>Ga0208938_1000012_pt1 | contig 288921 bp, 256 predicted proteins | sample AD_UKC125_MetaG_FD_184434 | JGI IMG/M metagenome (GOLD analysis project Ga0208938, IMG submission 184434) | Active sludge microbial communities of municipal wastewater-treating anaerobic digesters from USA - AD_UKC125_MetaG (SPAdes) (version 2) | ecosystem: Engineered > Bioreactor > Anaerobic...
GCCGTGCGGTTGCCGGTCGCGGCCGGCGAACCAGTGCCGGTGCTCACCGAGAGGGTGGCAGCCGCCTCGCTCACCGGCGACTTCGCCGTCTCGGCGCGCGGCTTCTGGCAGGTCCACCCCGGAGCCGCGGCGACCTTCGTCGATGCCGCGCTCGACTTCCTGGCCCCCGCCGCGGGCGAGAGCGCCCTCGATCTGTATGCCGGCGTCGGCGTGTTCGCGGCGGCGCTCGGTGGGGCGGTGGGTCCCGGCGGGCGGGTGGTCGCCGTCGAGTCCGACGCCGATGCGGTGGGTCACGCGACACGCAACCTCGCGGCATACCCGCAGGTCGTCGCGGTGCGGGCGCGTGTGGATGATTTCCTCGGGGTGGCGACCTCGGGACGCCGGGGCGGGCGGCGACCACAGCGGCGGGGGCGCGGGAGGCACCCCCTGGCCCCGCCCCGGGTGGACCTCGTCCTCCTCGATCCGCCGCGGGTGGGTGCCGGCCGGGCCGTTCTCGAGGCGCTCGTTGCGCTGGCCCCGCGCCGCCTCGTCTATGTCGCGTGTGACCCGGCCGCTCTGGCGAGAGACACGGCATACCTCGACGAGTTGGGGTACGACCTCACCGGGCTGCGCGCGTTCGACGCGTTCCCGATGACCCACCACGTCGAGTGCGTCGCCCGCTTCGACGCGCGCACGGCATAGGCTCGACGCGCGGCCCGCGCCGTGGTTAAATATCTTGACGTCAAGATAAATCGGAAGGAGCCCCCGATGGCCAGCACGAACAGTTTCGACGCCCGCGGAACGCTGACGGTGGGGGAGGAGACCTACGAGATCTATCGGCTGGCGGCCGTCGACGGGCAGGAGAGCCTGCCCTACTCGCTCAAGGTGCTCCTGGAGAACCTGCTCCGCACCGAGGACGGCGCGAACATCACCGCCGACCACATCCGGGCCCTGGCGCAGTGGGACGAAACCGCCGAGCCGGACACCGAGATCCAGTTCACCCCGGCGCGCGTCATCATGCAGGACTTCACCGGCGTGCCCTGCGTGGTCGACCTCGCCACCATGCGCGAGGCGGTCGCCGACCTCGGCGGCGACCCGACGTCGATCAACCCGCTCGCGCCCGCCGAACTCGTCATCGACCACTCGGTCCAGATCGACGTCTTCGGGCGCCGCGACGCCTTCGAGCGCAACGTCGAGTTCGAATACGGCCGCAACAAGGAGCGCTACCAGTTCCTGCGCTGGGGCCAGACCGCGTTCGACGACTTCAAGGTCGTCCCCCCGGGCACCGGCATCGTCCACCAGGTCAACATCGAGCGACTCGCCCGGGTCGTCATGACCCGCGAGGGCGCCGAGGGGGCGCTCGCGGCATACCCCGACACCTGCGTGGGGACCGACTCGCACACGACGATGGTCAACGGGTTGGGGGTCCTCGGCTGGGGCGTCGGCGGCATCGAGGCCGAGGCGGCCATGCTCGGCCAGCCGGTGTCGATGCTCATCCCGCGGGTCGTCGGCTTCAAACTCACCGGGGCCACCGCGCCCGGGGTGACCGCGACCGATGTGGTGCTCACCATCACCGACATGCTCCGCAAGCACGGGGTCGTCGGCAAGTTCGTCGAGTTCTACGGCGAGGGCGTGGCCGCGGTGCCGCTGGCCAACCGGGCGACGATCGCCAACATGAGCCCGGAGTTCGGCTCGACCTGTGCGATCTTCCCCATCGACGGGCTCACCATCGACTACCTGCGCCTCACCGGGCGCAGCGAGGCCCAGATCGCCCTCGTCGAGGCCTACGCCAAGGAGCAGGGGCTCTGGCTCGACCCGGCCGCCGAGCCGCGCTTCTCCGAGCGCCTCGAACTCGACCTGGCCACCGTCGTGCCCTCGATCGCCGGCCCGAAGCGGCCCCAGGACCGGATCGTCCTCACCGACGCCAAGGCCCAGTTCGCCCGCGACATCGTCAACTACGGCGTGCCCGGTGCGCTGCGCGAGGTACCCGTCGAGCGGGAGGGTGCGGCCTTCGGGCTCAAGGACGGCGCCGTCGTCATCGCCTCCATCACCTCCTGCACCAACACCTCGAACCCCTCGGTCATGCTGGCGGCTGCGTTGCTCGCCAAGAACGCCGTCGAGCGTGGGCTCACCGTCAAGCCCTGGGTGAAGACGTCGATGGCACCGGGAAGCAAGGTCGTCACCGGCTACTACGAGGCCGCGGGCCTGTGGCCCTACCTGGAGCAGCTCGGCTACCACCTCGTCGGCTACGGCTGCGCCACCTGTATCGGCAACTCGGGCCCGCTGCCCGAGGAGATCTCGGCGGCGGTGCAGTCCGGCGACCTCGCGGTGAGCGCGGTGCTCTCGGGCAACCGCAACTTCGAAGGTCGGATCAACCCCGACGTCAAGATGAACTACCTCGCCTCCCCGCCCCTGGTCATTGCCTATGCGCTCGCCGGGACGATGGACTTCGACTTCGAGAGCGAGGCGCTCGGGCAAGACGCCGATGGTGCCGACGTGTTCCTCCGGGACATCTGGCCCGCTCCGGCGGACGTCGAGGCGACGATGGCCGCCGCCATCACCCGCGACCTCTTCGAGAAGGACTACGCGGACGTCTTCGCCGGCGACGAGCGCTGGCAGTCCCTGCCGACGCCGACCGGCGACACCTTCGCCTGGGACGCCGACTCGACCTACGTGCGCAAGCCGCCGTACTTCGAGGGCATGGGCATGACGCCGGCCCCGGTGTCCGACATCGCCGGCGCCCGGGTGCTCGCCAAGTTGGGCGACTCGGTGACGACCGACCACATCAGCCCGGCGGGCTCGATCAAGGCCGACTCCCCGGCCGGGGTCTACCTCGCCGCTCACGGTGTCGACCGGCGCGACTTCAACTCCTACGGCTCGCGCCGCGGCAACCACGAGGTCATGATCCGCGGCACCTTCGCCAACATCCGGTTGCGCAACCAGCTCCTCGACGGGGTCGAGGGCGGCTTCACCCGCAACTTCCTCGCCGACGGCGCCCCGCAGACGAGCATCTACGACGCGTCCGCGGCATACCAGGAAGTCGGGGTGCCGCTCGTCGTGCTCGCGGGCAAGGAATACGGCTCGGGTTCCTCGCGGGACTGGGCCGCGAAGGGCACCGCGCTCCTCGGGGTCAAGGCGGTCATCGCCGAGTCCTACGAGCGGATCCACCGCTCCAACCTCATCGGGATGGGCGTGCTGCCGCTGCAGTACCCGGCCGGGCAGACCGCCGAGAGCCTGGGCCTGAGCGGGCGGGAGACGTTCACGATCACCGGGGTGGAGGCGCTCAACGAGGGCGTCACCCCGCGCACGGTCCACGTGTCGGCGCGTGCCGAGGGCGGCTCGGTCGTGGAGTTCGACGCGGTCGTGCGCATCGACACCCCGGGCGAGGCCGACTACTACCGCAACGGCGGCATCCTCCAGTACGTCCTGCGCTCGCTCGTGCGCTGACGTCACCGCCGCCGGTATGCCGTGGGGCCGGGTTTCGCGAGAACCCGGCCCCACGGCATACCTCGTTAGTCCGCGAGCGAGATCGCGCCCGTGTTGAGCGGGGAGTCCTTGCGGGAGACCATCTCGAAGCGTTCCTGCGGCGAGAGGGTGAGGAGCAGGTCGCGGGCCGAGGCGGGGAAACCGACGACCTCGGGGGAGCCCTGGGCCGGAACGACCGTGTGGACGATCCGGTCCGCGTAGACGTGGAGCATGGTGAAGGCGTGGGCTCCGTCCACACCTGACGTCACGCGGCCGTCGGGCGCGGGGTCGAGGGTGTAGCAGGTGGCGGAGGCGACGGACACGGGGACACCGGCGAACGTCGAGAACGACGTGTAGTGGAAATGCCCGCCGATGACGGCCCGTACGTCGGTGCCGTGGACCACCTCGGCGAGAGCCCGCTGGTCGTGCAGGGCGATGAGTTCGGCCTCGGGCACCATCGGCACCGGGATGGGCGGGTGGTGCATCGCGAGGAGGGTGCCGTGTTCGGCCGGAGTAGCGAGCACGCCGGTGAGCCAGGTGAGCTGGTCGGGGTCCAGCGCCCCGTGGTGCCACCCCGGCACGGTCGTGTCGAGGGCGACGATCCGCAGCCCGGCGACATCGTGGACCCGATCCTGAGGTTGCGCAGACTCCTCGCCGAACAACTCCCGGGAGTAGGGCTCGCGCTCGTCGTGGTTGCCCATGCACCAAATCACCTGAGCGCCCCACGCCGCGGCCGCCGGTTCGACGATGGCCCGCAGCCGGGCGTATGCCGCGGGCTCGCCTTCGTCGGCGAGGTCACCGGTGAAGACGATCGCCTGCGGAGGCATCTCGATCTGGCCCAGGCGAGTCAGGGCTCGCTGGAGGTGCTCGACGGTGTCGATCTGCCCGTACTGGAGTGCCCCGCCCGCAAGCAGATGGGGGTCGCTGATGTGGGCGATGACGTGGCCGGGGTGGGGGTGCTCGCCCAGGGGTTCCATGGGTGTCAGGGTAGGGGCGCCTGACGTCGAGGGCGAGCCCTCGCGCGCCGGCCGTGTCGGTGGCAGCGGCCAGTGCGTCGCGTCGCGTCAGGTGAGGCCCACCTGCGTGACGAACACGACAACGGTGAGCGCCCGGCATACCCGGTTCGGCGAATTTAGAGGATTATGGCGGCGGTAGGTTGAACGACCGGAGGAAGCCCCGAGTGCGAGCTTCTCCGGAGGTTGATATCCCATGTCATCGGTGGACAGCAACACCGTGCTGTGGGGACAAACCATTATGTATACCGCCTACTGCCTGGCCATTCTCTCTGTGATGGCGTTGCTCGCGCGCAAACTCACGCGACCCCCGGGCAGTCACGACGTGACCCCGAAGATCTTCTATATGTGGGTCGGGTTCTTGGTGGTCCTTGGTGTGTCCTTGCATGTGCTGACGTACAACACGATCCCGTGGGTCAAGGATGACCTGCACGGGAGCACCGACTATGTCGCGTCCTACGACATCACTGTCGGTGACCACAAATTCACCTGGGCCGACGGCAACAAGCAGCTCCAGGTGCCCTGCGGCAAACTCGTCCGGTTCTCGGTGACGAGTCAGGACCTGACCTATGGCTTCGGGCTGTTCCGGGAGAACAACTCGATGGTCATGCAGATGCAGGTCGTTCCCGGTCACCCCAATGACCTCGTGTGGACCTTCGACAAGAATGGTGTGTACACGATCCGGTCGACGGAATACTCGGGCCCCTCGGGATACCAGATGATCGAAAAGGACGCCGTCAAGGTGACCGGCTGTTCGCAGGACGACCCGGTGAGCGCGGAAGGACTGCACCGATGAGCACCTTTACTGACACTCTCGTCAACGGCAACGAGCGCGCCTTCAAGGCCGAGACGCTCACGCCGATGCAGAAGTTGACCCTCAAATACGTCGTCTTCGGGCTGATCTACTACGGTTTCGCCGCCATCGAGGGCATGCTGTTGCGGATCAACCAGGTCGAGCAGATCGAGAGCATCTTCTTCCCGAAGCGCTATTTCGCAATGCTCACCGCGCACCCGCTCGTCGGTATCTTCGGCAGCAGCTACCTGCTGGTGTTCGGCGCGTTCACCTTCCTCGTGCCGTTCCTGCTGAAGAAGCCGCTGTGGTCCTTCAAGGTGGCCAACTGGACGTTGTGGCTCATCGTCGTCGGGGTTTTCACGTTCTGGTTCGATGGCTTCCTCACCCACTACGCGCCCCTCTACACGCTGTACTGGCCGCTGCCGGCGGACTTCAGCCAGTTCGAGCCGGTTGCGGGCGCCATCTTCATCACCGGCATTGCCCTGGTCATGGTGGGGACCCTGCTTTTCGTCCTCAACATCTTCAAGACGCTCACCTACACCCCCGCTGGCTGGGGCAAGCAACCCACCGGCCGGATCCTCGGCGATGCCCTCGGGTTGACGACGCTGCGCAACTTCTTCACCGGCCGGATGCGGCACTCCCGCGAGACCGACCACCTGGTGCCGCTGCCCGTGGCTGCCATCGCCCGGGGCACCGTGGACGTCGCGCTCAACGCGCTCATCATCACCTTCACCGGCGTGCTCATCCTCGTCTACATGATCGGTGAATTGAGCGGGAATTCCCTCAAATCGACCGCGGTCGACGCCCTGCTCTACAAGAACTGGTACTGGTGGGGCCTCGACCTCGTCGCCGACGGTCTCGTGCTCGTTTTCGTGGCCGGCTCCTGGTATCTCTTGGCGAGTCTCATCACCGGGCGCGAGGTCTTCATGGCCAAATGGGCGCGCTTTGCCCTGGGTCTCGAACTCGTCGTGTCGTGGACCGTGTGGAGCCACCACCTGCTCTCCGACCAGGCCCAACCGGCCATGCTCAAGGTCGGGTCTGGTGAGATGGTCACCGCCTTCGAACTCATCACCCAGGGCTTGGCGCTCTTCATCACCGTGGTGACGCTGTGGAAGGCGCGCCCGCTCACAATGACCAACGAGTTGAAGTTCCTCTTGGGCGGTCTGCTCGGGTTCGGGCTCGCCGTGCCCGCGGGCATTATGCAGGCCGATGCCGGCCTCAACCGGATTCTCCACAACACCCAGTGGATCATCGGCCCGCACGTCCACGTGGCGGTCCTGGTCGGCTTGACGATGACGCTCTACTCGGCCGTCTACGTCCTGCTGCCGATTCTCACCAATGGTGCCAAGTTGTACAGCCAGCGGTTGGCCAACATTCACTTCTGGTGCCACCTCATCGGTGGTGTCGGGATGGGTGCCTTCATGGGGATGGCCGGTTTGCAGGGTATGCTGCGCCGCACCATCTACTCCGACGGCGAGTACCGGCCCTACATGATCCTGGCGGCCATCTGCGGCGCCTTGTTGCTCATTGCCTTTGCGTGCTTCCTCATCAACATCGTGATGACGTTGGGCCTCAAGGGCGCGGCCGGGTTGTTTAAGAAGTCCCCGAAACCGGTCGAGGAACTGGTGCCGGGCTCGATCCCCGAGCCCGTCGCCTGAGTCGATCGTTCGGTCCACCGACGAGGGGTGGGTGCGGCTTGCCGCACCCACCCCTCGTCGGTGTCCAGGCGGGACCTCAGGTCACCTCGATGGTGGCCATCATGCCGAGATCCTCGTGATCGAGGATGTGGCAGTGATAGAGGGTGCGCCCGTCGAAGTCCTCGAAGGCGATCCGGACCGTGACCTGTCCGCCGGCGGGGACATCGACGACATCGCGCCACTCGGGTGGGCCGCCAGCGGTCAACCAGGGAGCCGCGATGACCTGCATCGGCCAGGTGTGCAAATGCATGGGGTGCGACATTCGGCTCGCGTTGACCCAGGTCCATTCCTCGACGGTCCCCAGCCGCGGTGCGAGGTCGGTGCGGGCCGGATCGAAGGTGCGGCCGTCGATGCTCAGGTCCATCATGGATGGGCTCCCGACGCGCACCATGCGCCGGGTCGCGACGGGCGCCGACCGCAAATCACGAGGCGCTGCCGCTCCAACGATCGGAGCGGAGGCGCTCGTCGGGGCGCTCCCGGTGCCGACGACCAGATCGAGCAGGTCCACGGGCGTGGTCGTGGCCCGACCGCCCATCATCCCACCACCCATCCGCCCCCGGTCGTAGGGCTGAGCACGCAGGGTGGATCGGCCCGCGGCGCTGGTGACGAGCACCTCGACCCGACCGCCCGGCGGGATGACGATGCGATCCGTCGGCAGCGGGGCGGCATACCGGTGACTGTCGCGACCGACGACCGCGAGGCTTGCCCCATCGAGCCGGAGGTCGAGGTAGCGCGCCACGCAGGCGTTGACGAGTTGCCAGACCTCGTCCTGCGGCGCGGCCTGCGAGAGGCGCGGGCGCAGTTGCCCGTTGACGAGGACGGCCTGGCCCTCGCGCCCGTTCATGCGTTCCATATGGGACACCGCGGCCACGGTGCCGTCGGTGATGGTGATGTCGGAGACGACGAGCACCCGGTGGGGAGGCGTCGCTGGCTCCCGCTCGACGACGAGGGCCCCGAAGATGCCGGAGAAGACCTGATCGGCGACCATGCCGTGGTGGTGGGGGTGGTACCACGACAGGCCGAGGGGATGGTTGTCGGGGATGGTGATTTCAGTCGTATGCCGTCCGCCCGGCTCGATCATGACGAACGGGTTGTCACTCACCCCGCTCGGACTGACGTGCAGGCCGTGGGTGTGCAGGTTCGTCGGGTCGGTGAGGTCATTGACGACGGTGAGCCGCAACCGGTCACCGGGGGCCACCCGCAGGGTCGGGCCGGGCGTCGTGCCGTTGACGGTGCCGACGGTGGCCGTCGTCCCGGCGATTGACGTCCGGCTCATGGCGAAGCGAAGTTCGGCCTCCAGCGTCCCGTTGCGGGCGCTGAGCACGGCTGGCTCGGCCAGGTCAGCGCCCGAGGTGGGGACGGGCGCCGATTCCAGCGACGTGCCCGAGCAACCGGCAAGGGTCTCGAACCCGAAGGCGGCCCCGAAACCGGCACCGACGCCAAGGAGTCCTCGCCGGGTCATTTCGCTGGGCGTTGTTGCCTTGTCCTGGTACACAATCGGCAATGTACGCCGGTCGGCTATGTCCCTTCGGTCGCCGGTGCCCTAGCGTTTGGCCGGTGGCGGCATACATCGCATTCCTGCGGGCGATCAACTTGGGAGCGACGCGGAAGTTCCCCATGGCGGACGTGCGCGCGGCCACGGAGTCGGCCGGCGGGACCGACGTCGGACCTACCTCACGTCCGGCAACGTGCGGCTGATCTCGCGCCACCGGACCGCCGGGGTTGTGAGCCGCGCGCTCGAGGCGTCCTACGCACGCAACCGGGGCTTCGAGGTTTCGACGGTCGTCCTGACCCCTGGCGAACTGGTCGAGATCGTGCGCATCGGCCGCGACCTGCAGGAGCGGATGAGTCCCCTGGGTTCTCATTACGTCTACCTGTGTGCAGAGCCACCCGAGCCGGCCGTCGTAGGCGCGGTGGAGCGGCTCGCCATCCCGGGGGAGCACTGTCGGGTTCGCGGGCGGGCGGCATACGTTCTCCTGGACGGCAACATCCACACGTCCACCCTGTTGCGGAGCAAGGAGTTCACCGCTCTCGGCCAGGGCACGGCCCGTACCCTCGGGGTGCTCGAGAGACTCGTGGACCGGTGGGCCTAGGACGGGCGTGTCATCGGCGGGGCGTCCACGGCACCGGCGGGTATGCCGCGTCGGCGCAGTTCCGCTTCGGCGCGAGCGAGGCCGCCGTGTTCGAGACCGGCGAGGGAGGAGTGGCCCTCCCAGACGAGCCGGCCCCGGTGATGGGCCGTCACATCGAGGAGGCCGCCGAGGTGTTCGATGGCGCCGGCGGTGTTGCGGCGTTGTGCGGGGAGTGGCACAGGCAGGACGTGGGCGTCCGCGAGGGGTGCCTTCCCCTGGACCTCGATCCGCCAGCCGGTGAGGGATCGCCCGGACAACTCCCACGACTCGTCACCGACGCGGGCCCGCACCGGCGAGAGCCCGGGGTTGCCGAGCCTGACGACCTCGCCATCGGGCAACCGGACAACGAGCGCGGTCACCTCGGTGCGCAGTGGCCCGGCCTGCACTTGACCTCCGGCGAAAGCAACGCACGCTTCCTCGTCGTCGAATCCGTGCGCCTGACCCCACCACCATGAGTCGGGGAAGCCCTCTTTGCCCCAGTTCTTCTCGCCGTAGACCTGCGCTCCATCGAGCCCCCAGTGGTCGTCGCCGACCTCGGCCACCCCATAGGCCTTGCCGCCCAACAGCCAGGGATGCCAGTACTGGTTGAGCGCGGGCACCATCTGAAACACGCTCGACCCGCCGAGGAGGGCTCCACCGCCGCTGTCGCGCCAGGTCCGCGGATCTCGGATAGTGACGTCGAGGCGGGCCCCCGGCCCGAGGTCCACCCGAACCCGCACCTCGTCGCCGCTGAACGCGACCTCGCCATCGGCGTCCTTGCCACGCACTCCCAGCCCCGCAGGGTCGGCCCAGCCGCCCGGCACCGCGCGGGTGGCGAGCATGGGTGCCGGCCAGGCGCCCAGCGCAACCGTCGCCCAGTGGTCGCCGGCCCGGTCCCGATTGACTCCGATGAGCGCGATGAGCGTCCGGCCCCGTGCTTCGGAGCGATCGGTGAACCGCCAGAAGTACCCCTCCATCGCCACCCCATGCGCACGCACCGGATCGTCCCACGGGAGGTCAGCGCCCAGGGCACGGTAGGTGTTGTACGGCCGGCGGAATGCGGCAGCGGGGAAAGACGACATGCCCGAAGAGTAGGTCCGTGCGGCGCAGGTTCGTTCTGTCAACGTCCACAGGGGAACCGTTTCCCTGGTCAGGTAGGGTTCGCGGGCTTGAGCGCGACACCCTGCCAAGGCAGGATGTCAGCCGACGCCGCCCTCAGTTGGCTTCCCGACCTCGCCTGTCTCCCCTTTCCCGCCTGAAGTGCCTCACGTCCAGTTCGCACCCCGAATGTTCGGGTGCGAAGTGCCCCTTTCCCACGCCAAGTTCAAGGGCGAGCTGCCGCCCTCACGCACCGGAACTGATCCGGGCGCGACCGTGGCGTCCGCTCACCGCGCGACTGGAGAACCGATCTCGGCGGCTGGATGCCCAATCTCCGTGCACGGGGAGCCTCATATCGCTGCGAGAGGCGTGCCGATCCCGGACAAAGCGGGCGGCCCAATACCGTCGGCTGGATTCCGGGTCCCAGGCGGGGCGGGACACCCTGATCCAGGCGAGACTGGAGACCAGTTCCCGGGCGCAGGGGAAGACCCGATCCCCGTGACAGCAGAGATCCAACCCGGGTCGGTGGGAGGTCCAACCCGGGTGACTGGGAGACCTGATTCCGGGAGGGAAGTGAGACCCGATCCGGGGCGCGGAAGACCCCTCGATCAATGCGGAATATTCTTGGTGTGCAGCAGAATTACCCTCCCCAAAGGGTTGCTTTGGGGAGGGTACGGGTGTACGATGAAGTATGTCGACAACCACCACCCTCGAACCCCTGACCGGGTTCCGTGCGTGGCTGTCCCAGGTCGACGGCGAGGGATTGGCGGACGCAGACCGGTTGGTTCTGATTGGTGCCCTCGAAGAACTGAAAGCCGTTGCGGCGGCGGCGCAGGTGCGGGTCACCGAAGCGTTTGACACTTCGCAGCGGTGCACCCATGTCCAAGCTGGGGGTGAGGCGGGGAAGGCGTCTCGGTCGATCGGGTCGCAGTTGGCGTTGGTGTTGCGGTGTTCCCCGTCGCGGGGGGATGCGTTTCGTCACCTGGCGACGGTGTTGACCGATCAGATGCCGCACACCTTGCACGCCCTCACCCAGGGGGTGATTGGCCAGTACCACGCGCAGGTCGCGGTCACCGCAACCTCCGGCCTCCCGGTGGGGGTGCGGGAACACATCGATGAGGTCCTCGCCCCGGACCTGCCCTCATTGACGCCGAAGCAACTCGGGGCAGCATGTCGGCGGGTTGCCGCACAGGTGGATGCGGCGGGGGTGGTCGCCAGAATCAACCGGGCCGCCGGGTCCCGGCGGGTCACGGTGCGGCCCGCGCCGGATGGGTTGGCGTACCTGTCCGTGTTGGGCCCGCTGGCGGAGGTGGTTGGGGCGTATGCGACGTTACGCCGTGACGCGCACACGATCATCGGTGGGCAAGACCCCACCGAGTCCGCGGGTGGGCGTGGGTTGGGGGCGGTGATGGCGGACTTGGCGTTACGCCGGTTGTCGGGGCGGGGCGTGGGGGAGGGTCAGCCGGTGATGGTGGACCTGGTCATCACCGACCGGTCCCTGCTGGGTGTTGGTGACCCGACCCGGCCTACCAGTGAACCGGCCCATGTGCCCGGGTACGGCCCGGTCCCGGTACCGGCGGCTCACGCGTGGCTGGGCGACCCTGGCACCCCCGCCAGGATTCGGCGGTTGTTTACGAGTGTGGATGGGCGGGACCTGGTCGCCATGGAATCCCGGTCTCGGGGGTTCACCGGGGCCCTGGCGGAGATGATCCGGTTACGGGACCAGTCGTGTGCCGCACCGTGGTGTGACGCCCCAATACGGGATATCGACCACACCCACCCGTACCGGAACGGCGGGCCCACCAGCTACCACAACGGGGAAGGGTTATGCCGGCGGTGCAACGACACCAAAGAACAACCCGGCTGGCACGTCCACACCCACCCCAACACCGAAACAAGGGGCGCCCCCCAGTCCTCCACCCCCAACCCCGACCAGACCGGCCAAGCCGAGGCCGGAACCACCCGGCGTGTCACCTGGACCACCCCCACCGGACACACCCACACCACCAGCCCACCACCCCTGCTCGGACCCGGCTGGCACCCACCCCAATCAGCCCTCGCCGGCGAGGAGGCTGAGGACGGACCCGGTGTCCCCAGTCCCGGCTGGCGTGCCACCGTCAACCCCAACCAGGGCGAAGAGGCGGGCGCCATCCGGAACGTCACGTGGACTACCTCCACCGGGCGCACCCATGCCACGAGTCCACCGCCCCTGCTCGAACCCGGTCGGCACCTTCCCTCTGATCTTGCCGACGACACCAGCCGACCACTGCTCGGACCCGGCTGCCACCCACCCCCTCATCTCGCCGACGACCGGCCCCCGCTATCAACCCTCGTCGACATCATCTGGACCCCGAACAGCGGCCTAGAAATCCACCTCGACGCCGCCTAACCATGCCCGCCAACAGCACTCGCGGTTGGGTCACCCAGGCGCCGGCCGCGACTGCCACTGCCAGACCACGAGACACGGCTCCCCGCTCCGCGCGCAGGAGGACCAACACGCCCCAGCACCACCATCCCCGGCCTTGAGCGCGTCCTCGCGATCGTCACCCCCACCACGGCATCCCCGGCGCTGAACAACCCGGTCAAGCCAGCGGACGAGATCGAGATCGCGGCGTGCCACTACCACCACAAGGGAGCGGCCTCCCAGCGAGGCATCAGCGGACTTGCAGTGGGAAAGGGACACTTCGCCCCCCGACAGTCGGGGTGCGAAGTGGACGTTAGGCACTTCAGGCGGGAAAAGAGCGACCGGTGGGGTGACCGCCCCACCTACTGCACGGTAGCCAGCATCTCAAGGCACCCCGCCGCCCACCTGTCCTAGGTACTCACTAGGGTCGGAACCGTAGACCCCGCGAGCAAAGGAGCCCGGCATGTCCATTCCGCACCGCACCGTCGGTCACGGCCCCAAGACCGTTTTCCTGCTCCACGGCTGGTTCGGCTCGGCCGACGGCTGGGGCAGCTTCCCCGACTACCTTGACCCGGAGGCCGCGACCTGGGTGTTCACCGACAACCGGGGCTACGGCGCCCGGATGGGGGAGGCCGGCGACTACACCCTCGCCGAGGTCGCCGCCGACGTCCTCGCGCTGGCCGACGAACTCGGGGCCGAGAAGTTCTGGCTCGTCGGGCACTCGATGGGTGGCGCCGAAGTACTCAAGGTTCTCGCCACCGCTCCCGACCGGGTCGAGGGGATCGTCGCCCTCACCCCCGTGGGTGCGTTGCCAACCCCGCTCGACGAGGCCGGCAGTGACCTCTTCTATGGCGCGCCCGACGACCCGGGCAAGCGGTTCGGGATCATCGACTTCACGACCGGCAACCGCCTCACCCCGGTGTGGGTGAAGTCCGTCGCCGACTGGTCCTTGGCGCACTCGACCGTCGAGGGCTTCCGGGGCGCGGTCGTGGCCTGGGCGAACGCCGACTTTCTCGCCGACGTCGAGGGCAAGCCGACCCCGATGCTCGTCATCGCCGGCGAACACGACCCGGCCCTGGGCCTAGAGACGTGCAACCAGGTGTGGGCGCCCTACTTCCCCAATGTCACCATCGAGGTCATGCCCAACGCCGGGCACTACCCCATGTTCGAAACCCCGGTCGCGTTGGCCACCCGCATCAACGCGTTCGTCGCCGGCTGAGGGTGAGGCGAGCGCGCGTGGACCTTGGCGCCGCGACCGCCCTGCTGCACGACCCGGGCACCTACACCTCGGGCATCCCGTATGCCGTGCTCGCCGAGTTGCGCCGCGAGCACGGCATCGTCCGGGTTGCCGAGCCCGCCCTGCCGGGCTGGCCGGCGGGCCCGGGCTACTGGCTCGTGCTGCGGCATACCGATGTGCGAACCGTGCTCGCGGACCCGGCGACCTTCTCCTCGGCCCTCGGGGGCACCCAGATCCGCGACCCCGAGGGCGAGGAGGACCTGCGCTACGTGCGGGCCATGATGCTCAACATGGACCCGCCGGAGCACACCCGGCTGCGGCGCCTGCTGCACGCGTCGTTCACGCCGCGGGCGGTGCGGGCCCTTGACGAGCGGGTGCGCGGGCACGCGGGCGCCATCGTCGACGCGATGCTCGCCGGGCCGGCGGAGGTCGATTTCGCCAAGGGGGTGTCGGCGGACCTGCCGCTGTTCGTCCTCGCCGACCTGCTCGGGATGCCCGCCGAGGACCGCTGGCTCATGTTCGACTGGGCCAACCGGGTCATCGGCTGGCAGGACCCGGATTACGCGGTGAGCGCGAGTTTCGATGCCGGCGCCGGGTCCGCGTATGCCGCGGACGCCCTCGCGTTGCGCCCACCACCCGGCCCGGACGGGCGGCTGCCCGACCCGCGCTCCCGGGAAGGGATGCCCGACCTCTACCGCTACGCCCACCTCCTCGGCGCCGCCAAGCGCGAGGCGCCCGGGGACGACATCATGTCGATCCTCATGTCCTCGCGTGACGACGGGCCCGAGGGGATCGGGGGAGGGGTGAGCCTGGAGGAGTTCGAGAACCTCTTCTGGCTGTTCGCCGTCGCTGGCAACGAAACCCTGCGCAACGGCATACCCGGTGGGATGGTGGCGCTGTTGGCCAACCCCGACGCCCAGCGGGCCCTGCGGGCCGACCCGTCGCGGATCCCGGTGGCCGTCGAGGAGATGCTGCGGTGGTGGACTCCGGTCATGACGTTCCGGCGGACCGCGACCCGCGACGTCGAGATCGCCGGGCAACCCATCGCGGCCGGCGACAAGGTCGTCGTCTCGTTCGCGTCGGCGAACCGGGACGAGAGCGTCTACGACGACCCGGACGTCTTCGATATCGACCGGTATGCCGTCCGCCCACCGCCCAAGGCGCACCTCGCCTTCGGTTATGGCCCGCACGTGTGCCTCGGGGCCAACCTGGCGCGGGTGCAGATGACGGCGATGTTGACGCAAGTGCTGACCCGCACCTCCTGGATCGAAGCAGTCGGCGAACCGGCGTGGTTGCGCTCGAACTTCCAGCGCGGCGTCAAGCGACTGCCCATCCGCTGGCGGGTCTAGCCCGCGGCCGCGCCCCCATCGCGCACCGTCACCAGGGTGATCCAGGCGCAGAAGAGGAGCAACCCGGTCGGCACCGTCGCGGTGTCCGACGTCGTGACGAGGATCGTGCCACCGAAGCGGGCGGGGCTGAAGGTCGCGAGCGGTTCCCCGTGACGCGAGAGGGTGAACACGTTCTTCCAGTTGTGCGTGCGAGCGAACTCGTAGTCGACGCCGGACCACCGGATGGGCCCGGAGCAGCGCATCACCGTGGTGCGGTCGTGGCGACCGACCTCGGTCCCGGTGTCTGTCGTCGCCGTATGCGTCCGGCCCCAGATGGTGCGGGTGAAGCGCACCAGCCCCTCGCCGACCGGCTCGGCGTCGGTGTCCGGGGAACGCCAGGTCCGCTGCCGAAAGGCCCCGAGCCCGTCGGCGGCATACCGGCCGTCCTTGCCCTTGGTCAACGCGTAGGTCCCCATGGGTCCATCGTGCCCCGGCGGCCCGGCCTCCACCTCCATCCGTGGGTGGACCGGGTCCTCCGCCGCGTGAGGGAGGCACTTTGCGGCGTCCCAGCCCGAGAGGGGCTACCCTCCCCTCTCATGGGTCAGGTCGTCGATTTCGTCAATGTCTCCACCGAGGGAGTGGCATCCTCGCCGGTCGCCGACGCGCTCGCCGGGTTGCGCGCCAACGAGGCCCGCTACTTCAAGAACAAGTACGACCACACGTTCGTCGTCGAATCCGCCGACGAGCCGGAGGGGCGGGAGATCGTCGACTGGGTGGCGCGCGTGCTGGAGCAGGAGCGGGGGATCGTCATCGGCTCCCGGCCGTTGCAGGCGTCGATCTGTACCGTCGAGGACATCCGGTGGGCGCACGTGTTCTACGAGTCGGGGCTGGGCATCAACGTCCTCTACGGGCTGGCGCCGGGGGCCAAGCGCGCCGTCGGGTTCAAGTTGTCGCAGGGCATGGAGGTGCCGCCCGAGCTGTCGTCGTTCAAGTTCGCCCGGCAGCGCTCCAAGTTGGCCGGCGAGATCCGTGGCTCGTTCTTCGTCATCAAGGGCGAGCACTGAGGTCTGGTCTGCAGCGGCATCCCGCCGCCTACCGCGCAATAGGTGTCGTGATCGCGACGACTCCTGCACGGTATGCCGTCCGGAAAGGTCACCGGACCTGAACTGAAGCGCACAACCGTCCCCTAGAATCAAACACATGTTCGATTCTGCGGTGGTGCCGCGCCGGGCGACCAGCCCGGGCGCGCCCGGGGCGCGTGGCGGCGGCCCACCGGGATGGCCGCCGCGGGTGCCGCCGCCGGAGGTCGCCGGGTGGCAGCAGGCCGCGGTGGCCTGGTTGCTCGACCAGTGCCCCGCCGACTACCGGCTGTATGCCGCATGGCGCCGGCACCCCGTCGTCCTCGCCTGGCTCACGGTGCATCACCTCGACGGGCAGATCGCGGCCCTGCGCGAGGCCTACCGCGGGCTGCGCGTCGATCTTGCCGGCCAGGTGGCAACGCAAACCCTCGCCGATGTGCTCGAGGTTCTTGCCCGCGAGGGGGCTCGGCTCATCGAGACCCGGCGAGCGGCCAGCCTGGTGCTGGAGGCCGTCGAGGGCTACCGGTTCGTGCCGCGGCTATGAGCTGCCGACGGATCGACTCGCCCGCCACCGGCCTCGCCGCCTAGCCGTGAGCGTGCGGTTTCCCTCACATCCACGCCCTTCGAGGCGGCATACCCGGGCCACGTCCAGGGAAGGCCCAGGTTGAGCGCCTAAAATTCATAGGTTTGGTGCCATCGTCCGGTGGCTGCGTGCGACACCATGAAAGGAGCCTGAGGTGACCCTGCTGGAGCATATCCACAGCCCCGCCGACCTCAAGGCCCTCCCCGAGACCGACCTGCCGATCCTCGCCGCCGAGATCCGCAACTTCCTCGTGGACAAGGTCTCCCGCACCGGCGGCCACCTCGGCCCCAACCTCGGCGTGGTCGAACTCACCCTCGCCCTGCACCGGGTCTTCGACAGCCCGAAGGACTCCATCGTCTTCGACACCGGGCACCAGTCCTACGTCCACAAGCTCCTGACCGGGCGCCACGACTTCAGTGGGCTGCGCCAGCAGGGCGGCCTCTCCGGATATCCGAGCCGGGCCGAGTCGGTCCATGACATCGTGGAGAGCTCGCACGCGTCGAGTTCGCTGTCCTGGGCCCACGGGATCGCCGAGGGGCGGCGGGTGCGCGGCGAGAGCGGGCGGCATACGGTCGCCGTCATCGGCGACGGGGCACTCACCGGCGGCATGGCTTGGGAAGCCCTCAACAACATCGCCACCGAAACCGACCTGCCCCTGGTCATCGTCGTCAACGACAACGAACGCTCCTATGCCCCGACCAAGGGCGGCCTGGCCGAACACCTGGCGACCTTGCGCACGACGCGCAACTACGAGCGGGTCCTCGACTGGGGTCGGCAGACCCTGCACCGCACCCCCGTCGTCGGCGGCGTTATGTACGAAGCGCTCCACGGCGTCAAGAAGGGCATCAAGGACATCGTCGCGCCGCAAGGGCTGTTCGAGGATCTCGGCCTCAAATACGTCGGGCCGGTCGACGGGCACGACGTGCTTGCGATGGAGCAGGCGCTGCGCCGGGCCAAGGCGTTCGGGGGACCGGTCCTCGTGCATGTCCTCACCCAGAAGGGCCGCGGCTACGACCACGCCGAGAACGACGAGGCCGACCAGTTCCACGGCATCGGCGTCATCAATCCCGAAACCGGGCTGCCCATCCAGATCGCCGGGCGAAGTTGGACCGACGAGTTCGCCGACGCGATGGTCGAGGTGGGCCGGGAGCGCCCCGACGTCGTCGGCATTACCGCGGCCATGATGATCCCGGTGGGGCTGGGCGAGTTCGCCAAGGCCTATCCCGACCGGATTTTCGACGTCGGCATCGCCGAGCAGCACGCCGCGACCATGGCCGCCGGGTTGGCGTATGCCGGGCTGCACCCGGTTGTCGCGATCTACGCAACCTTCCTCAACCGGGCCTTCGACCAGGTGCTCATGGACTGTGCCCTCCACCGGGCTGGGGTCACCTTCGTGCTCGACCGCTCCGGGGTGACCGGCCCGGACGGCGCCTCGCATCACGGCATGTGGGACATGACCATCGCCGGGGTGATCCCGGGGCTACACCTGGCGGCGCCGCGCGACGGTCAGCAGGTGCCGGTCGCGCTGCGGGCCGCGGTCGACATCGCCGATGCCCCCTCGGTCATCCGGTTCCCCAAGGGCACCGTGGGCGAGCCGATCGTCGCGGTCCGTTCGGTCAGTGGGGTCGACGTGCTCGCCGAACCCGATCACGGCCCCGTCGACGTCCTTCTCGTCGGGATCGGCGCGATGGTGGCGACCGCGCTGGCCGCGGCCGACAAACTCACCGCCGATGGGCTGCGGGTGCGGGTCGTCGACCCGGTGTGGGCGCTGCCGGTGCCCGAGGCGCTCGCCGGGTTGGCCGGGGCCGCGCGCCGGGTCGCCGTCATCGAGGACGGCTCGGTCACCGGGGGCATCGGCTCCCAGGTCTCGTATGCCGTCCGCGCCGCCGGTTTCGACGTGCCGGTGGACTTGTTCGGCCTGCCGCGTCGCTTCCTCGACCACGGGTCTCGCGCCCAGGTGCTCGAAGAAGCCGGGCTCACCGTCGAAGGAGTGCTCGCGACGTTGCGTCCACGCCTGACCTGAGTCCACGCCTGCCCTGAGTGCGCCCTTCTGCGGGGCCAGTCTGCTGCGGTCATCATGACGCCGTCATGCGTTCGAGCGCCCGCCTTTCGCACTTCCCTGGCTACCGAGCAGTCGGCGTGGTGATCACCCCAGTTCTTGCAGGGGAGGCGGCAGCACGAGTCGGTTGCGGGGTCGGTGCTGGGCATCGTGGAATGTGAGAAGGGTCAACGGGTGGGGAGTTCTCGTCGAGGTGTGGTTCTTGTGCCTGGTGGGGCATGAGTGGTCGGTGATGCTGGCCCACCGGCGCGGAATCGCCCTCAGTGCGGGCTGAGCCCGTCGGCATCGCCGCCCGTGCGGGCTGAGCCCGTCGGCGTCGCCCCACACCGCAGGCTTCCCTGCGGTTGGCGTTGTGATCACCCCACTTCTTGCAGGGTAGGCGGCAGCATGGGTGAGGAGTGCTGGTCGAGGTGTGGTTCTTGTGCCTGGTGGGGCATGAGTGGTTGGTGATGCTGGCCCACCGGCGCGGAATCGCCCTCAGTGCGGGTTGAGCCCATTGGCGTCGCCCCCCGGGTGTGGGCTGAGCCCATTGGCGTCGCCCCACACCGCAGGCTTCCCTGCGGTTGGCGTTGTGATCACCCCACTTCCTGCACGGTAGGCGGGACGAGGAAGTGCCTGCAGCGGCGCACGAACAACGTCACCCAAGCGGCGCGCGAACAACGTGACCCAAGCGGCGCGCGAACAACGTGACCCAAGCGGCGCTTGGGGCCGTGGTGTGGGAAGCCGCCCGGCACGGAGGTGATCAGATGTCGCGGAACGTCTCGATCGTCGCGCCGAGGGCGTTGAGGCGCTCGGCCAACTCCTCGTAGCCGCGGTTGATCACGTAGACGTTGCGCAACACCGACGTGCCCGGTGCGGCGAGCATGGCGAGCAGGATGACCACGCCCGGGCGCAGCGCTGGCGGGCACATCACCTCGGCGGCGCGCCAGCGAGGCGTCGGCCCGGTGACGAGCACCCGGTGCGGGTCGAGCAACTGCACTTGACCACCGATCTTGTTGAGTTCGGTGAGGTAGATCGCCCGGTTGTCGTAGACCCAGTCGTGAATCATCGTGCGCCCCTCGGCCTTGGCCGCGATCAGGGCGAAGAACGGCAAGTTGTCGATGTTCAAGCCCGGGAAGGCCATCGGCGCGATCTTGTCGATGGGCGCCTTGAGCGGCCCCGGGTAGATCGTGAGGTCGACCAGCCGGGTGCGCCCGTTGTCGGCGGTGTATTCCTCCGACACCTCATAGCGCAAGCCCATGAGCGACAAGGTCGCCAACTCGATCTCGAGGAACTCGATCGGCGCCCGCTCGATGGTGATCGACGAATCCGTCACCACCGCGGCCGCGATCAGGCTCATCGCCTCGATCGGGTCCTCGCTCGGGGAGTAGTCGACGTCGACGTCGATCTCCGGCCGACCGGTCACGGTGAGGGTCGTCGACCCGACTCCGTCGATCTGCACGCCCAGTTTCTGGAGGAAGAAGCAGACGTCCTGGACCATGTAGTTGGGGGAGGCGTTGCGGATCGTCGTCGTGCCCGGGTGGCGCGCTGCCGCAAACAGGACGTTCTCGGTCACCGTGTCGCCGCGCTCGGTGAGCACGATCGTCGGGTTGACCGCCGCCTCGCCATGCACCTGCGCCTCGTAGAACCCGTGCGTCGCCGACACGTCGAGCCCGAACGCACGCAGCGCGCTGAGGTGCGGCTCGACGGTGCGGGTGCCCAGGTCGCAGCCGCCGGCATACGGCAACTGGAACCGGTCGTGATCGTGCAGGAGCGGGCCGAGGAACATGATGATGGTGCGGGTGCGCCGGGCCGCGTCGATGTCGATGCCGTCGAGGTCCACCCGCGGCGGCGGCACGATTTCGAGGTCGTTGCTGTCGGGGAGCCAGCGCACCTTAACCCCCACCGAGGTGAGCACCTCGATGATCCGGTTGACCTCTTCGATGCGGGCGAGGTTGCGCAACGTCGTGCGGCCCTTGTTGAGCAGCGAGGCGCACAGGAGCGCGACCGCGGCATTCTTGCTCGTCTTGACCGGGATCGACCCGGACAACTGCTTGCCGCCGACGATCCGCAGGTGCTGCGGGCCGCTGGATCCGAGCGAGACGAACTCGGAGTCGAGTTTCTCCCCGATCCGGGCGAGCATCTCCAGGCTGAGGTTCTGTTTGCCCTGCTCGATGCGCGCCACGGCGCTCTGGCTGGTGGCGAGCAGATCGGCCAACTCGCTTTGCGTCATGGCCTTGTGCCGGCGCGCATCACGAATCAGCGTGCCGATCCGGCTCAGGTACGACGAGTCACTCACCCCCCAAGTGTAGATCACATGTGAGATAGGGAACGTTTCGCTGGTCTGTTGGTGAGACCGACCAGAGCGTCGTATGCCGTGGGGCTGGGTCCGCGCGGTGGGCGCGCGGTCCCAGCCCCACGGCATACGGGACAAACCGATCAGGCGGGGACGCTGGCGACCCCGGGCTTGTGGAAGCGGTGTCCGGTGACCTTTTCCGCGATGCCCTCACGGTCGAGGAGCGGGGTGATGCCGCCGTTCCAGAACTGGAACCCGGCACCGGTGATCATGGCCAGATCGATGTCCTGGGCGGCCTGCGCCACGCCCTGGTCGAGCATCATCGCGACCTCTTCGGCGATGACCGAGAGCACGCGCTCACGGACCTCGTCGGAGGTGAGCACGGCTGGGTGCTCCGGGACCGCAGCCATGGCGACGACCTCGGGGTCGGGCACCGGCATTCCGGTGTCCCAAAGGTAGTAGCCGGGCTTCTTGGCCGCGACCATCGCCTTGAGGGTGGGCGAGACGTAGAACCGGTCGCCGAAGGCGCGGTGCAGCGTTTCGCTGTTGTGCAAGGCAATCGCCGGACCGACCAGACCCATGAGGACGAACGGCGGCATCGGGGCCAGACCCGCGACCCCGGCGTCGGCCACCTCGACGGGCGTGCCCTCGTCGACGATCTTGGAGTACTCGCCCATGAACCGGCCCAGGAGCCGGTTGGTGATGAAGGAGGGCGAGTCCTTGACGAGGATCGTCGTCTTCTTGAGCGACTTGCCGGTGGCGAAGGCTGTGGCCAGCGCCGCGTCGTCGGTCTGCTCGCCGGGGATGATCTCCAGCAACGGCATGATGGCGACCGGGTTGAAGAAGTGGAAGCCCACGACCCGCTCCGGGTGCTCCAACTTGCTGGCCATCTCGGTGATCGACAGGGACGAGGTGTTGGTCGCCAGCACACACGTCGGCGCGACGACCGCCTCCACCTCGGCGAAGACCTGCTGCTTGACCGACATCTCCTCGAAGACGGCCTCGATGACGAAGTCGGCGTCGGCGAAGCCCTCCTTGGACGTGGCGCCGGTCACCAGGCCGGTGAGGAAGTTGGCCTTGTCCTGCGAGATCCGGCCCTTGCCGCGCAACTTGCCAATCTCACCGTGGACATATGCCACACCCTTGTCGACACGCTCCTGGTCGAGGTCGGTCATGACGACCGGCACCCCGAGCCGCTGCGCGAAGAGCATCGCCAACTGGCTGGCCATCAGGCCCGCGCCGACGATACCGACCTTGGTCACCTTGCGGGCCAGGGACCGGTCGGGGGCACCGGCCGGGCGCTTGGCGCGCTTTTGGACCAGGTCGAAAGAGTAGAGACCGGCGCGCAGCGGGTCACCCATGAGCAGGTCGGCGAGGGCCTCGTCCTCGGCGGCGAAGGCCGCGGCGCGCTCGGCGGTGCGGGCGGCGGAGACCAGGGCCAGGGCGCGGTAGGGCGCGGGGGACTTGCCTGCGGTCTTGCCGTCGGCGAAGGCCTTGGCCTTGGCGACCGCTGCCTCCCAGGCGGCTTCGTCCCGGTCGACCGGGGCTCGCTCGACGGTGACCTCACCCTTGACGACCTGACCGGCCCAGATGAGGGACTCCTCGAGGAAGTCGGCCGACTCGAAGAGGGCATCAGCCATCCCGAGTTCGGCGGCCTGCACGCCCTTCATCACCCGGTTGGTGTTGAGCGGGTTCTCGATGATGACGGTGAGCGCCTTCTCGACCCCGATGAGGTTGGGGAGGAGGTAACAGCCGCCCCAACCGGGCACCAAGCCGAGGAAGCACTCGGGCAGGGCGATGGCCGGGACGCCGGCGGACATCGTGCGGTAGTCGCAGGCGAGGGCGATCTCGACGCCACCGCCCATGGCCGCACCGTTGACGAACGCGAACGTCGGCACCGGCAGGTCCATGATGCTGGAGAAGGCGCGGTGACCGGCCTGGGCGATCTCGAGGGCCTGGCCCCGCTCGTGGACGTAGGGCACGCCGGAGAGGTCGGCGCCCACGGCGAAGATGAACGGCTTGCCGGTGATGCCGACCGCGACGATCTCGCCGGCCTCGGCGCGCGCCTTGAGCCCGTCGACGACCTCCTGCAACCCGGCAATCGTCTGCGGGCCGAAGGTGTTGGGCTTGGTGTGGTCGAAGCCGTTGTCGAGGGTGATGAGGGCCATCGTGCCCGCGCCGCCGGGAAGGGCGACGTCCTGGACGATGCTCTTGGTGACGACCTCGGCGGTGAATGCGGCAGTGGTGGTCATGACTCAGGCCTCCTTGCCGTAGTCGGCGTGGTGGGGGTTCTCCCAGATGACACAGCCACCCATGCCGATGCCGATGCACATCGCATTGAGGCCGTAGCGCACCTCGGGGTGCTCCTCGAACTGGCGGGCCAACTGGTTCATGAGCCGCACGCCGGAGGAGGCCAGCGGGTGACCGGTGGCGATGGCGCCGCCGTACTTGTTGACCCGGGGGTCGTCGTCGGCGATACCGAAGTGGTCGAGCATGGCGAGGACCTGGACCGCGAACGCCTCGTTGAGGTCGAACAGGCCGATGTCATCGATGGTCAACCCGGCCTTGGCCAGGGCCTTCTCGGTCGCCGGGACCGGACCGATGCCCATGACCTCGGGCTCGACACCGACGAACGCCCAGGACACCAGGCGCATCTTGACCTGCAGGCCGTACTCGTCGGCAGCGGCTTGGGAGGCGATGATGCACGCGGTCGCCCCGTCGTTGAGGCCGGCCGCGTTGCCCGCGGTGACATTGCCGTGCGGGCGGAACGGGGTCTTGAGGTTGGCCAGGTCGGCCATGGTCGTGCCCGGACGCGGCGGTTCGTCGGTCGTGGCCAGGCCCCAGCCCTTGTCGACGTGCCGGGTCGCCACCGGGACCAGGTCCGGCTGAATCTTGCCCGCGGCATACGCGGCGGCCAACTTGTCCTGGCTGCCGATGGCGAAGGCGTCGCAGCGTTCCTTGGTCAACGCGGGGAACCGGTCGTGGAGGTTCTCGGCCGTGCTGCCCATGACGAGGGCGCTGGGGTCGACGAGCTTGTCGGCGATGATCCGGGGGTTGGGGTCGACGCCTTCACCCATCGGGTGGCGGCCCATGTGTTCGACCCCACCGGCGATGGCGATGTCGTAGGCCCCGAACGCGATTGCGGAGGCGACGTTGGTTACCGCGGTCATGGCGCCGGCGCACATGCGGTCCACCGAGTAGCCAGGAACGGTGTTGGGCAACCCGGAGAGTAGGGCGGCCAGGCGGCCCAGGGTCAGGCCCTGGTCACCGATCTGGGTGGTCGCCGCGATGGCGACCTCTTCGACCTTGTCCTTGGGCAGGGTGGGGTTGCGGCGAAGCAATTCGCGGATGCACTTGATGACGAGGTCGTCGGCGCGGGTCTGGGCGTAGATGCCCTTGTCTCCGGCCTTGCCGAACGGGGTGCGCACCCCGTCGACGAAGACGACGTCTTGCAGAGTACGGGGCACGAGGGCCTTCCTCTCGCGTCGATGTCGGGTGGATAGCCACACAGGGCTGTCTCAAACACTACTTGCCGGTAATGACCGCCCCCAGGGCTCGAGGCGGTGAGAACGGTCACCCGCGGTCGGCGGCGCTCACCCGGGGGTCGCGGCGAAGGCGTCGACGAGCAGCGGAGCAACGATGTCGGCCTGCCAGGCCCGCACTCCCTCGGCGCGCAGCGCCGACGCAAAACCCGCCTCGTCGCGCTGCTCCGGCGGGGTCCACACGACCCGGCGCAGCGGCTCGGGGGAGCAGACGTTTTCGACCGGGATCGTGTGGGCGTCGGCGAAGGCCGCCAACTGCTCGCGGGTGTCCGCCAGCCGTCGAGCGGCCACCGGGTCGCGATCGGCCCAGCTGCGCGGGGGCGGGGGCCCGTCGTTGCGGACCGTGCGTTGGGGCAGGTCGCCTTCGGGAAGGTCGTATGCCGCGCGCACCGCCGCGACCCAGGCCCGCCCGTACCGCGCGATGGGCCGATGACCGGCGGGCAGGTCGGCCACCGCGCGCGGTGCCGCCTGGGCGATCTGGACGAGCACCTTGTCGGTGGCGATCCGGGTCGAGGAGATGTCGCGCTCGCGGGCGATCGCGTCCCGGGCGTACCAGAGTTCGCGGGCCACGGCATACCCCCGACGGGACTTCAGCGACGACAACCCGGTGAGCCGTCGCCACGGTTCGGCGCGCTCGGTGGGTGCCCAGGTGAGCAGGGCCTCGAACTCCTGACGCGCCCACTCGGCCTTCCCGGAGGTCGCGAGGTCGACGCCCATGAGGTTGCGCAACTCGCCGAGCACCTCGACGTCGAGGGCGGCATACCGCAACCACGGCTCGGGCAGCGGTCGGGTGGACCAGTCGACGGCCGAGTGTTCCTTGGCGAGCGAGGCACCCAAGTAGTGCTCGACGACCGCCGCCAACCCGACCCGCGGCAACCCGAGGAGGCGGGCGGCAAGTTCGGTGTCGAACAGTTGACGCGGCCGGAGCCCGACCTCGGCGAGGCAGGCAAGGTCCTGGGTGGCGGCATGCAGAATCCACTCCGCGGAGCCGATGGCCTCATCGAGGGGACCGAGATCGGGCACCGCGACCGGGTCGATGAGGAAACTGCCCGCCCCCTCGCGGCGCACCTGGACCAGGTAGGCACGCTGGCCGTAGCGATAGCCGGAGGCGCGCTCGGCGTCCAGGGCCACCGAGCCCTCACCAGCGGCAACCGCGGCCGCCGCCGCGACGAGCTCGGACTCCTCGGTGATGACGTGCGGAATCCCCTCGGCGGGTTCGGCCAACTGGTGCAGTTCGGGGCGGGGTGTCTCGGTCATCGTCACCGGTATTGTCACCGACGGGGGCCGGGCAGCGCGATGACGCCGTCCGGCAGGGGCGGGAGCCCGGCGATGGTGCAGAGCAGGTCCGACCAGGCCACGAGGTGTTCACCGACCGATCCCACCGGGGTCCAGGAGGCTCGCACCTCCATCTCGACGTTGGGGTCCTTGTCGGAGAGCCCCCCGAACGACTCCGACACGACCCGGGTCACCGTGCCGGCCTCGGCGGTGTAGTCCACCCCTCGCTCGTCGAGGGCGTCGGTGAGCCAGGACCACCCGACTTGGCCGAGGAGTGGCTCGGCGGCGAACTCGGGCTCCAAGTCGGCGCGGGCGAAGGTGACGATCCGCCATTCCCCGCTCCAGGGTTCGGGGGCGGCGGGGTCGAAGAGGAGGACGAACCGGCCGCTGGCCAACTCCTCGTCGGCACCGACGAAGGGGAGGACGTCCGCGGTGAGGGCGACGGCATACGGGGCGATCCGTTGCGGCGCCGGCACTTCGGTGAGCCGGATCTCCGGCCGCAACCGGGCGGCCCGGAGCGCGTCGAGGGCCCGGGAGAAGGTGGTGGCCTCCCGGCCGGTCACGCTGCGTCCTGGCACACCCGCAATGTATGCCGCGCGCGCCCTCGCGCCGGTGAGGCCACGCCGGGGGAGGAGACACTCGCCCCGCCGCGTCCGTGAGACGGCACACTGGGCGCGTGCTTGCCCTCCTTGCTCTGGGATCCTCCATCGCCTGGGGAGCCTCGGACTTTGGGGCGGCGCTGTTGGCCAAGCGGCATCGCGCGGTCGTCGTCGTCGGGTGGACCCAAGGGCTGGCGCTCGTCGCACTTACCCTCGTCGTGGCAGTCCACGGGTGGTCGGGTTCGGGGCTGGGGTGGGCCCCCTGGGCGGGCAGCGCCGGGATCGCCGGGATGCTCGGCCTGGTCTGTTTCTACGCCGCGTTGTCGAGCGGGACCATGGGCGTCGTGGCCCCGATCGCCTCGCTCGGGATCATCGTGCCCGTCACCTTGGGGGTGGCGTTCGGCGAGCGACCGTCCCCGTGGGCGTGGATCGGGATCGTCGTGGCGATCATCGGGGTGAGTTTGGCCAGCGGGCCGGAACTGTCCGGGCGGGTCTCGGCGCGCCCACTCGTGCTCGCCATGGGGGCGGCGGTCGCCTTCGGGGCCGGGCTCTTCTGCCTCGACCGGGGAGCGCGGGTTTCGATGCTCATGACCCTGTGGGGGATGCGCGCAACATCGGTGGGGCTGCTGCTCCTGGTCGCGGTGGCGGCCCGCCACTTCGGTGGGGTCCGGGCCCGCGAGGTGCCCTTCCTGGGCCTCGTGGGGTTGGGCGACCTCGCGGCCAATGGGTTGTTCGCGGTGGCCTCCTCGCAGGGCCAGGTCAGTGTTGCGTCGGTCCTCGGCTCGCTTTACCCGGTGGTCACCGCCGTGTTGGCGGCCGTGGTGCTCCGGGAGCGGATGCTGCCGGTGCAGTATGCCGGGTCGGCCCTGGCCATCGCCGGCGCGGTCGTGCTGTCGCTGGGGTGACGCCGAGACGCTCTGCCCGGGGCGGGAGGGGGTCGATGCGAGGATGTCGACCCATGAGTACCCCCGATGTCATCCCACCTGCCGCCGAGCCCGCCCCGGCCGACTCGGCCTTGGTGCGCGCCGCCCGAGGGTTGCCGGTGCGGCATACGCCCGTCTGGTTCATGCGGCAGGCGGGCCGGTCCCTGCCCGAATACCGCGCCATCCGCGAGGGCATCGGGATGCTCGCGTCGTGCCGGCGCCCCGACCTGGTCACCGAGATCACCCTGCAGCCGGTGCGTCGCCACGGGGTGGACGCGGCGATCTTCTTCTCCGACATCGTCGTCCCCCTCGCCGCGGCCGGGGTCGACCTCGACATCGTCCCCGGCGTCGGGCCGGTCGTCGCGGCACCGATCCGGACCAGGGCCGATGTCGAGCGGCTGCCGCTGCTGGACCCGGAGGCGATCCCCGATATTGCCGAGTCGGTGCGCCTGCTCGTCGCCGAACTGGGGCCGACCCCGCTCATCGGGTTCGCCGGGGCACCGTTCACCTTGGCTTCCTATCTCGTCGAGGGCGGCCCCTCGAAAACCCACGCGCGGACCAAGGCGCTCATGCACAGCGACCCCGACACCTGGCACGCGCTGTGCGGGCGGCTGGCGGCCATGTCGGCGACCTTCCTGCGGGTCCAGGTCGAGGCGGGCGCGAGCGCGCTCCAACTGTTCGACTCCTGGGCCGGGGCCCTGTCTCGGGAGGACTACGTCCGGTTCGTGCAGCCCCACTCGGCGTCCGTTTTGGGGGCGGTGGCCGACCTCGGGGTGCCCCGAATTCATTTCGGCGTCGGGACCGGCGAGTTGCTCGCCGAGATGGGCCGGGCCGGGGCCGACATCGTCGGTGTGGACTATCGGGTCTCTCTCACCGATGCGGTGGCTCGCCTGGGCGGCTCGTATGCCGTGCAGGGCAACCTCGATCCGGCGTTGCTCTTCGCACCGATGCCGGTGCTGCGGGAGCGCGTACTTGAGATCGTCGCGGAGGGTCGCGCCGCGCCCGGCCACATCTTCAACCTCGGCCACGGCGTCCCGCCCGAGGCCGACCCCGACGTCCTCACCCGGGTCGTCGAGATCGTCCACGAGGCTGCGGCCCGGTAGGCCCCGCTGCGGGACTACCCCTGGCCGAGGGGCGGTGCGTCCTCGCGCTCGGTGGGGGTGACCGGCGGGGAGGCCGGCGCCACCAACGGTGCCGGCGCCGGCGGCATACCCGATGGCCCCGGTCCGCTGGGGGAGGCGGGCGGCGGCACCGCGGCGGGCCGGGGCGGCATACCCCGGACCTGGCGGCGGCGACGCAGCCACCACAGCAACGGCAACAGCACCACGGCCAACGCGACCGCGAACGGTAACAACGCCCCCAGGGCCGTCAGCAGGAACACGAGCGAGGCCGTGAAGGCCCGCCACCCCGCGGCCAAACCGGCCATGAACCCACCACCCGTGGCAGCGAGATCGGTGCGGTTCGTGCTCAACTCGATGGTGATGGGGGAGCGCGCCACCTGATCCTTGAGGGAGCGCAACTGGGCCTCCAAGGACTCCAGGTCGGCCTGGCGTCGGGAGAGTTCGGCCTCCAACGCGACGATGTCCTCGATCTTGGTGGCCTGGCCCATGAGCGTCCGGACGCGCTCGACGCTGGCCCGCATCGTCGCCAGCCGTGACTCGGTGTCGACGTAGGTCGCCGTGACATCGTCGGCGCTGGTGCGGCGGCTGACCACGTCACCGACCTGCGCGAGTTGGTTCATCGTGTCGTCGAAACGGTCGGCGGGCACGGCGATCGTCATCGAGCCCCGCGGGTCGGTGCCGCCCGCGGTGCCGCTCAGGGACTCGTTGAGGACGACGCCGCCGGCCGCGGTGGCCAGGGCTCGGACCTTTGCGGCGGCGGCGGGCACGTCCTTGACGAGCAGGCTGCTCTCGCCACGGCGCACGATCTGCTGGGAGGCGATCGTGGGGGTGGCGGCGGGGCCGACCGGTGCGGCGCCCCCCTGGGAGAGGGCCTTGGCGCCTTGCCGCTGGGTGGCGCTGCTATCGGCCGCGGACGAACTCGCCGTGCTGCTGGAGGCCCCCGAACAGGCGCCGACACCGAGCGCGAGCGCGGTGGCGAGGGCCAGGGCTGCGGCGCCGCGCCCCCGGCGGTAGCGGGCGGGGTCTCGGGTGCTGCCCGGGGTGGACGGTCGCTGGGGGCTCATGTTCAGGCTCCGATCGTTCGGGTGCGTGACACCTCGTGGACGAACCGGGCGCGGCCTCGGGTTCCGTGGGCCGGTCTCGATCTGGTCACGATGGATGAGAGGGTGGAGTGCGTGTTTGCTCTCCGAACTGATCTGAATCCGCACGTCGTCGTCATCGGTGGGGGCCTGGCCGGGCTGGTCGCCGCGCGGGAAGTGGTCCGGGGCGATCCGGGCGCGCGGGTGACGGTGCTCGAGGCGACCGACCGGTTCGGCGGGAAGTTGCGGCTGGAGTCCGTCGCCGGCCACCAGGTCGATGTCGGCGCCGAGGCGATGCTTGCGGTGCGACCCGAAGGGGTCGACCTCGTCCACGACCTGGGGGCCGGCTCCGACCTGGTCACTCCGGCCACGACCTCAGCCTCCATCTGGTCGCGGGGTGCGTTGTATGCCGTGCCCAGGGCCACGCTCATGGGCGTGCCCGCCGTCGGCGCCGAGGTGTCCGGGCTGCTCACGGTGGAAGAAGCAGCGCGGGCCGAGGCCGAAGTCGACTGGCCCACCGGGGCTGTCGCGGACGATGTGTCCGTCGGCGACTACGTGGAGGCCCGCCTCGGGTCCGCTGTTGTCGACCGGTTGGTCGAACCGCTCCTCGGCGGGGTGTATGCCGGCCGCGCGGGTGAGTTGTCGCTGGCGGCGACGATGCCGGCCTTGTGGCAGGCCGCGCGGGCCGGGGAGTCGTTGCGGACCGTCGCAAGTCGAGTCCTGGGCGCGGGTTCGGCCCCGGGGAGTGGGCGGCCGATGTTCGCCGGCATCCGTGGGGGGATGGGGCGGCTGCCCGAACTGCTCCGCGCCGATCTCACCGGCGGGGAGTTCGGGGCCCGGGTGTGGCTGCGGGAGAACACGATCGCGCGGGCGCTCGTGCATCACGACGAGGGTTTCGCGGTGCTGGTCGGGCCGACCACCGACGAGGAATGGCTCGAGGCCGACGCCGTCGTCGTCGCCACCCCGGCACCGGCCGCGGCCCGGCTGCTCACCGCCGTGGCCCCCAGGGGTGCGCGGGCTCTCGCGGCGATTCCCACGGCCTCCAGCGCGGTGGTGACGATGGCCCTGCCCCGGGCAGGAATGCCGGCGTTGCCGGGCTCGGGGTTCCTCGTGCCAGGGGTGGACGGGCATCTGATCAAGGGGGCGACGTTCAGCAGCGCCAAATGGGCGTGGACCGACGCCTTGTCGCCGGAGTTGGTTTTCGTTCGGGCCTCCGTCGGTCGCGCCGGCGAGGAATCGGCCCTCCACGTCGCCGATGCCGATCTGGTCGCCGTATGTGCCGGCGAACTCGGCGAGGCGCTCGGGCACCGACTGCCTGCGCCGGTCGACTCCCAGGTCCAGCGGTGGGGCGGCGGGCTGCCGCAGTATGTCGTTGGTCACCTCGAGCGGATCGCCGCCGTCCGGGCAGCGGTCGCCGCGGTGCCCGGGCTGGAACTTGCGGGTGCGGCATACGAGGGCGTCGGCATACCTGCCGTCATCGCGTCGGGGACCACAGCGGGCCGGGAAACGGTCCAGGCCGTCCGGCGGCTGCGCCGCACCGAGGGAGAATGAGCGCCATGACTTCCCCCGTCTCACCCGACCCGACCGCCGCGAAGCCCGTCAAGCCGATCCCGAAGAAGCCGGGGGCGGCCCGGATCAAGGAGATCAACGCGACGATTCGCTACGCGATGTGGTCGGTTTTCGCGGTCGCCGAGCCGCTCGGCGATGCCGACCGGGGCGCGTATGCCGCGCAGGTCGAGTCGCTCTTCGAGGACCTGGCAGCGGCGGGCGTCGTCACGCGGGGGGTCTACGACGTCGCAGGGCTGCGCGCCGATGCCGACCTCATGATCTGGTGGCACGCCGCGACGATCGAAGCGGTCCAGGACGCTTACCACCGGTTCCTCCGCACGGACTTCGGGGCGCACCTCGACCCGGTGTGGTCGGTGGCCGCTCTTCATCGGCCCGCGGAGTTCAACGCGAGCCACATCCCGGCCTTCATGGCCGAGGAGGAGCCGCGCGACTACCTGTGCGTGTACCCGTTCGTCCGCTCCTACGACTGGTACCTCATGGACGAGAAGGAGCGCCGCGCGATCCTGGCCGAGCACGGCCGCCAGGCCAGGGAATACCCCGACGTGCGCGCCAACACGATCGCGTCGTTCGCGCTCGGGGACTACGAGTGGGTGCTCGCTTTCGAGGCGGACGAGTTGCACCGGATCGTCGACCTCATGCGCGAGATGCGGGCCACCCGGGCCCGGCTGCATGTCCGCGAGGAAATCCCGTTCTACACCGGCCCCCGGGTGAGCGTGCCCGAGTTGGTGGCCCGCCAGCGCTGACCCCGCCCCACCTGTCCCGCTTTTCCCGCCTGAAGTGCCTGACGTCCACTTCGCACCCCGACTGTCGGGGGGCGAAGTGACCCTTTCCCACCGGGACTTGGCCGCGGGCCCGAGCGAGCGGGGTTATCCACAGTGCTGACGCCGTAAGGTGTGTCGTCCACAGGGTGCGAGTGAGGGCTGCGAGCGCATCGCCGGCTTCACAAACTCGTGTGCATGACAACTCACGAACGACACTCGAACGTTTCAGCGAACTCCGCCACGATCGGGCTCCTCGACCCGGCACTGGTCACCGTGGCCGCCGGTCAACACGGGATGTTCACCACCCGGCAAGCGCACGCGACCGGTCTGGACCGGCGTGACCTTGGGCACCTCGTCAAGACGGGCGCCCTGCGGCATCCCGGTCGGGGCTTGTACGCCGTCTCGGCGCAGGTCAGCGCCGACCCGGAGCAGTGGCACCTGCAGCTCGCGTTCGGGGCGCGATTGCTCTACGACGACGTGACGTTCACCGGGGTCACCGCCTTGCTCGCGCACGGGATTACCGTGTGGGACGGGGACTTGCGCCGACCTCAGATCCTCCGTCCGGTGCATCGCAGTTCGACCCTGGAGTGCTTCCATATGCGTCCCAACCGGTCGGGTTCGTCGCCGCAGCTGAGCTCCCATATCGGGCCAACGCTCGGGGTTGCCGATGCGCTCGTTCAGTTCGCCATCGACCAGAGCATCGAGTCCGCGGTCGTGAGCATGGATGATGCGCTTCATCGAACCCTGGTCACCACGGGCGATCTCGAGGCAGCACTGGCTGCGGTGATGGCCTGGCCCGGATCGCATCGGGCCCGGTCGGCGGTCGCGCTGGCCGACGGGCGGCGCGAATCCGCGGCAGAGTCGCGGTGCGGCGTGGCGTTGTCCCTCGGTGACGTCGAGGTCATACCCCAGGTGGTGATCCGCGACCGGCGCGGACGGATCATCGGACGAGTGGACTTCCTCGTCGCGGGCACCAACGTCATCCTCGAAGTCGACGGCAAGGTCAAGTACGCCTCGGGCGACCCGGAGGTGCTGTGGCTGGAGAAGCAGCGCGAAGATGCCCTCCGAGCTGCGGGCTACGTCGTGGTGCGGATCGTGTGGGCGGACTTCCTGCGGCCCGGCGGCGTGCTGGCCAAGGTACGTCGCGCTAAGGCTGCCTGATAGCGGCTGGGCCCTGGGGTCTGGTTGTGGCTGGGCATAGGAAACGTGCGCTTCGCACCCCGTCGGTGGGGGTGCGAAGCGCACGTTTGGTGGTTCAGGCGGGAAAGGGTGGGGTGGGTCAGCGGGTGGAGGTGACGGTGCGGTTGCCGGTGACGGCCTTGACGCCGAAGAGGAGGAGGCAGGCGCCCAGGAGGGCGGTGAAGAAGCTGACGAGCCAGCCGTTGCCCATGGGGTTGGTGCCGAAAAGGCCGAGGATCCAGCCGCCGAGGAGGCCGCCGATGACGCCGACGACGATGTTGAGGACAACGCCCTGTTGGGCGTCGGTGCCCATGATTTTGCTGGCGATCCAGCCGGCGAGGCCGCCGATGATGATCCACGCGATGATGCTCATGTTCCGTCTCCTTGACGATTCCGGGTGAGTCGGCGTTTGTTGGGTGTGCCGTTCTCACGGTGAGGGTTTCGCCCGGGGCGGGGGTCCGCTGGGCTTGTGTCTGCGACGCTATTCGTCGCTGCGATGCCGCGTCGCGCTCACGGCCAGGACCTACATGTCCCACCCCACCGGCATGGGTGCCGACCCCCACCACGCCCCACCCACTGGCGCGGCTGGCGGGCCAAAACACCCGTTCAGGGCCCCTTGTACGGCGCACTGAAGTGCGCCCAACCGCCGCCCGGTTGCGGCTACTCGGGGCGCAGCATCAGGCTGATGGAGTTGATGCAGTAGCGCTGGTCCGTGGGGGTGTCGAAACCTTCACCCTCGAATACGTGCCCCAGGTGCGAGCCACACGAGCCGCACCGCACCTCCACCCGGGGTCGACCCGGCAACGACCGATCCTCGAGGTACTCAACGGCATCTCCGGCCAGCGGGCTGTAGAACGAGGGCCACCCGCAGTGACTCTCGAACTTGGTCTCGGAGCGGAACAGTTCGGCCCCGCAGGCCCGGCAGGCATAGACACCGACGCGCTTGTCGTCGGTGTATTCCCCGACGAAGGGCCGTTCGGTGCCCGCCTCACGAAGCACGTGGAACTCCGCGGGCGTCAGTTGCGCCCGCCACTGATCCTCGGACCGGGTGACCGCATAGGTCCGCGCGGAGGGCTTCATGCTCATGAGCCCAATGTACGGCGCACCGCCGACGCCCCGAATCATCACGGCGACCCCCGACCGTCAGCCCCCTGGCCTACTCTCGGGGCATGTCCGACGCGCAACTGTTCGAGATCGAGGGGCCGCACGGGATGCGCACTGTGCGGCTGAGCAGTCCCGACAAGGTGCTGTGGCCGGGGGAGGGCATCACCAAGGGTGAGCTCGCGGCATACCTCGTCGCCGTCGGGGAGCCGCTGCTGCGCGCCCTCGGGGACCGGCCGGTGACCCTCCAACGGTTCCCGGATGGCATCAACGGGGAGGAGTTCTACCAGAAGAACCCGCCGAAGGGCCTGCCGGACTGGGTCCGCACCGTCACCTGCCGCTACCCGTCCGGGCGCCGACACCCCCAGGTGGTCATCGACGAGATCGCCACGGCGGTGTATGCCGCGCAGCTGAGCACCGTGACCTTCCACCCCTGGCCGGTGCGCACCGCCGACCCCAACTCACCCGACGAGGTCCGCATCGACCTCGACCCGCAACCCGGGCGGACCTTCACCGATGCCGTCGAGGCGGCCCTGGCGCTGCGGGAGGTGCTCGCCGACGTGGGTCTCACCGGGTGGGCCAAAACCTCCGGCAACCGCGGAGTTCACGTCTACGCCCGTATCGAACCCACTCACGAGTTCCTCGATGTCCGACACGCCGTCATCGGGATCGCGCGAGAGCTTGAGCGGCGCCACCGCGACCTCGTGACGGCCTCCTGGTGGAAGGAGGAGCGCGGCGAACGCGTCTTCGTCGACTTCAACCAGGCCTGCCGGGACCGCACCATCGCCTCGGCCTACAGCCCTCGCCCGCTCCCGGGCGCGCCGGTGTCGATGCCGGTGACCTGGGGGGAGTTGCCGACGGCGCGCCCGGGCGACTTCACGGTGCGCACCGTGCCGGCGATGCTGGCCGATCGCGGCGATGCGTGGGCGGGGATGGACGCCGCCCGGGGGCGCCTCGACGGGGCTCTCGCCCTCTGGGAGCGCGACCTTGAGCGGGGACTGGGCGAACTCAACTTCCCCCCGGACTACCCGAAGATGCCCGGCGAACCACCGCGGGTGCCACCGAGCAAGCGCCGCACCGACAAGGTCGACGCCGACTATCTCGCCCCCAAGGCGACGCGGGATGCGGCCGAGCGGGCCCGCTGGGAGTTGCCGTTCGCGCCCCCGGTGCGGCCGATGCTCGCCAAGGCGGTCGGCGGCCTCGACGCGCCGAGTGTGGTCGGGGCGGACGTCCTCTTCGAGCCCAAGTGGGACGGGTTCCGGGCGATCATCTTCCGCTCCGGCGACGAGGTGGAGATCGGCAGCCGCAACGAGAAACCCCTCACCCGCTACTTCCCCGAACTCGTCACCGCCGTTCGCGACACCTTTCCGCCGTATGCCGTCATCGACGGTGAGATCGTCGTCGTGCGTCCCGGTGCGGACCGGCTCGACTTCGACCTGTTGAGTCAGCGCATTCACCCGGCCGCCAGCCGGATCGGCCGCCTGGCCCAGGAGACCCCGGCCCGGTTCGTCGCCTTCGACCTGCTCGCCCTGGGCGCGGACGATCTGCGGGATCGGCCCTTCCGCGAGCGGCGGGCCCGACTCGAACAGGCCCTTGTCGGCGCTCGTGCGCCCATCCACCTGACCCCGGCGACGAGCGACCGGGAGTTGGCCGCCCGCTGGTTCACCGAGTTCGAGGGCGCCGGGCTCGACGGGATCATCGCCAAACCGGCCCACGGCACCTATCTCAGTGACCAGCGCGCACTGATGAAGATCAAACACGTGCGCACGGCAGACTGCGTCGTGGCCGGTTATCGCACCCACAAGAGCGACGAGGCCGCCATCGGGTCGCTCCTCCTCGGCATCCACGCCCCGGACGGCACCCTGCGCTCCGTGGGAGTCATCGGCGCCTTCCCCATGGCCCGGCGGCGCGCCCTCTTCGAGGAGTTGCAGCCCCTCGTCACCGACTGGTCCGACCACCCCTGGAACTGGGCCGCCGAGGAGACGACACGCACCCCGCGCGCCGCGGCATACAGCCGATGGGCAGCCGGAAAGGACCTGTCCTTCACCCCCTTGCGCCCAGAGCGGGTCGTCGAGGTGCGCTACGACCACCTCGAAGGCGACCGGTTCCGGCATACCGCCCAGTTCGAGCGGTGGCGCCCGGACAAGACCCCGGCGCAATGCACCTGGGATCAACTCGACGAGCCGGTCTCCTACGACCTGTCCGCGATCCTGGCCACCCACGGCGAGGAGGCGTGATGGCCGCCCCCACGACCGGAGTGCTGCGCCGGGTCGCCGTCGGCAGTGCCGTCGCGGCGGGCAGTGCCGCGCTCGCCGGGGCCGCCGGTTCGCTCGCGGGCGCGGCCTACTTCGCCCGCAAGGTGCTCACCCCGGAGTTGGACCGCCCCGACGACCTCGACATCCTCGAGGTGGGCACCGATCGGCTGGTGCTGTCCGCGACCGAGGAGACGGTGGTCCCCGGGCGTTACGGGCTATGGCTGGCCGGGGGAGCGGGCCACGCCCGGATCGGCGACCTGCTCGCCACCGATCCCGCATCGGGCACGGTCACGCGCGAGTTGCTCGGCCTCGACCGGGGCGTGCTGGCGCCGGGGCCGGCGCGCTGGAACTCCTACTACTGGGGGGACCCGCCGGAGGTGGCTCTCGGCCTGCCCACTCGCGAGGTCTTCGTGCCCGGCGAACTCGGCCGGCTCCCCACCTGGCTCGTCTCGGCCGCCGAGGGCCCGGGCACCCGGTGGGCGGTCCTCGTCCACGGCCGGGGCGCCTTGCGCGAAGAGACCCTGCGCGCCATCCGGCCGTTGCGCGCCCTGGGCTGGACGTGTCTGGTCCCCTCCTACCGCAACGACGAGGGGGTCGCCCCGGGCCCAGACGGCCGCTACAACCTGGGCCTGTCGGAATGGCGCGACGTCGAAGCGGCGGTCCGGTATGCCGTCCGCCAGGGCGCGCGCCAGATCCTCCTGGCCGGGTGGTCGATGGGTGGCGCGATCGTGCTGCAGTTCCTCGATCGCTCACCGCTCTCCCGGTTCGTCGTCGGCGCGGTGCTCGACGGGCCGGTCATCGACTGGGGTGATGTGCTCGCGTTCCACGGCCGGCTCAACCACGTGCCACGGCCCATCCTGGGGCTGTCCCGGGCCATGATGGGCCGCACGTGGGGGAAACGACTGGTCGGGGTCCACGATGTTCTTGACGTGGCGCGCACCGACTGGGTCGGCCGGGCCGACGAGTTGCGCCACCCACTCCTGGTCATGCACTCGGCCGACGACGAGTTCGTGCCCGTCGGGCCCTCGCGCGCCCTGGCCCATCACCGACCCGACCTGGTCACCTACGAGGAGTTCACGACCGCGCGACACTGCAAGGAGTGGAACGTCGACCCCGCGCGGTGGGAAGGCGCCGTCGCCGACTTCGTGACCGGCCGCGTCCCTACCTAGCGGACGTCCCAGAGGGCGAGCAGGGTGCCGTCCGCCTCGAGGAGATGGCGGAGCCGGAGGGGCACGTCGAGGTCCGGCCCGACGACCGGGCGGCCGCCATGGCCCGAGACCACCCGCGGGCTGGTCGTCACCGCCAAGGAACCCACCAGCCCGGCCGCAACGAGACCCCCGAGCAAAGTGGGGCCACCCTCGCAGAGGATGCGCGGCATACCCGCCGCGCTCAACCTGGCCACCGCTTCGGCGAGGTCGACCGCGGCCTCCCCACACAGCCATACCGACTCGCTGGGAGCCAATCCCGCGGCGGCACAGGTGATCAGCGTTGCGTGGCCGGCCAGGCGCGTCGGCAGAACTCCGGTGTTGCTGACGACGGCGAGTGGCAGACGAGCCGGACCGTAGTCCTCGACGCGCGCCGTCCCGGCCCCGACGAGGACAACATCGGCCAGCGACCGGTTGAGGGCGAAGACCTCCCGGTCGGCGAGGGTGTTGATCGAGCCGCTGCGCCCGTCGGCCCCGGCAGCCGCACCGTCGAGACTCGCCACGAAGTTGGCGCGCACGTGGGGTCCGCTCGGGAAGGCGTACAGGGCCCTAAGATCGTCGGCACCAAGGGGTGCGCCCGGCGTGATACCCGGGGCGAGGAGGGCGCGCATACCCCAGTGTCCCACTGTGAGAGAGGACGATCTGATGGGCAAGAAGAGCACCGAGAAGTCCACGACACCGACGTCATGGTCGGACACGCTCCGGGTCGGGCCGGGGTTCGCCTTGACCGCCCTCGATCCGGACAGCACGCCCGGTTTCGACGGGGACAAGGAGGCGGGCAGCACGGCCCTCGCCGCGCTTGACGACGCCTTGAGCGAATTGCAGGAGCGCCTGTATGCCGAGTCCCGCGAGGGTGGTGGCCGTTCCCTCCTTCTGGTGATTCAGGGCATGGACACCTCGGGCAAGGGCGGCATCATGCGGCACGTCGTGGGCCTGTTCGACCCGCAAGGGGTGCGGCATACGGCCTTCAAGGCGCCCACCGCGGACGAACGGGCCCATGACTTCCTCTGGCGGATCACCAACGCGCTGCCGCAACCGGGGGAGATCGGGGTCTTCGACCGCTCGCACTACGAGGACGTCCTCATCGTCGCGGTCCACGACCTCGTGCCGAAGGAGGTGTGGTCCGCGCGCTACGACCAGATCAACGAATGGGAGGCCAAGGTCAGCGCGGGTGGCACCCGCATCGTCAAGGTCATGCTCCACATCAGCCCCGATGAGCAGAAGAAGCGCCTCGCCGCCCGGCTCGAGCGGGTCGACAAGCAGTGGAAGTTCAATCCCAAGGACCTCGACGAGCGGGCCTTCTGGGCCGACTACATGACCTACTACCAGGCGGCGCTCGACAAGTGCTCGACCGAGGTGGCCCCCTGGTTCGTGGTGCCGGCGAACCGGAAGTGGTACGCCGGGCTCGCCGTCGCCAGCCTTGTCCACGAGGCGTTGCAGCGCCTCGACCCACAGTGGCCGAGCGTGGATTTCGACGTCGCCGAACAGCGGGCCCGGCTCGCCGCGATGCCGTGACCGGCCCGGGGTCGCCGAACCTGCCGTCCCGGCCCACTAGCGTGTGAGCGTGACCGACCTCAGGGCCGCCGGCGTCCGCGCATCCGCGCGCGCCTGGCTGGCCCGGGTCCCGCTCCTGGAGAACCTGGCCCGCTTGACCCTGGAGACGATCCGGGTCTGCCTGCGCTATCGCGTCACCGGGTTGGCTTCGGAGGCCGGGTTCTTCGCATTGCTCTCGCTCCCGCCACTGGTCCTTGGGCTGTTCGGAGGGGTGGGGTATGTGGGGCGGTGGTTGGGTCAGGACGCTGTCGCCCAGGTCCGCAGCGCGATCGAGACGTATGCCGCCCGCTTCCTCAGCGATCAGGTGATCGCGACCACCCTGGGGCCGACGATCGACGACGTGTTCGCCAGCGGTCGCTTCGAGTTGATCTCGTTGGGGTTCCTCTTGTCCATCTGGTCGGGGAGCCGGGCCCTCAATGTCTTTCTCGACACGATTTCGATCATGTACGGGCAGATGGATGTGCGCGGGATCGTGCACACGCGGGTGTTGAGCCTGCTGCTCTACATCGCCGCCTTGGTGGCCGGGGTGGTGACCATTCCGCTCGTGCTCATCGGGCCGACCTGGCTGGGTCAGATCCTGCCGGAGCAGTGGCGGTTCCTCGTCGCGCTCTATTGGCCGGTGGTGTCGTTGGTCACGGTCGCCAATCTCGCTTCCCTGTTCCACATCGCCACCCCCCAGCGCAGCCCCTGGTTGCGCGATGTGCCCGGGGCGGTGCTCACCCTCGCCATCTGGTTCATCGCCAGTTTCGTCGTTCGGGGGTTCATCACGTCCTCCCTCGGTGGGTCGAGCACCTCGATCTACGGGCCGCTCTCTGCCCCGATCGTCATCCTCATCTGGCTCTACTTCCTCGCCATCGCCGTGCTGATCGGAGCGGCCCTCAACGCCGCGATCCGCACCCTGTGGCCGCATCCCGAGACACGGGGGCTGCGGGCCCGGTTGGCGGCGTTCGTCCTCGGGCAATGGCGCCGCCGCGGACCGGGTCGGGTGGCGCTCGCGGAAGGCGAGGAGGAGGACGAGCCAGCACCCCTGTCGCTCGAGGGGATCAAGGAGGCCGCGCGCCGCCCGCTGACGCCGGTGACCGCCAAGTCGCTGCCCGGTGACGCCCCCGCCGACGCCCCCGCCGACGCCCCCGAACGGCATACTGGTCACCGCTGAACCACCCCCGGGTTTGGCGAACGCTCGACGGATGGGTTAGTGTCTCAGCGCACGCCAGACGGGACGCCGACTGGCTGCGCGGATGTAGCTCAGTTGGTAGAGCGCAACCTTGCCAAGGTTGAGGTCGCCGGTTCGAGGCCGGTCATCCGCTCGGAGGGTCTAGCCGCCCCCAACGGTGGAGTGGCCGAGAGGCGAGGCAGCGGCCTGCAAAGCCGCGTACACGGGTTCAAATCCCGTCTCCACCTCGAGATCCAACAGATCCCGGGCGATTAGCGCAGTGGTAGCGCGCTTCCTTGACACGGAAGAGGTCACTGGTTCAAACCCAGTATCGCCCACCACCCGAATCGGCCCCTGGCTCCGCGGAAACGCGCGGCCAGGGGCCGATTCGCATCGGTGCGGGTGGCCCCGAGCGTCAGTGCGGCGTGGCGCGGCGCAAAGTCGCGGCAATGAGGGCCCGGGTGTGGGCCGGGTCGATGACATCGTCGATCTCGAAGAGCCGGGCCGCGTTGAGGGCCTTGACATGCTCCCGGTATGCCGCGGTCTCCCGCGCCACTCGTGCCTCACGCTCGGCCTCGGGCAGGGTGGCGAGTTCCTTGGCCAGGGCCAGCCGCACCGCGCCTTCGAGGCCCATGGGTCCCAGGTGCGCGTCGGGCCAGGCCACGGTGAGCAGCGGGCGATGGGTACTCCCACCGAGCATCGCCTGCGCGCCCAGTCCGTAGCCGCGGCGCAGCACGACGCCCACGAGCGGCACGGTGAGGCGAGCGCCCGCGGTGACCAGGCGCGCGGCATACCGGACCAAACCGGTGCGTTCGGCCTCCGGGCCCACCATGAAGCCCGGAGTGTCCACCAACGACACCACGGGCAGCCGCCACCGTTCGCACAACTCCAGGAAGGCCGCGCCCTTGTCCGACGCGGCCGCGGTCAAGGCCCCGGCCAGGTGCAGCGACTGGTTAGCCAGAATTCCGCACGGTATGCCGTCCACGCGCGCCAGGGCGGTCACCAGTTCGGAGGCCCAGCCCTCCCGGAGCCAGGTGACCGTATGCCGGTCGGCCACGGTGTCGATGACGGCGCGGACATCGAAGGCCTCCCGGTCGTTGTCGGGGAGCGCATCCCGCAATCGTTCCTGATCGGCCGCCGCATCCGGACCGACGGCCGGTCCAGGACCGCGGAGGTACCCCAGGATCTGGCGGGCGAGCGCCACCGCCTCGGCCTCGTCGTCAGCGACGACATCGATGACGCCATTGGCGACCTGATCCCGCAGCGGGCCGATCTCCTCGGCGGCATACTCACCCAATCCGCCACCGGCGATCATGGCCGGTCCCGCCATGCCGAGATTGGCGTCCGGGGTGGCGATTCGCAGGTCCGCGCCGCCGGCGAGGACGGCGTTGCCCGCGAAGCAACGGCCCGACACGATGGCCAGCCGCGGCACCACCCCGTCGAGGGCACCCCACAACCCGAACGAGCCGACATCGAGGGCCGACACGACCGGGATGTCGGTGTCCGCCGGGCGACCGCCGCCGCCCTCGGTGAAGAACACGACGGGCAGTCGCATCCGGCGCGCGACCTCGAGGAGCCGGTCCGACTTGTGGTGCCCGCGCAGGCCCTGGGTGCCCGCCATGACGAGGTAGTCGTAGGACAAGACCGCCACCGGCGCCCCGTCCACGGTGGCCGTGCCACCGACGAGCCCGTCAGCGGGTGCCTCGACCACCAGGTCGGCGAGCGCGCGGCGCTGTTCCTGGGCGGGTGTGACGAACCGGCCATACTCGACGAAGGAGCCCTCGTCGATCAGGTCGGCGATGTTCTCCCGGGCGGTGCGCCGCCCGCGGGCGCGCCAGCGGGCCACGGCTTCGGGTCGGGCCGCATCGGTCGTGAGGTAGCCGCGGGCGATCACCTCTCGGACGCCGCGGGCCGGCGGCTCGTCACCGGTGGCCTCAGGGCCTGGGGATGTTGCCGGATCGGTCTGGGTGGCCTCCACGGGCGAAGTATCGCGCACCGGCTTCAGCGGGCCGCGGATGCCCGGAAAGTGGGCGAGGTTTGGCATGGTTGAGACATGAGATCCCAGTGCGCCGTCTATGTCGATGCCGGTTACCTGCTCGCGGCGACGGCGACCCGGGTCACCGGCACGTCGTTGCGCAGCGCAGTCGAGGTCGACCATGCCGCCCTCGTGCAGGCCCTGATCCGCCAGGCGGAGGCCGACAGCGGGCTGCCGATCCTGCGGGTCAACTGGTACGACTCGGGGTCGCGCCCGGGCGGGCTCGCCGACTTCGTCCAGGACCAGATCGGACTCATGCCCAAGGTCAAACTGCGGTTGGGCCGGCGCTCGCCGAGCGGGGATCAGAAGGGCGTGGACCTGCGCATCGGTCTCGATCTGGCCACCCACGGGCGGCAACGGGTCGTCGATGTGATGTATCTCGTGTCCGGCGACGACGACCTGACCGAAGCCGTCGAGGAGGCGCAAAGCCACGGGATCCAGGTTCAGTTGCTGGTCGTGCCCGATCACGTCGGTCGCCCGCAGGCGGTCGCCAAACACCTTCAGCGCGCGGCCGACGGTGTCCTGCTCATCGACGAGGAAGCGATCGACAAGGCGGTCCGCTCACGCGCCATCCCCGAGGAGTTGCTACCCCAGCCGGTGGTGGCCGAGGCAGTTGTGGCGGACGATGCGGTCGAGGGTGTGGATGCTCCAGCCGCCGAACCGGACCCCGTTCCCTCCCCTGCGGCCCCAGTGGAACCCCAGGCACCCACCCCCAACGTGCTGGCCGGTAAGCGCTCGACGGTCCTGGTGCCGCCACCCTCGGCGGCCGTCCCGCCTCCCATCGTGTGGTCGAGCGCCGGTGGCGGGACGGCTCAGCTCGGCGAGGACGAGGCGATTACCTCCGAAGCCATCGACGCAGTGACCCGTCAGGTCCTCGACGGCTGGTGCGCGAGTGCCTCCCCGGCCAGTCTGCAGGCCCTCAAGGAGGCCCGGCCGATGATCCCCGGTGACCTCGACCGCGCCCTGCTGGTCGACCTGTCGAACCGCAGCGGGGTCTACGACATCCCCGACGATGCCCGGTACGCCCTGCGCGACCGGTTCTGGACGCTCGTGGACAAGATCCGGCTCGGGTGACCGCTGCCCGGGGTAGCGGGCGTCGTGGTATGCCGTCCGCCTGCTGAGCAGTCGCCGGCCGAGCTACGAGCCTGGTCCCGGCGTGGGCGGTGCTCCGGGCTGGGTGGGTGACGTTCCGCCGCCCGCGCCAGGGGCGGGCTCGGCGTGCGCCTTCCCGCTGCCCGGCCGGCCGCTGGACGGTGCGGAACCGCCCTGACCACTGCTTTGACCGTTGCCTGTCCCTTTGCCTTGGCCGGTGCTGCCCTGACCCGTCCCGGTGTTTTGCGGGTTGACGCTGCTGGCAGGGTTCCCTTGCGTGTGCCCCGTTCCGTTGCTGGCGCCTGGCCCGCGCGGGCCGCTGCCGTCAGGTGACGGGGTGTTTCGGGTGGGGGGGATCTGCGGTGATCCCGCGGGGGGTGCCAGCAACGGGTGCGTCACCTCGGAGGCGCCTTGTTGACCCGCCCCGGCTGGGGCAGTCCCCGCCTGTCGGGCGACGGACCCACGCGGTGGCGCAGCGAGCAGTGGATGCCCATCGGGCCACGTGGCGTTGCCCGGCCAAGCCTGGATCCGGTGCGTGGGGCCGGCGGCCGTCACGGGAACCGTGGGCGCGGCGGCACCAATCGCCGCGGCAGCAGTGCCCGACATCACAACGACGCAGAGCACCGTGACCCCGGTCGTGGCGATGCGGCGCCGATGCCCGGCACCCCCGCGCAGCGGGGCCGCTCCGCCGAGCAGGGCCGCCAGTTCACCAGTCGGCGTTGGGGGAACGCCTCGACCATATTGGGCCAACGCATCAAGGACCGCAGACAGGGTCGCATCCGTCCCGATCCCGGCCTCGTCGAGAATCGGGCGATCCAACGTGTGGTTGTCCTCGAGTTCCATCGCGTTGAGGTCATCGTCCGGTGTGGTCATTGGTTACGCCTCCCTCGACAGCGAGTTCGCGGAGGGCGAGAAGGCCCCGTCGTTGGAGTTGCTTGACCGCGCCGACAGACCGTTGGACGATGGCCGCCGTTTCGTCCAGGCTCATCCCAGCGACGACTCGCAGCGCAACCACCTCGCGTTGCGCCGGTGGTAGTTCCCGAAGTAGGGCCAGGGCCGCCTCTTGGGTGAGGTGACCGACAGCGGCATACTCGGCCGACGGTGCCTGCCGGGGATCGTCGGCGGGCGCATACTCGACTTCGATCGGCCGTCGGCTGCGCTGTCGCGCTTCGTCGACCAGACGGGCATGGGCGACGCTGAAGACCAGGGTGCGCAGGCCACTGACTCCACCGCTGATGGCGGTCGCTCGGGTGAAGACCGCGAGAAAGACCTCCTGGACAACGCCTTCGGGGTCAGCGCTCCCACGCGCGAGGGCATAGCCGTGGACGGCGGGCGCTAGGGCCCCATAGACCCTGCGTAGCGCGGCGGGGTCACGGTTCGCGACCCCGGCCACGTCGTCAGCGTTCAGTCCGGCCACGGCTCCATGGTGCCAAGGATGGTGATCGATGTCGCGCCTCCCACAGCGCGACCACGTCCGGTCGCCGCAAGCAGGGAGAACGCGGCGACCGGACGTGGTCTGTGACGGCACCTGGCCTAGGCAGGGTGCGAGGTCCGTCGTAGGCGTTATCGACGGCCGAGCGGAGAGGTTACGCGAGCGCGGACGCGGCATACCATCACCCGGTGGCAGTCGCGCGGTTCGGGACCCGGTGGGCAACCGATGTTGTCGACGTCACCCACAATCCTGCCGACCTCACGTCCGGCTTTTGGGCGGTGGTTCTCACCTTCGAGGGGGCGTTGACGGCGATCCGGCTGGCCACAGTGAGCGCAGCGCCCCCGGCGGGCCACCGGACCGACTGGCCGGTGTTGCCGGGCGCCTGGCGGACGAGCCTGGACGAGACGGCATACCGGATCGGGGTGGAGACGATCCGAGACCGGGTGGCGGCCGGGGAGGTCTACCAGGTCAACCTCTGCCGCATCCTGGAGCACGACCTGCCCGAGGACGCCAGCATCGCCGGATTGGCGGCGCGGCTACGGGCCGGCAATCCCGCACCGTATGCCGCGCTGCTCGACTTCCCCGAGGTGGGGGTGGAGATCGCGTGCGCCTCGCCGGAAGGCTTCCTCGACCGGGACGGCCGGCGGCTGGTGACGCGCCCGATCAAGGGCACGGCGCCGACGCGCGCGCAAATGCTGGCCAAGGATGTCGCCGAGAACGTCATGATCGTCGACCTGGTCCGCCACGACTTGGCGGGGGTATGCCGCCCGGGCACCGTTGCCGTCGAGCATCTGTGTCGCTCCGAACCTCATCCGGGCCTGGTCCATCTGGTCTCCGATGTGGCGGGGGAACTGCGCCCGGGCGTCGAGTGGCCCGAGATCCTCGCCGCGATGGCACCGCCGGGGTCGGTGTCCGGTGCGCCGAAGCACACTGCGTTGCAGGCCATCGCCGACCTGGAGCCGGTGCCGCGCGGCCCCTACTGCGGGGCGATCGGGTGGATCGACGCCGATCGGGACCGGGCCCGGCTGGCCGTGGGTATTCGTTCTTTCTGGGCCGCGACGGGGGAGTTCGGTCAACGGGTGTTGCGGTTCGGCACGGGGGCGGGGATCACCTGGGGGTCCGATCCGCAGGGGGAGTGGGACGAGACCGAACTCAAGGCTGCGCGCCTCGTCGGCTTGGCATCCGGGCGGGTGGTCGGCGAGGGTGCGGGCGTCTGAGAAGGTGGGGCGCATGAGCGATGTGCGTGTCTGGGTCAACGGCCGGCTGGTTTCTGCCGACGAGCCGAGTGTGTCCGCGATCGATCATGGGGTGACGGTCGGGGATGGCGCGTTCGAGACGTGCAAGGTCGTGGGCGGGCGCGGGTTCGCGGTGACGCGGCACTTGCGGCGGATGGATCGCAGCCTGGCCGGGTTGGGGCTGCCCCCGGCCTCGCACGAACGGGTCTTGGCGGGGGTGTCTGCGGTGCTAGGGGCCGCGGGGGAGATGCCGTGGGGACGGCTGCGATGGACCATCACCGGCGGCTTGGGTCCGTTGGGTTCGGACCGGCTCGATTCGGCGTTGACCTATGTCGTGACGGCCGGCCCCGTCGCGCCCCCGCCCCCTTCGGTCGGCATCGTGACGGTGCCGTGGACCCGCAACGAACGCTCGGCCACCGTCGGGCTCAAGACCACGTCGTATGCCGAAAACGTCGTCGCGCTCGCCGAAGCCCAACGTCGTGGTGCCGTCGAAGCGGTGCTGGCCAACACCCGCGGCGAGTTGTGCGAGGGCACGGGGAGCAACGTCTTCGTGGTCCGCGACGGCGTGGTCGTGACCCCGCCGCTGTCGAGTGGTTGCCTCGCCGGTGTGACTCGAGAACTGATCCTCGAGTGGGGCCGCGCCGCGGGGGTGGCCATGATCGAGGAGACGCTGCCCCTGTCGGTGCTGGAGGGGGCGGACGAGGTGTTCCTGACGAGTTCCCTCAAGGACGTCCGGCCGGTGACGTCTGTGGACGGGCGGGTCTTGACCGTGGGGCCGGTGACTCGGCGCCTCATGGACATCTGGGCCGCCGGTGAAGCGGCCGGCCTGGACCCCTGACCCGCTGTCGAACCGCCCTGGCTCGCTTGGAGTCGCCGCCCGCCCACGCTACCCGGCGATTTCGTCGGCGTGGCCCAAGCGGGTATCCTCACCGGTGCCCCCTCAGGGGGCGCGGATGTGTAGCTCAGTTGGTTAGAGCGTTCGCTTCACACGCGAGAGGCCAGGGGTTCGAGTCCCTTCACATCCACAAATGGCCACCCGCTGCGCTGGGTGGCCTTTCGTGTCCGTGATGGGGCCCACCTTCACATCCGCAAAAGGCCACCCGCTCCCGCTGGGGGGCCTTTCGTGTCCGTGATGGGGCCCACCTTCACATCCACCACCTCCTTGACCTGCTTCCCGGCGTCCTACCGTGCAGTAGGTGTTGTGATCACCCCACTTCGTGCAGGGTAGGTGGCAGTGAGAGTCGCCGGGAGCGGGCGACGGTGGGACACGTGCGCCGGATGGGGCGTCTGTGACCAGTGGGATCCGGGGTTCTCTTGCGACCCGGTCTGGCGCGGGGCTCGTGCGGGCTTGCCTGCGCTAGGTGGGGTGATCACCCCACTTCGTGCAGGGTAGGTGGCAGTGAGAGTCGCCGAGGGCGGGTGACGGTGGGACACGTGCGACGGATAGGGCGCCAGTGACCAGTGGGGTCTGCCGGGGCCTGATGGAGAGGATGTGGCCGGGCAGATAATGCGCCCATGAGTTCGAACGAAGTCATCCTCTACGTTGATGACGAGAAACTCGCCAGGGACTTCTACGCCGTCGTCCTCGAGACCCAACCCACGCTCGACGTCCCCGGAATGGTCGAGTTCGATCTCGGCGGCACCACCCTCGGGCTCATGCCGACTCGGGACATCGTCGACCTCGTCCCCGGGCTGACCGCGGGCAGCGGGCAGCGCTGCGAACTGTATCTTCGCCGTCAAAACGCCCAAGACTGGTTGGACCGCATCACCCACGCTGGGGGCAGGCTCGTATCCCCCCTGGCGCCGCGCTCCTGGGGAGAAAGCGTGGGCTACGCCCTGGACCTCGACGGGCACGTCCTGGCGATCGCCGAGGCCTGACCCACGTACCCCGGTTCGGCGGTCCCCGGGCCACAATCGGCGGTAGCCCACGCGTCGACACACGAGGGCAGCCGCAGATCAACAACCGAGGCCAGTCGCACACCCCCTACGCGACAGGTGCAACCGCAGCCGGGCCTCGGCACCGCCCTACACGGGCACGGGTGCCTCGAAGCCGAACACCCGGGCGTAATGAGCCAACTCACGGGTCAGGGAGTCCTCGATGGTCGACGCCTGCCGGAACCCATGACCCTCACCCTCGTAGATCACCATCTCGACATCACGACCAGCGGCGCGCATCGCCTCGGCCATATCCGTGGCCTGCCCCACCGGCACCACCAGGTCATCGGCCCCCTGCAGGAGCAGCAACTCCCCGTGCAAGGACGCAGCCCGGGTCACGGGGGAGCGCTCGGCATACACCGCCGCCGCCTCCGGCCACGGCCCGACGAGCCCGATCGTGTAGCGGGACTCGAACTTGTGATCCTCGGACAACAGCACGGCCAGGTCGCTGATGCCGTACAGACTCGTCCCCGCGGCGAAGACCTGGCTCGCGGTCAAGGCGCGCAACACGGCATACCCGCCGGCGCTGCCGCCGCGGATCGCCAGCCGGGCGCCGTCGACGCGACCGGCCGCCCCCATCGCAGACGCGCCGGTGACGATGTCGTCGAGATCGACGACGCCCCACTGGCCGTTGAGCCGCTCGCGATACTCGCGCCCGTAGCCGGTCGAGCCGCCGTGGTTGACGTCGAGGACCGCGAACCCGCGCGTGGTCCAGAACTGCACCATCGACTGGTAGCTGCGCGGCGCCGCCGACGTCGGACCCCCGTGGACGAAGACGAGCAGCGGTGGACGCTCCCCAGCGGGCCCGGTCACCTCCGCGTGCGTCGGGGCATAGAAATTGCCGTATGCCGTGAGCCCGGCTCCGTTGGTCCAACTCACCTCCTCGGCGCGGGAGACGTACGCCGGGTCAACGGCATCGGGGGAGGACATCGCCAGGACGGCGACCTCACCACCGAGGCGGCCCCTGACGATCTCGGGGAGTCGATCGGGCAACCCCCGCTTGAGCGCGAACTCCTCACCCCAGGCGACCAGCCCCTCGCTCTGGTTGGCCTCGACGGGCACCGGCGTCATCGCACCGGAATCCCCGTCGAGCAGCACGAGCGTCCCCTCGACGCCCCGTGGGGCGCGGATCAGGGCCCGCCCATCGGCCAGGAACGCGATGTCGCGCATGCCCAACACCCACTGCGGCGAAGCCAGATCGGACTGCACGTCGAGCACCTGCCGCGGCCCGCCCGCAGCGTCGATCCAGGGGTTCCACCAGTTGGTCTGGTCGGAGAAGAACCACAACCGCCCGAGCGGGTCGTAGGCCGGCTGCGAGACCGACACCCCGGGGCCACCGGCGACGATACGGGCCGGCCCTACCCCGTCGGCCGTCAGCGGCGCCTCCCGGATCACCGTGCTGTCCCACGGCATATTCGGGTGGTCCCAGGAGACCCAGGCGATCCGGGACCCGTCGGGCGCCACGCTGGGCCGCGACACGAAATCGGTGCCCGTGCCCAGAACCACCCCGAACTGGAGGTTGTCGCCCCGCAGGTCCAGGCGCACCAACTCGTTGACCGGCTCGCCGCCGCCACGATGGTCTTCGCGCACCGCATACACGAACTCACCGTGCAGGACGATCCCCCCGAACCGGACCGCCCCCTCGGGCGTGATCGCCACCGGCTCGCTCGCCCCGGGGTCGAGACGACGAACCCGGCCGTCATCGAAGTGGGAGAAGACAACGGTGCCGGTGGACACGGCATACGCACCACCCCCATACTCGTGGACCCGGGACCGGACGTTCCACGGGGCGGGGAGGACGTCGTCTCGTTCGCCGGTTGAGCCGGTATGCCGCACGAGCACCACCCGACCGCGTTCCCACGGGCGCCCCTCGAGCCAGTAGGTGTCGGCGCCGTCGAGAGCGACCTCGGCGAGGCTGACCTCGGCTCCCGTCATCGAGGCGACGGTGATGGGGGAGGGCCAGGTGCCAAAGGGAAGGACGCGCATGGGCTCAGCCTAGAGAGGGCATCCGACGCATGGTCCCGGTGAGGGGTAGCGCCGGGCCCGCAGGTGGTGTGTGATGGGTGAGGTGGGCGCGCACGCAGCAGGGGTCGAGCGCCTGGTCGAGAGTTACCGGGCGCTGCCAGATGGTGCCCCGGTCCGGCTGGCCAAGCGCACGTCGAACCTGTTTCGCGGCCGCTCGCGCACGGGGGTGCCCGGGCTCGATGTGAGCGGCCTGACCGGCGTGGTGGCCGTCGACACCACTGCCCGCACCGCCGACGTCGCCGGTATGTGTACCTACGAAGACCTCGTCGCCGCGACCCTCCCACACGGCCTCACCCCGCTCGTCGTGCCTCAGCTCAAGACGATCACCCTCGGTGGGGCCGTCACCGGGCTGGGCATCGAGTCCGCGTCGTGGCGCAACGGACTCCCGCACGAATCGGTCCTCGAACTGGACATCTTCACCGGTGCCGGTGACGTCGTCACGGCCCGCCCCACCGGGGAGCACGCCGACCTCTACCGCGGGTTCCCCAACTCCTACGGCTCCCTCGGTTACGCGACCCGGCTGCGGATCGCCCTCGAACCGGTAGGCCGCGCCGTCGCCCTGCGCCACGTCCGCTTCCACGACCTTGCCGACCTCGTCGCGGCCATCGACGCCATCGTCGCCACGGGGCAGTGGGAGGGCGAGGAGGTCGACTATCTCGACGGAGTCGTCTTCACCGCGGAAGAGGCCTATCTCGTCCTCGGCGCCCGCACCGACGACCCCGGCCCCACGAGCGACTACACCGGCTCGGGCATCTACTACCGCTCCATCCAGCACGATGCCCCCCGCCCCCGCCGCGACCTGCTCACCACCCACGACTACCTGTGGCGCTGGGACACCGACTGGTTCTGGTGCTCCCGGGCGTTCGGGGTGCAAAACCCCCGGATCCGCCGCCTCTGGCCCCGGCGCCTCAAGCGCAGCAGTGTCTACTGGCGCCTGGTCGCCCTCGATCGCCGCTTTGGCATTGCCGACCGGATCGAGGCTCGCCACGGCCGGCCACCCCTGGAGCGGGTGGTCCAGGACGTCGAACTGCCGCTGGAGCGCACCGAGGAGTTCCTCTGGTGGTTCTTGTCCGAGATCCCCATCGAACCCCTCTGGCTGTGCCCCCTGCGGCTGCGCGAGACCTCGACCGCTCTGCTCGCGCCGGGGGAACGGCACCCGTGGCCGCTCTACCCGCTGCGCCCGCGGCATACGTATGTCAACGTCGGCTTCTGGTCCGCCGTCGCGGCCACCCCCGGCCGGCCCGGAGCGACCAACCGCCGCATCGAGGAGCAGGTCACCGCCCTCGGCGGCCACAAGTCGCTCTACTCCGAGGCGTTCTACGGGCCGGAGGAGTTCGCCGGACTCTACGGCGGTGCGGCGTATGCCGATCTCCGTGACCGCTACGACCCGCAGCACCGTTTGACCGATCTCTACACCAAGGTCGTGAGAAACCGATGACTCCTTCGACACCCACCAAAGCCACCACCATCGCCGGCCTCGTCGAGGCCATCGTCGAGGGCCCGCTGCCCGTCCGGTTCACCGCGTACGACGGGTCCGCCGCCGGACCGGAGGACGCGGCATACATCCTCCACCTGCGCACCGAACGCGGCGCGGCCTACCTCGCCACCGCCCCCGGCGACCTCGGCCTGGCCCGCGCCTGGGTGAGCGGGGACCTGACCACGGAGGGCGTCCATCTCGGTGACCCCTACCCGTTGCTCGCCGCCATGGAGAGCCTGCGGTTCCGGCCGCCCTCGCCGGGGCTGGCCCTGGCGGTGGTCAAAACGCTCGGGCGCCGCGGCCTCACCCCGCCCCCGCCGCCACCGCAGGAGTCGCTGCCGCGTTGGCGCCGCCTCGCCGAGGGCCTGCGCCATTCGCGCGGGCGCGACGCCGAGGCCATCAGCTACCACTACGACGTGTCCAACCGCTTCTACGAACTCGTCCTCGGTCCGTCGATGACCTACACCTGTGCGGTCTACCCGGACGCCGCGGCCACCTTGGAGGCCGCCCAGGAGAACAAGTACCGCCTGGTGTTCGACAAGCTCCGGCTGCGGCCGGGAGACCGTCTCCTCGACATCGGCTGCGGGTGGGGAGGCATGGTGCGGTATGCCGCCCGCCGCGGCGTGCACGTCCTCGGCGTCACGTTGAGCGCCGAGCAGGCGGCCTGGGCGCAGGAGCGGGTTGTCGCCGAGGGTCTCGAGGAGTATGCCGCGGTCCTGCACAGCGACTACCGCGACGTCGGCGAGGGCGGGTTCGACGCGGTGTCCTCGATCGGGCTGACCGAGCACATCGGCGTCCAGAACTACCCGGCCTACTTCGGCTTCATCCGCGATCACCTGCGCGAGGGGGGCCTGCTGCTCAACCACTGCATCACCCGCCCCCACAACCGGCGCCAGGATGTCGAGCCGTTCATCGACCGTTACGTCTTCCCCGACGGCGAGCTCACCGGGTCGGGGCGGATCATCAGCGAGGTCCAAAACGCCGGCCTCGAAGTGCTCCACGAGGAGAACCTGCGCGAGCACTACGCCCTCACCCTCGCCCAGTGGTGCCGCAACCTCGTCGAGCACTGGGACGAGTGCGTCGCCGAGGTCGGGGAGGGCACCGCCCGTGTCTGGGGGCTCTACATGGCCGGGTCCCGACTGGGGTTCGAGGCCAATACCGTCCAACTCCATCATGTCCTGGCCGCCAAACTCGGCCCGGGGGAGCGCCCCGCGGTCCCGTTGCGGCCCTGGTGGCAGCCGTAAGCGCGGACGCCTGGTCGCCGGCCCGGTATGCCGCGTGCCCACCGCCGGCGAAACCGGTGCCACCCAGCCCGGCGCGCTGGGTAGGCTTGGGGATTGCGTGCTGCGGCGCGCGGCATACCCTCACCTGACCGAAAGGGACGCACCATGTCCGCCCACCTGACCGTTCATGTCGCCGGCGAGCAGCGATCGGTCGCGGCGGGCACCACGGCCGCCGAACTGGTCGGGGGCGAGCGCGATGTCGTCGTCGCCCGGGTCAACGGCGAACTGCGCGACCTGGCTCATCTGGTCGCCGACGGCGATGAGGTCGAGGCGGTGCGCGTCGACGAGCCCGACGGGCTCATGGTGCTGCGCCACTCGTGCGCCCACGTCCTCGCCCAGGCGGTCCAGCAGGTCAACCCGGACGCCAAACTGGGCATCGGGCCGCCGATCCGGGACGGGTTCTACTACGACTTCGACGTCGCGACCCCCTTCACCCCCGAGGACTTGAAGGCCCTCGAAAAGGCGATGCAGCGGATCATCAACGAGGGACAAACCTTCGTGCGCCGCGAGGTGAGTGACGCCGATGCCCTGACCGAACTGGCCGACGAGCCCTACAAGTGCGAACTCATCGGCCTCAAGGGCGGTGCGTCCGAAGACGCCGCCGAGGGCGCCTCGGTCGAGGTCGGCGGCGCCCAGTTGACGATCTACGACAACATCCGTCGCGACGGCACCCGGGCCTGGGGAGACCTGTGCCGGGGCCCGCACATCCCCACGACCAAACTGCTCGGTAACGCCTTCAAGGTGATGCGCAGCGCGGCGGCCTACTGGCGGGGGAGCGAGAAGAACCCGCAACTGCAGCGCATCTACGGCACCGCCTGGCCGACCAAGGCCGACCTCACGGCATACCTCGACCGGCTTGCCGAGGCCGAGCGCCGTGACCACCGCCGCCTCGGCGCCGAACTCGACCTCTACTCCTTCCCCGACGAGCTCGGCTCCGGGCTGCCGGTCTTCCACCCCAAGGGCGGGGTGCTCAAGCGGGAGATGGAGGACTACGCGCGTCGTCGCCACATCGAGGAGGGCTTCCTGTACGTCGGCACCCCCCACATCAGCAAGGAGGGGCTCTTCCACACCTCGGGGCACCTGCCCTACTACGAGGACACGATGTTCCCGGCAATGGACCTCGAGGGCAGCCGCTACTTCCTCAAGGCCATGAACTGCCCGATGCACAACCTCATCTACAAGTCGAAGGGGCGCTCCTACCGCGAGTTGCCGCTGCGGCTTTTCGAGTTCGGGTCGGTGTACCGCTACGAGAAGTCCGGCGTGGTCCACGGGCTGACCCGGGTGCGTGGCCTGGAGATGGACGACAGCCACTCCTACGTCACCAAGGAGCAGGCACCCGACGAGATCCGGCACCTGCTCGACTTCGTCCTCGGCCTGCTCAAGGATTTCGGGCTCACCGACTTCTACCTCGAGCTCTCGACGCGCGCGACCGAGGGGGACAAGAAGGACAAGTTCATCGGCACCGACGAGCAGTGGGAGGAGGCCACCCGCATCCTGGAGGAGACCGCGATCGCCTCGGGGCTGGAGTTGGTGCCCGATCCTGGCGGAGCCGCCTTCTACGGGCCCAAGATCTCGGTCCAGGCCCGCGATGCCATCGGGCGCACCTGGCAGATGAGCACGATCCAGTACGACTTCAACCAGCCGCACCGGTTCGGGCTCGAATACCAGGCCGCGGACGGCACCCGGCAGGAGCCGGTGATGATCCACTCGGCGAAGTTCGGGTCGATCGAGCGCTTCATGGGCGTGTTGGTCGAGCACTACGCCGGCGCCTTCCCGCCCTGGCTGGCCCCGGTCCAGGTACTCGGCGTCCCGGTCGCCGACGAATTCGCGCCCTACCTGCGCGACGTCGGTAACCGGTTGGCCGCGGCGGGCGTGCGGTTCGAGATCGACGAGAGCGACGACCGGTTCCCCAAGAAGATCCGCAACGCCGCCAAGGCCAAGGTGCCCTTCGTCCTCATCGCCGGTGGCGAGGACCGGGATGCCGGTGCGGTGTCGTTCCGGTTCCGCGACGGATCCCAGCGCAACGGCATACCGGTCGAGGACGCGATCGCCGAGATCGTCGCGGCCATCGCCGACAAACGACAGGTCTGAGCCCGCGACAGCGTCGGGAAGGCCGGCCAGCACCCGCGTCCGCGCCGGTCCCAGCCGCGACCTCCCTTCCGCTGGCGGCCCATACCCGTCATGCTGACCGGTATGGGTGATCCCGGCATCCGGATCCGCTCGGCGCAGCGCGTCGATGCCTTCGCGGTCGCCGCGCTGACCCTGCAGGCAGAGCGGGAGTTGGACGCGGGCGCGACCGCGCGGCCGGGGTTCCTCGACCAGTTTGCCGACGCCTGGCTCGCCGATCGGGCGCGGGTCACCTGGCTCGCCGAGGATGCCGACGGCAACCCGGTCGGGGTCATCCATGCCGTTCTCGTCACCAAACTCCCCAGCCTGCGGCGCCCGGTCACCTCCTGGCTGCACGTGAGCCTGCTCTTCGTCACCCAGGCCCGCCGCGGGGAAGGGATCGGGTCCGCTTTGCTCTCGACGCTGCTCGACTGGGCGAGCAGCCACGCCGTCACCCGGGTCCAGTTGCACGCCACCGAGTTGGGACGTTCGCTGTATGCCGCGGCCGGTTTCGAGGCGCCCGACGAGTCCTTTTTGGTCCGTCACCTGGCGCCGCCCAAGGAGCCCTCGGTGCGCGCCGAGGGCGCTCACTAGGATCGCCGTATGCCGCACGCCCCCGAGGACGCCCACACCTTCCCTGGCGAGGCCGATGGGTTCGAACGGCTCTGGACCCCGCATCGGATCGCCTACATCCAGGGGGAACGCCCCGATCCGAGCGCCGGCGCCGGGTGCCCGTTCTGCGCCGCCCCAGCGCGCGAGGACGCCGATGGGCTCATCGTGCATCGCGGCACCCTGTGCTACGTCGTCATGAACCTGTTTCCCTACAACCCGGGGCACGTGCTCATCTGTCCCTACCGGCATGTCGCGGCCTACATCGACTTGACCGATGAGGAGACGACCGAGTTCACCGCGCTCACCAAGGCCGCGATCCGGGCTCTCCAGGGGGCCTCGGCGCCGATGGGGTTCAACCTGGGCATGAACCAGGGTGGGGTCGCCGGGGCCGGGGTGGCGGCGCACCTGCACCAGCACGTCGTGCCACGGTGGGCCGGCGACGCGAACTTCCTGCCCATCGTCGGGCGCACCAAGGCGCTGCCGATGCTCCTGGAGGACACCCGACAGCGGCTCGTGGACCACTGGCCGGCCTGACCGAAGTCAAGCACCCACTGGACTCACGGCATACCCCAAGCGATCACGGCATCCGCCAAACGGTGACGGGATACCCCGATCGGCGACCTCCACCGGTAAACAATCCACCTATTGGTCGAATGTTCACCGGCGGAGGGGTCGCCTGGCCTACGACTTGGCGGCGATGTGCTCCTTGGCCAGCCGGTCCGGGAGTTGCTCGTAGCCGCGCAGTTCCCTGGTGAAGCGGCCGGTGCCGTGCGCCAACGACCGCAGCGCGATGGCGTAGTCGACCAACTCGAGTTGGGGGATCGCGGCCGTCAGGGTGCTGCGCCCCTCCTCACCCTCGGCCTGGTCCGAGCCGATGATCTGGCCGCGGCGGGTGCCCACGTCGGTCATGATCGCGCCGAGGTACTCGTCATCGACGGTGACCCGCACGGTGTCGATGGGTTCGAGCAGGGCCATCGTCGTTGCGGATGCCATTTCCTTGAGCGCCAGGGCGGCAGCGGTCTGGAAGGCGACGTCGCTGGAGTCGACCGAGTGCGCCTTGCCGTCGAAGAGGGTCACCTTGGCGTCGACCACCGGCCAGCCGGCGAGCAGGCCCTTCTCCAACTGGATGTGGGTGCCCTTCTCGACCGACTGGATGAACTGGCGCGGCACCGCACCCCCGACGACCGTCTCGTGGAACTCGTTGCCGGTGCCGCGGGGGAGCGGCTCCATCGTCATCTGGACCACGGCGAACTGGCCGTGTCCACCGGACTGCTTGACGTGCCGGCCCTGGGCCTGGGCCTTGGCCACCGGGGTTTCCTTCATCGCGACCTTGACCGGCACCTTGACGACGGAGACGTTGTAGCGGTCCTTCAACCGCGACAGGATGAGATCGAGGTGCGCCGGACCGGTGGTCCACAACACCACCTGGCCGGTGCCGTGCTCGATGCGCAGAGTCGGGTCCTCGGCGGCCAACTCTCGGAACGCGCCGGGCATCTTGTCCTCGTCGGCGCGGGTGGCGGCCTCCACGGCGGCCGGCAGCAGCGCCTCGGGCAGCGCCCACGGCGTGACGAGCAGGGGCTGGCCGGGGTCGGACAGCGAGTCCGAGGTCTGGGCGGTCGCCAACTTGGTGACAACGACGACCTCACCGGCGATGGCGGCCTGCTTGGTCAGCAGTTCACCGTCGAAGGGGGCGGCCACGGCACCGGGGCGAACGTCCTCGTCGTGGGCGGCATGCCCCTCGCCGGTCGGGGTGCCCAGCAACTCCATGTGCCCCGAGACGTGGACCGCGCGGTCCGAGCGCAAGGTGCCGGAGAAGACCCGCACGAGGGAGAGGTGGCCCATGTAAGCGTCGCTGCGGGTGTGGACCACCTCGGCGACGAGCGGGCCGTCGGGGTCGGCACTCAGGGCGAGCGGGTCGCCGCCATCGACGGGGCACACCGTCGGGAACGGGCGCATCCCCGGGTGCGGGAAGGCGGCGGCGACCAGGTGGACGAGCACGCCCACCCCGGCGCCGGTTTCGGCCGACAGCGGCAGCACCGGGTGAAAGGCCCCCTTGGCGACCGCGGTGAGCAGGTCGGCTTCGAGGGTTTCGAACGGCAACTCCTCACCTTCGAGGTAGCGGTCCATGAGCGAGTCGTCCTCGGACTCCTCGATGATGCCCTCGATGAGCGCGCCCCGGTAGGTGTCGAAGGCGTCGGCGTGCTCGGGACCGGCCTCGCGGACCTTGCGGTCGCCCCCGCCGGAGTAGTCGTGGATTTCGCCGAGGAGCAGGTCGGCGATGGACGTGACGGCGCCCTCGGAGCCGGCGACGGGTATGCCGAGGGGCTGGACCCCGGTGCCGAAGTGGGCCTGGCAGTCTTCGAGGGTCGCGGTGAAGTCCGCGTCCTTGGCGTCGAGCTGGGTGATGACGACCGCGCGCGGCATACCGGCGACCGCGCACTCGTGCCAGAGGGCCCGGCTGGCGGCGTCGACCCCGTCGGCCGCGGAGACAACGAAAAGGGCCGCGTCGGCGGCCCGCAGACCAGCCCGGACTTCACCCACGAAATCCGGGTTGCCGGGGGCATCGACGAGGGTGATGACCACCCCTTCCCGGGCGACCGTGGCGGCTCGCAAGCCGGTCGTGTGCTCCGTGCCGGCCCGTGGCGCCTTCGTCCCGGCAAGCAAGCCCACGATGTGTTCGAACAGTCGAGACTTCCCGGCCCCGCTCGGTCCGACGAGGACCACGTTGCGGATCTGCTCGATGCTGGTGGGGACGGGTGCCTGGGACGTCGTTGAACCGCTCATGGCACCACACCCTGCTCCTTTCTCTCGCAGTTCTCAACTAGGTCGGCCCGGAGAACGGGCCCGAATTCGTCCTGAGTCCCCTCCTTGTCCGACGTGCGAGCGGGCCCGGTGTGGTTAGGCTGGCCACACCATGCTCAATCGTTACGCCCGCGCGTTCATGACGACGTTGTTCACGCCGTTGGCCCGTTTTCTGGTCCATCTCAAGGTGAGCCCGGACGTCGTCACGGTCATTGGCACCATCGGAGTCTGCGTCGGTGCGCTCGCGTTCTATCCGCGGGGGAAGTTTCTCGTCGGCACGCTCGTCATCACGGCGTTCGTCTTCTCCGACACCCTCGACGGGATCATGGCGCGCCTCTCGGGACGGTCGAGCACGTGGGGCGCCTACCTCGACTCGACCCTCGACCGGGTCGGCGACGCCGCCATTTTCGGGGGCTTGGTCCTCTGGTATGCCGGGGGCGGAGCCAACCGCTTGCTGGCCGGTTTGGCGTTGGCTTGCCTCATCCTCGGCGGGGTCGTGTCCTACGCCAAGGCACGGGCCGAGGGGCTGGGCCTGACGGCCAACGTGGGGATCGCCGAGCGCGCCGAACGGCTCGTGGCCGTCCTCGTCACCACCGGCCTCGTCGGCTGGTTCCTGCCTGAGATCTTCCTCACGGTCGTCCTCGCCCTCCTTGCCCTGGCGAGTTTGATCACCGTTCTCCAACGAATGCTCACCGTGCGCACCCAGGCGCTGGGGCGGCGCTGATGCGTGTTCCCGCGGCCATCTCCGACGCGGTGAGCGTCGGGGGATTCAAGGCCGCCTGGGCGGGCGTGCGCTGGTTGCCGGAGCGGGCGGCATACGCGCTCTTCGACCGGATCGCGGACGTGTCGGTGGCCACCGGGGGCACGGCCCGGTTGCGGTCCAACTACGCCCGGGTCCGGCCCGACCTCGACGATTCCCAACTCGACGATCTGGTGCGCGAAGGGATGCGGTCCTACCTGCGCTACTACGGGGAGGCGTTCCGGCTGCCGGTGCTCACCCCCGAGACGCTGGGGCAGCGGGTGCGCCTCGAAGGAGACGCGCCGGTGCGTGACGTCATCGACGCGGGGGGCTCGGCGGTGTGTTTCCTCGGGCACCTGGGCAACTGGGATCTCGCCGGAGCCTGGTCGAGCGTGCACTGGACCACGGTGACGACCGTCGCCGAGCGGCTCAAACCCGAGCAGATCTTCGAGGAGTTTCTCGATTTTCGCGAGGGGCTCGGGATGACCATCCTGCCCCTGACCGGGGGGCCGGACCCGTTCCCGCTGCTCCGGGAGGCCGCCCGGCGCCCCGGCGTCATCCCGCTGCTCGCCGACCGAGACCTCACTCGCAGCGGTGTCGAGGTTGACTTTTGCGGGCACCGGGCCCGAATGGCCGCCGGTCCGGCTGCGCTGGCGCTTACCGAGGACCGGCCGCTGTTTCCGGTGTCGATCCGGTACGAGCGGCGCGGCCGCGGCTGGGGGATTGTCGTGCGGTTCCACGACGAGGTGGCGCGGCCACCGTCCGGGGCACGGCCCGAGCAGGTGGAGACGATGACCCAGGCGTGCGCCGACGCCTTGGGGGAGGCCGTGCGCGAGCACACCGAGGATTGGCACATGCTGCAGCGAGTGTTCGTCGCCGACCTCGATCCGCGGCGAGATCGGGAGCGGGGTCGCTGATGCGGATCGGGATCGTCTGTCCCTATGCCTTCGACGTGCCCGGCGGGGTGCAGTTCCACGTGCGCGACCTGGCGCGCTATTTCGCGGCCCGAGGTCACGACGTCCGGGTCCTGGCCCCCCGCGAGGACGACGAGGCCCCCATCGACGACTGGTTCACCTCCTGCGGGCGTCCGGTCGCGGTCCCATACAACGGGTCGATCGCCCGCGTCGCCTTCGGGCCGCTCACCTCGGCCCGGGTCACCCGCTGGCTCGAAGACGGCAACTTCGACGTGCTCCATATCCACGAACCCACGGTGCCCAGCGCCAGTGTTCTCGCCCTCTGGGGGGCGGGGGACGTGCCGATCGTCGCGACCTTCCACACCTCCATGGGGCGCTCTCGGGCCCTGCATGCCGCCCAACCGCTCCTTCGACCCTCGCTGGAGAAGATCCGGGCCCGGATCGCCGTCTCGGAGTCGGCGCGTCGGACCGTTCGCCGGCACTTGCGCGCCGACGCCTATGTCATCCCCAACGGTGTCGACGTCGAGCGGTTCACGCGCGCCCTGCCCGACCCTCGTTGGGTCGGGACGCCCGAGCGGCCCACGGTGGCCTTCCTCGGCCGGATCGACGAACCCCGCAAGGGCTTGGACGTGCTCCTCGCCGCACTGCCCGGTCTGCGGGCGACCCACCCGGGGATCCGGGTGTTGGTGGCCGGCCCTGGGGCTCAGGAGTCGGTCTCGGGCGCTCATGGTGCCGTGGTCGAGGGGGTCGAGTTCCTCGGCCTCATCAGCGAGGATGACAAGACCGCCTTGTTCTCGTCGGTCGATGCCTATGTCGCACCGCACCTGGGTGGGGAGAGTTTCGGCATCGTCCTCATCGAGGCGATGGCCGGCGGGTCGCCCGTCGTCTGCAGTGACCTCGACGCCTTCGTCGATGTCCTCGGCGAACCCCCCGCCGGCCGGGTCTTCCCCACCGGCGACGCCGACGCCCTTGCCGCCGCCTTGGGCGAGGTGCTCAGCGATCCGAGGAGCCGGTCGCTGCTGCGCGGCCGGGGGCACTCCCGGGCCGCGCACTTCGGGTGGGACGTCGTCGCCGAGAAGGTCATGGCGGTCTACGAAACGGTCATCGAAAGCGCCGAGGCCACGCCCGAAGAGGCCCAGGTCGCCTTGCGTCAGCGGCTCCGCCGACTGTGGCGCCCGTCCCGTCAATCCGCCAAGGAGCGCTCGTGACGCGATATGACATCGGCACCGTGGTCTCCGTGGCCCTGGGCCTGGCGGTCCTCCTGGGCTGGTACCTCTCCTACTCGGCCGCGCGCCTCGACCGGTTGCACGCCAAGGTGGAAGGAGCAATCTCGGCCCTGGACGCGCAACTGGTCCGGCGCGCCGAGGCGAGCCTGGAGTTGGCCACGACCGGTGCCCTCGACCCGGCGAGCACCCTGCTCCTCGCCGACGCGGCCGGGGCCGCCGCCGAACGGCATACCGAACACCCCATCAGCGACGACCTCCTCGACGGCCAGCACTTCGCTGGGAACGAATCCGTCGAGTCCGACCTGACCTGGGCGTTGCGGGCCGCGCTCACCGACGCCGTGGTCGCCGATCTCAAGGCGCGCGACGATGACACGCACGAGGTGCTGCGGCGGGTCCAGGCCAGCGCGCTGCGCGTGCAACTCGCCCGCCGCTTCCTCAACGACGCCGTCACCGAGGTGCGCCGGGTGCGGGCCAAACCGGTGGTGAGGGTGTTTCGCCTCGCGGGGCGGGCCACGTTGCCCACCCTCGTGGTCTTCGACGACGAATTGCCCCCGGCGTTGCGTTCGTGAGCCGGTGCGGCGAAAAGCCGCCGCGGCTGCCTACACTTTCGTCCGCGCCGCTGCGGTATGCCGCGTGCGCGCCCAAGTCCCGCCCGTCACCACCTCGAGGTTGAGCCATGACCGACACCCCCCAAAGCCCTTCGACCGCGCCGGTGAGCACCCCCGTGACCACCGTGGGCACCACCCGGGTGAAGCGGGGCATGGCCGAGATGCTCAAGGGCGGGGTCATCATGGACGTCGTCACCCCCGAGCAGGCCAGGATCGCCGAGGACGCCGGCGCGGTGGCCGTCATGGCCCTCGAACGGGTGCCCGCGGACATCCGCGCCCAGGGTGGGGTGTCCCGGATGAGCGACCCCGACATGATCGACGGGATCATCGCCGCGGTGTCGATCCCGGTCATGGCCAAGGCGCGCATCGGGCATTTCGTCGAGGCACAGGTGCTCCAGTCCCTCGGGGTCGACTATGTCGACGAGTCCGAAGTGCTCACCCCGGCCGACTACGCCAACCACATCGACAAGTGGGCCTTCACCGTGCCGTTCGTTTGCGGTGCCACGAACCTGGGGGAGGCGCTGCGCCGCATCACCGAGGGCGCGGCCATGATCCGCTCCAAGGGCGAAGCGGGCACCGGGGACGTGTCCAACGCGACCACCCACATGCGCTCCATTCGCGCCGAGATCAACCGGTTGCGGACGATGAGCCCCGACGAGTTGTATGTCGCGGCCAAGGAGTTGCAGGCCCCCTTCGACCTCGTCGTCGAGGTCGCCACCGCCGGCAAGTTGCCCGTCGTCCTCTTCACCGCCGGCGGCATCGCCACCCCCGCGGATGCGGCGATGATGATGCAGCTCGGCGCCGAGGGCGTTTTCGTCGGGTCGGGCATCTTCAAGTCCGGCAACCCGGCCCAGCGGGCCGAGGCCATCGTCAAGGCGACGACCTTCTACGACGACCCCGACGTCATCGCCCGGGTGTCCCGTGGCCTCGGGGAGGCGATGGTCGGCATCACCGTCGACGAGATCCCGGTGCCGCACCGCCTCGCCGAACGCGGCTGGTGAGGCCACGGATCGGGGTGCTCGCCGTCCAGGGTGACGTGCGTGACCACGCGCACGCCCTGGCGGCGGCCGGTGCCGACCCGGTCCGGGTCCGGCGACCTGCCGAAATCGAAGCAATCGACGGGCTCGTCATCCCCGGCGGCGAGTCGACCGTCATGGACAAACTGGTCCGTGCCTTCGGCCTTGCCGAACCCCTCCGTGAGGCCATCACGGCCGGGCTGCCCGTTTATGGCTCATGCGCCGGGATGATCATGCTCGCCGACCGCATCGTCGGTGGGCGCGCCGACCAGCAAACCCTCGGCGGACTCGATATCACCCTGCGCCGCAATGCCTTCGGGCGCCAGGTGGACTCCTTCGAGGCCGACCTGCGGATTCGCGAACTCGGGCCCGAACCGGTCCGGGCGGTCTTCATCCGGGCCCCGTGGGTCGAGGAGTGCGGGCCCGGCGTCGAGGTCCTCGCCAGCGTCGACCGCGGTGGTGCCAGTCACCCGGTCGCGATCCGGCAAGGGCAGCGGTTGGCCACCTCCTTCCACCCCGAGGTGACCGGTGACCTGCGCGTCCACCGCCTCTTCGTCGACATCGTTGCCGGTGCCGCGCCCCAGTAGGATCGGTTCCTAAGACCACCTCGCGGGATCTCCGCGCCGGTACCCGCTGACCAACCAGCGGATCATTGCAAGGGAGCCTTTCATGAGCGGCCACTCCAAGTGGGCGACAACCAAGCACAAGAAGGCGGCGATCGACGCCAAGCGCGGCAAACTCTTCGCCAAACTCATCAAGAACATCGAGGTGGCCGCCAAGACCGGCGGGGGAGACCCGGAAGGCAACCCGACCCTGTGGGACGCCATCTACAAGGCCAAGAAGTCCTCGGTGCCCAACGACAACATCGACCGCGCCGTCAAGCGGGGGAGCGGCGCCGAGGCCGGGGGAGCGGACTGGCAGAACATCACCTACGAGGGCTACGCCCCCGGCGGGGTCGCGCTCCTCATCGAGTGTCTGACCGACAACCGCAACCGGGCCGCGGCCGAGGTGCGCACCGCCCTCACCCGCAACGGAGGCAACCTGGCCGACCCCGGGTCGGTGGCCTACCTGTTCAAGCGCAAGGGTGTCGTCATCGTCCCCAAGAGCGCGGATCGCGGCGAGGACGACATCCTCGAGATCGTCCTCGACGTGGGTGCCGAGGAGGTCAACGACAACGGTGACACGTGGGAAATCGTCTGCGAAGCCTCCGATGTCGTCGCCGTGCGCACCGCCCTCCAGGAGGCGGGTGTCGACTACGACTCGGCCGAGGCATCCTGGGTGCCGAGCCTGCAGGTGCCCTTGGACATAGACGGCGCGCGCAAGATGATCCGGGTCGTCGAGGCGCTCGAAGACTCCGACGACGTCCAGGACGTGTTCGCCAACGGCGACATTCCCGACGACGTCCTCGCCGCCCTCGACGCCGACTGACCGACGACCAGTTCCGAGGCTGTCCGCGTGTTGGTGCCACACCGCCGACCGGGCACGGGGTAGGTTGCTCCCGAACAGGTGTTCCCCCGGGTGCGCGGCATCCGGTGTGCTCTCCCGAACGCCGGTATGCCGGGTGCTCACCTCGTGAAAGGAGGCCGCCGGTGCGGGTCCTCGGTGTCGACCCCGGTTTGACGCGATGCGGTCTCGGGGTGGTCGACGGGCGTCCGGGACGGGCCGCGATGGTCGCCGTCGGGGTGGTGCGCACCCCGGGTGACGCCGATCCCGGTGAGCGCCTCGTCTATCTCGAAAGCGAGCTCGACCGCTGGCTGAGCCGGTTCGCCCCGGACGTCGTCGCTGTCGAACGGGTGTTCGCCGATGTCAACGTCCAGACGGTGATATCGACCGCGCACGCGAGCGCGATCGCCCTGCTCACCGCGACCAAACGCGGCATACCGGTCCACTTCCACACCCCGACCGAGGTCAAGGCCGCCGTCACCGGCAGCGGCCGCTCGGAGAAGGCCCAGGTGACCATGATGGTGACCCGCATTCTCGGCCTGGACAGCGCTCCGCGGCCTGCCGACGCGGCCGATGCGCTCGCGCTGGCCTTGTGCCACCTCTGGCGCGGCCAGGCGCAGACCCGGCTGACCCAACTCGCCGGGCAGGGGCAGCGATGATCGCCGCGGTCCGGGGGTCGGTGGTGCGCGTCGGCCTGGACCGGGTCGTCGTGCTCGTCGGCGGGGTGGGGCTGCTCGTTCACACGACGCCCGCGACGGCCGCCTCCGCGCGCCGGGGCGATGACATTGCGCTCGCGACCACCCTCGTCGTCCGCGAGGATGCCCTCACCCTCTACGGCTTCCTCGGCGACGACGAGCGCGAGATGTTCGAAACGGTCCAGTCGGTCTCCGGGGTCGGTCCGCGGCTGGCCCTGGCGATGCTCTCGGTCATGGGTCCCGACGAGTTGCGGCTCGCGCTGGCCTCGGGTGACACCAAGTCCCTCACCAAGGTCCCCGGGGTCGGGCCCAAGTCGGCGCAGCGTCTCGTGCTGGAACTCAAGGACAAGGTGGGCGGTATGCCGTCCGGCGCGGGTGCCGGGTCCGGTGCGCCCGCGCCCGTTGTCGCTCCGGCGTGGCAGGACCAGGTGACCCAGGCCCTCGTCGGGCTCGGCTGGTCGGCCAAACAGGCCGGTGACGCGGTGACCACGGTGGCCGCGCAGGCCCCGGCGGACGGCGAGGTCGCGGCATACCTGCGCCTGGCCCTGCGGGAGTTGCGCCGATGAGCCAGGGGTTCAGCAGCGAGATCCGCGAGGCCGACGGGTCGCTCGACGCGACGGCCCGGGTGGTCGACGCGGGTGGCAGCGACGAGGAGGCGGTCGTCGAGGCGGCCCTGCGGCCCAAGCGACTCGCCGAGTTCCCCGGCCAGCCGCGCGTGCGCGACCAGCTCGGGCTCGTCTTGGAGGCCGCCCGCCGGCGCGGCATGGCCCCCGACCATGTCCTGCTCAGCGGACCGCCCGGCCTGGGCAAGACCACCCTGGCCATGATCGTCGCTGCGGAGTTGGAGCGGCCGATCCGGGTGACGAGTGGGCCGGCGATCCAACATGCCGGGGACCTGGCCGCGGTCTTGTCCAGCCTGGACGAGGGGGAGGTGCTCTTTCTCGACGAGATCCACCGGATGAGCCGGTCAGCAGAGGAGATGCTCTACTTGGCGATGGAGGATTTCCGGGTCGACGTCATCGTCGGCAAGGGCCCGGGGGCGACGGCGATCCCGCTGGAGTTGCCGCCGTTCACCGTCGTCGGCGCCACCACCCGGGCCGGGCTGTTGCCGGCGCCCCTGCGCGACCGTTTCGGGTTCACCGGTCACCTCGACTACTACGATCCCGCCGATCTCGTGACGATCCTGCACCGGTCGGCGCGCCTGCTCGGGGTGAGCGCCGACGCCGCCGGGATCGCCGAGATCGCGGGCCGCTCCCGAGGCACACCCCGGATTGCCAACCGGCTGTTGCGTCGAGTCCGCGACTGGGCCCAGGTCCACGGTTCCGGTCAGGTCGACCAGGGCGCGGCGGTGGCTGCACTCGGTCTTTTCGACGTTGACGAAGCGGGGCTGGACCGACTCGACCGGGCCGTGCTGGAGGCCCTGTGCCGGCGGTTCGCCGGGGGGCCAGTGGGGCTCTCGACGCTAGCGGTGGCCGTCGGTGAGGAGACCGACACCGTCGAAACGGTCGCCGAGCCCTATCTTGTGCGAGAGGGGTATGTCATCCGCACGCCCCGGGGGCGAGCTGCCACGGTGCGGGCCTGGAAGCATCTGGGGTTGGCGGCCCCTCGAGAGGCGATCGCGCAAGGTGAACTTCCGATCGACGACGACGGCGTAGGCCGGTTCGGCGGGTGAGGTGCGGCGCCCAGCGGGACCTGAGCGCGTCCCGTTGGTGGCGACCGGGGCTCTCACCTAGGATGAGTCGATGGCCCGGCGTCGACCGGGCCGCTGCGTGTGTCCGCCCCAGGGCGGCTCGTACGACGACGAAGGACAACGTTCGATGAACTCCGGTGCCGGTCTCGGCAACCTCCTCCTGCTCGCGCTCCCGCTGCTTCTCCTCGGGTTCCTCGTGCTCAGCCAGCGGCGGCGGTCGCGCGAGATGCGGGCCGTGCAGGCATCGCTCGCCGTCGGTGAAGAAGTGATGACCAGTTCGGGCATGTACGGCGTCATCGCCGCCCTCGACGACGAGATCGCCACCCTTGAGGTCGCCGATGGGGTCAAGGTGCGCTTCGACCGGCGGGCAGTGATGCGTCCAGGTGCCGGCGCGCCCGGGGCCGCAAGTACGGCCTCGGCCCCCGAGTCCGCCAGCGGCAGCGAGCGCTGACGTGGCCCAGACGTCTGCACACACCGCCGCGCGGCGGGCGCTCCTCGCGATCGTTGTCATCACCGTCGCCCTGATGGCGCTGCTCGCCGGCGCACACCAATGGGGTGGGGGCCGCTGGACCCCCAAATTGGGGCTCGACCTCGAGGGCGGCACTCAGATGGTCCTCGAACCCCGCCTGGTCGGCTCCCAGAGCGTGAGCACCGAACAGATCAACCAGGCCCGCGACATCATCGTCCAGCGCGTGGACGCCGGGGGCATCTCGGGCGCCGAAGTGACCACCCAGGGCGGACGCAACATTGTCGTGAGCATCCCCGGCACGCCGACCGAGACCACCCTCAACGCCATTCGGCGATCCTCGCAGATGCAGTTCCGCCCGGTGCTTGCCGAGGGTGCAGGCAGTCCGGTGGCGAGTCCGTCGCCTAGCGGCTCGGCGTCACCCTCACCAAGCGGCTCGAACCTTCCGGCCGCGAGCCCGTCAGCGTCGGCCAGCGCCTCGGCCCACAGCGCCCTCCCGGGCGCGTTCCGCACCGACGAAACCCCGAGCGCCTCTCCCGCTGCGGTTGCCAGCCCAGTGGCCACCGGCTCCCCCCAGCCCTCCGCGAGTGCCTCGGCGGGCGCCTCGAGCGGATCCGGGGCCCTGGAGCCCACCAGCCTGTCGTGGATCACTCCGGAGATCCAGGCGGCATACGTCGCGTTGAACTGCGCCGACCCAAAGACCGACGCCATCGTCGACGACCCGGCCAAGCCGTTGGTGACCTGCGACCAGCACGGCCAAGCCAAGTACATCCTTGGCCCGGTCGTGGTCTCCGGTTCGGAAATCAAGGATGCCGCGGCCGGGTACCAGTCCCTGCCCAACGGCCAGGTTGGCACCACGGTGGAGATCCAACTGTCGTTCAAAGAAACGGGGACCGCGGCCTACGCCGACATCTCGCGGAAGATGATCGACTTGTCGCAGCCGCAAAACCAACTGGCCGCCACCCTTGACTCCAAGGTCATCGTGGCCCCGGCGTTCCGGGCCGTCATCCCGGACGGGCGGGCCAGCATCACCGGCGGCTTCACCATCCAAACGGCGCGCGACCTTGCGCAACAGTTGAAGTTCGGCGCGCTCCCGATCTCCTTCAACTTGCAGACGCGCGAGGAAATCAGTCCGACCCTGGGGGCCGAACAACTGCGCTACGGCCTGCTGGCCGGCCTCGTCGGCCTCGTCCTTGTCTGCGTCTACTCGCTCGCGCAGTATCGGGTCCTCGGCCTCGTGACCATCTCCTCGATCGTCCTCGCCGGGCTCCTCACCTATCTGGCGATCACCGTCCTGGGCTGGTCCCACAACTATCGCCTTGACATGGCGGGTGTCACCGGGCTCATCATCGCCATCGGGTTCACCGCCGACTCCTTCATCGTCTACTTCGAGCGGATCCGTGACGAACTGCGCGCCGGTCGCTCCCTCGAAAGTGCCGTGGCCACCGGGTGGGGTCGGGCCAAACGCACGATCGTGGCCGCCGACGGGGTGAACTTCCTCGCTGCCCTCGTGCTCTACCTGCTCGCCTCTTCAGGTGTGCGTGGGTTCGCCTTCACCCTGGGGCTGACCACGCTCATCGACCTGCTGGTCGTCTTCTTGTTCTCGCACCCCTTGGTGGCCCTGCTCGCCCGCCGGCCCTTCTTCCGTGACGGTCACCGGCTCTCCGGTCTCGACCCGACCCGGCTTGGGGTCGCCAAGCGGACGTATGCCGGTCGCGGCCGATTTGTCCCCGCGTCTCGATCCGCGGCCCGCAGTGAAGGGAGCGAATCATGAGTTTCGCGCAGTTCGGAAACGACCTCTACTCCGGCAAACGGTCGATCCCGGTCGTCCGGCACCGGCGCCGCTTCTACCTCGGATCCTTGGTCCTCATCGCCATTGCCGCGTTGGGGCTCTTCGGCCGCGGCCTCAATTTGGGATTGGAATTCCGCGGCGGCTCGGAGTTCCGGGTCGCGACCAAGGTGGCGCCGGCCGGTTATGAGTCGAAGGCCCGAGCGGCCGTTGCCTCGTCCGGCGAGGGGGGCGGGGCCAACGTGACGAAACTGGGCAGCGGCACGGTCCGGGTCCAGACCGAGAAGTTGAGCGACGACGCCAGCGCGAAGGTCAAGGCGGCCTTGGCGAAGACGTTCGGCGTGCCCGAGAGCGACGTCAGCGCGACTTTCATCGGCCCGTCCTGGGGTGCCTCGGTGAGTCAGAAGGCCCTCCAAGCCCTCATCATCTTCCTCATCCTCGTCGCGCTCGTCATGTCCATCTACTTCCGGACCTGGACGATGGCCGTGGCCGCCCTGGTCGCCTTGGCGCACGACCTGGTCATCACCGTCGGGATCTACTCCCTCACCGGTTTCGAGATTTCGCCGGCGACGATGATCGGGTTCCTCACCGTCCTTGGCTACTCCATCTACGACACGGTCGTCGTTTTCGACAAGGTGCGCGAAAACACCGCCGAGGCCTTCGCGAACGGCCGCCGTTCGTATGCCGACGCCGCCAACTTGGCGGTCAACCAGACATTCGTGCGGTCCATCAACACCACGGTCGTCGGGATCCTGCCGATTCTCGCCGTCCTCGTCGTCGGTGCCTTCTGGCTGGGCCCGGGGGTGCTGCTCGATCTCTCGCTCGTGCTCTTCATCGGGCTCATCGTCGGTGCCTACAGCTCGATCTTCATCGCCACCCCGATCCTCGTCGACCTGCGGCAGCGCGAACCTGCCGTCCAGGATCTGGCCAAGCGGGCCCAGCGGTCGCAGGCCGCGCGGGCCAAGGCGAGTGCCAAGGCCGAGGCATTGGCCCTGGCGGGGGTCGAGGCCGGAGCCCCCAGCGGGGCCTCGCCGGCGGCTGGCGCCGCCGGAAGCGAAGGCGGGCCGACGGCATACGCTGCCCCTTCCGCCACCGGTAGCGACCCTGACGAGGAGCAGCGCACGGCGACCGGCCAGACGGTCCACAAGTGGGCTCAGACCGGGCCGCGCAACCAGCCCAAGCGCACCCCGAAGTCGCGTCGATGACCGTGGCCGCGCTCCACGACACCCTCGACGCGGTCCTGCGCGACATCCCCGACTTCCCCAAACCCGGGGTCACCTTCAAGGACATCACTCCGCTGCTGGCCGATCCGAGTGCCTTCGCGGCCGTGATCGCCGACCAGAGCGCGCGGCATACCGGGCAGGTCGACCTCGTGGCCGGCATCGAGGCCCGTGGGTTCATCCTGGGGGCGGCCTTGGCGCACGCCCTCGGCGTCGGGTTCATCCCGGTCCGCAAGGCGGGCAAATTGCCCGGCCGGACGGCTTCCCTCGCCTACGACCTCGAATACGGCTCGGCGACCATCGAGGTGCACGCCGACGACATCGCCGAGGGGGCCCGGGTGCTTCTCGTCGACGACGTGCTGGCCACCGGCGGCACCGCGGCCGCTGCCTGGGACCTGCTGACGTCCGTGGGGGCCGAGGTCGTCGGACTCGAGGTGGTCATCGAACTGACCGCGCTCCAGGGCCGGGCCAGGCTGGCTGAGCGGGCCCTGCACGCTCTCTACTCCGGTTAGGGCCCGCCCGCGCGCGGCCTCCCGGCAGCGGGGCCCGGGCGGCCGGCGCGTCGGGGGTCGTCAGGGTTGTTGTCTAGACTCCGTGCATGGCTGAGGACACCACCGCGCTTGCCCTTCCCGCCACCGGGACTGCGACCGGTCGTGCGCGGGCCCGCGCCCGGTTGGCGTTCTTCGGGGGGCACCGCGAACCCAGCAACCCCGTCCTCGCCCCGCTCCTGCAGACGGTGCGCGCCACTCACCCACGCGCCGACGTGTCGGTGATCGAACGGGCGTATGCCGTGGCCGAGCAGCTCCACGACGGCCAGTTGCGCAAGAGCGGTGACGCCTACATCACTCACCCGCTGGCCGTGACCGCCATCCTTGCCGAGTTGGGGATGACGCCGCCGACCCTGGCGGCGGCGCTGCTTCACGACACCGTCGAGGACACCGCCTATGGCCTCGAGGATCTCGAGAAGGAGTTCGGGGCCGAGATCGCCGGCCTTGTCGACGGCGTCACCAAACTCGACAAGGTGACCTACGGCGCTGCCGCGCAAGCCGAGACGGTGCGCAAGATGGTCGTGGCGATGGCGCGCGACATCCGGGTCCTGGTCATCAAACTGGCCGACCGTCTCCACAACGCCCGCACCTGGCGCTACGTCAGCCGTGAGTCGGCGCAGCGCAAGGCCAAGGAGACTCTCGAGATCTACGCGCCATTGGCCCACCGGCTGGGCATGAACACGATCAAGTGGGAGTTGGAGGACTTGTCTTTCCAGGCCCTCTTTCCCAAGGTCTACGACGAGATCGTGCGGCTCGTGGCAGAGCGGGCGCCGGCCCGCGAGGAATATCTGACGGGTGTGCGTGAGCAGGTCGGCGCCGATCTGCGAGAGGCCAAAATCAAGGCCACGGTGACCGGTCGACCGAAGCACTACTATTCGGTTTACCAGAAGATGGTGCACGGCGGGCGCGATTTCGACCAGATCTACGATCTGGTCGCGGTCCGGGTGCTGGTCGAAACCGTCCGTGATTGTTACGCCGCGTTGGGGGCCATGCACGCTCGCTGGAATCCGGTGCCCGGGCGGTTCAAGGACTATATCGCCATGCCCAAGTTCAACATGTACCAGTCGTTGCACACGACGGTCATCGGGCCGGGGGGCAAACCCGTCGAAATCCAGATTCGCACCCACACGATGCACCGGCGCGCCGAGTACGGGGTTGCGGCGCACTGGAAGTACAAGGAACAGTCGTTTGCCGGCAGCAATGGCGCTGCGACACCGGGCAGTTCGACATCCTCGAACGACATGGCGTGGTTGCGGCAACTGCTCGACTGGCAGCAGGAAACGGCCGATCCCGGGGATTTCCTGGAGTCGTTGCGTTTCGAAATGCATGCCAGTGAGGTCTATGTCTTCACGCCCAAGGGCCAATTGGTGGGGCTGCCCACCGGTTCGACACCGGTCGATTTTGCCTATGCCGTGCACACCGAGGTGGGGCATCATTGCATCGGGGCGCGCGTCAACGGCCGGCTCGTGCCCTTGGAGTCCAGGCTCGACAATGGCGACGTCGTCGAGGTATTGACGTCCAAGGCAGATAACGCCGGCCCCTCCCGCGACTGGCTGCATTTCGTCCAATCGGCGCGGGCCCGCACCAAGATCAAGCAATGGTTCACCCGGTCCCGGCGTGAGGAAATGATCGAAGCCGGCAAGGACGGCCTGGCCAAGGCCATTCGCAAGAAGGGTATGCCGCTGCACCGGCTGGCGACCGTCGAGTCCCTCACCGGGGTCGCCGAGGAGTTGCGTCTCATCGACATCGACGGCCTGTATGCCGCGATCGGGGAGGGGCATGTGTCGGCCCAGCACGTCGTTGGACGGCTGGTCGTTGCCCTCGGTGGCGTCGCCGGGTCCGGGGAGGACCTTGACGAGGCCGCCATCACGGCGCCGGCACGTCCCCACCGCACCCGCAGCGGTGACCCGGGTGTGGTCGTCAAGGGCATGTCCGATGTGTGGGTCAAACTGGCCCGCTGTTGCACCCCGGTACCCGGTGACGACATTCTTGGCTTCGTCACGCGCGGCAACGGCGTGTCGATCCATCGACGCAGTTGTACTAACGCCGCGGCATTGCTCACTCAGCCGGACAAGATCATCGAGGTCGAGTGGGCGCCGACGGCGAGCAGCGTCTTCCTCGTCCAGTTGCATGTCGAGGCCCTCGACCGGGCCCGGCTGCTCTCCGATGTGACCCGGGTGCTCTCCGACAACGGGGTGGACATCTTGTCCGCATCGGTGACGACGTCACGGGACCGGGTCGCCGTGTTGCGGTTCACCTTCGAAATGGGCGACCCAGGTCACCTCGATCACGTCATCAAGGCGGTGCGCCGGGTGGACGGCGTGCTCGATGCGCGTCGCTCGTCGGGCGGCCCGACCTGACGACCATGGGGCGAACCGCCGGCGCCGTTGCGGTGCCGGCGGCTGCGCGATCAGTGGCCGAACTCGTCGAGGCCGGCGCGGGCTTGAGCCAGCCACTGCTCCTGAGCCGCGATGCGAGCGGCCAGGTCGGCCACCCGCTTGTCCTGGCCCTTGGCGCGCGCGGCATCGAGATCGGCGCGTAGGCCGGCGATCGAGGCTTCCAACTGGGTCACCATGGAGTTGGCCCGGGCGGCCACCTCGGGGTTGGATGCCTTCCAACGCCGATCCTCGGCCTCGCGCACCGCGGACTCGACCCGGCGCAGCGCCTTTTCGATCCGGTCCATCGCGGCCCGGGGGACTTTCCCGGCCCGATCCCACTTGTCCTGGATGACGCGCAACGTCGCCTTGGCGGCGTCGAGGTCGGTCACCGGCAGGATCGCCTCGGCCTCCGCAAGCAGCCCCTCCTTAACCGCGAGATTGGCCTTGAACTCCTCGTCCTCGGCGGCAACCACCTCGTCCTTGGCGGCGAAGAACGCGTCTTGAGCGCGACGGAAACGCTCCCATAGGGCGTCGTCGTCGCCGCGGCTGGCCCGGCCGGCGCGCCGCCACTCATCCATGAGGTCCTTGAAGGCGCGGGCGGTGCCGGCCCAGTCCCGGCTCGTCGAGAGGCGTTCGGCCTCTGCAACGAGCCGTTCCTTGGCGGCTCGGGCCACCTCCCGGGTTTCGTCCAGATGGGCAAAGTGGGTTCGGCGTGCCTTGTCGAAGGTATTGCGCGCCTGACTGAACCGCTGCCAGAGCGCGGTTTCGGTCGGTTTGTCGATGCGCGTCCCGGAGCGTTGCTGCTGCTTCCACGCATCCAGGAGTTCGCGCATGCGCTCCCCGCTGCGTTTCCATTGCACGGCATGGTCGGGCTGGGCGGCGAGTTCTTCGGCTTCGGCGACGAGAGACTCGCGCACGACGATGGCCTCGGCTCGGGCCTGCGCCCGCTGGGCGCTTTCCTCCTCGCGTTTGCGAGCCAACCGTTCGCCAAGTTCGGCTAGCCGTTGGGTGAGGGCCTCCAGGTCACCGACGACGCGCGCCTGCTCGACGTGGGCGTGCAGGGTGGACAGTGACTCACCGAGTTCGCGAGTGGACACTTCGGGGTTGTCCATCCGGGACGCGATGAGATCGGCAGTCCCGATGAGTTCGTCGTACTTGCGCGCGAAGTACTGCAAGGCATCCTCCGGGCTGGCTCCCGGGTAGGACCCGACCTCACGCTCTTCGTCGCCGAAACGCACGAATACCCGGCCCTCGTCGTCAACCCGCCCGAAACGTGCGGACTGCGACAGGGCCGGAGGCGTTGGCTGTGCCGCCGGGGGCCGGGCCGCCATCCGGGCCGCCAGGGCCGCGGGGGAGGGAATTGCAGTGGGCGAGGGGGGCTGGTCGGTCACGGCTCAGGCCTTCTTCTCGGTGACAGCAACTCGAAGGATGCTGATGGGTGCGACGGGGGCACCGTCGGTCACGTCGCTGCCCCCGACAACACCGGCGGCAACGATCCGGTCGACAATATCCAACCCTTGGACAATGTGCCCGAAAACGGTGTACCCGGCGGGGTCGGGGAGGGTGGTTTTCTGGTCCACGAGGAAGAACTGGCCTCCGTTGCCGGTCTGGGCATCGGAGGAACGCGCCATCGCCACCGTGCCGCGGACGTACACGCCGTCACCAGGGGCATTCTCCACGGCATACCCGTAGCCAGGGGTGCCCTGGCCGGTGCCCGTGGGGTCGCCACATTGAAGGACGGTCATCGGGGACGACTTGACCAGCCGGTGGCACGGGGCGTTGAGCCAATAGTCGGACTGAGCCAACTGGAGGAAACTCGACACCGCCTGAGGAGCCCGCGACCCGTCGAGTTCGAGGACCAGGTCCCCACAGTTGGTCGTCACCGTGGCCGTGTATGTCTTGCCAGCGGCAAGACCCTTGTCCGGCAACTGCAGTTTCGCCCCAGTGCCCAGGGGAGTGGGAGGTGCCTCACAGCCAGCGGCGGTCAGTTGCGGCTGGGGCGCCACCGTGGCGAACAACGAGCCAAGCGCAGCGAGGACGGCCGCGACAACGACGATGACCGCACCCATGACACCCAGGCGCCGGGCACGGTCCGTGTCGGTGGCTCGTTGCGCTTGGGTGGCTTGCCGCTTGAGGTAGCGCCGGCGCGCGCGGTCGCGCTCCTGCTGCTTGGTCATGATGTCCTTCGGTCGGGCGGGCAGTCACTGGTCGCCGGGCGGGTGCGATGAACTCACCCGCCACGCGTGCAGTGTAGGGGTCCGGGGTTGTGGCTAGGCTTGGTCCTCGTGCTTGCCGTCGGATTTCCCGCTGCCGCCTTTGCGACGAACTGTTACATTCTGGCACCCGGCCGAGGGGAGGAGTGCGTCATCGTCGATCCCGGCATCGGGGTTGAGGACACCGTCGCGGAGGTCTTGGCCCAGTTCCAGCTCAAGCCGGCGGCCGTCCTGCTCACCCACGGCCACCTCGACCACGTCTACAGCGTGACTCCGGTGTGTGGCGGCGACACCGCGGCATACATCCACCGAGGCGACCGCTACCGGCTCCGCGACCCGCTCGCCCAGATCGACCCCGGGATGCTCGCCATGATGGAACGCGAGTTCGGCGCCCGGGCCAATTGGCGCGAACCCGACACCGTCATCGAAATCGCCGATCGGCAGCGCCTCACTCTCGCCGGCCTCGGCGTCGAGGTGTTGCATGCGCCTGGCCACACCGAGGGATCGGTGATGTTCGACCTTGACGACCTGCCCGAGGGCCTGGACGCCGGCGAGGACCTCACCAGGACGGTGATCTCCGGCGATGTGCTCTTCGCCGGCTCGATCGGGCGCACCGACCTGCCCGGCGGTTCGCAGGCGGCGATGACCCGCTCCCTGCGCGAGGTCGTGTTGCCGCTGCCCGATTCCACCCTCGTCCTCACCGGCCACGGTCCGGCAACCACGATCCGCCGCGAACGAACGACCAACCCCTACCTCCAAGGACTTTGAGCTCATGGCACCCAAGGTGACCCCGCTGTCCGGATTCCCGGAATTGCTGCCCGCCGGCCGCCTCTTGGAACAGCACATGCTCGACGTCATCAGGCGCACCTTCGAGTTGCACGGGTTCGCCCCCGTCGAGACGCGGGCCGTCGAACCCGTCGAGCGGCTCCTCGGCAAGGGCGGGGATGCCGACAAGGAGATCTATGCCGTGAGCCGGCTCGCCGGGGACCCGGTCGGGGCAGCGGCTGGGGAGGCCGCCCTCGGGTTGCACTTCGACCTCACGGTGCCCTTCGCGCGCTACGTCCTCGAACACGCCGGCAAACTCACCTTCCCGTTCCGCCGCTACCAGATCCAGAAGGTCTGGCGCGGTGAGCGACCCCAGGAAGGGAGGTATCGCGAGTTCACCCAGGCCGACATCGATGTCGTCGACGTCGGGGACCTGGCCCCGCACTTCGAGGCCGAGATGCCGCTCGTCCTCGCCGAGGCCTTCAGCCAGTTGCCGATCGGCCCATTCACCGTGCGCTGCAACAACCGCAAGATCCCCGAGGGCTTCTATCTGGGCATCGGCCTCACCGATGTCGCCGCCACCCTGCGGATCGTCGACAAACTCGACAAGATCGGCCCGCAGGCGGTCACCGACCTGCTCCTCGCCGGTGGTGCGACGGCGCTTCAGGCCCGCCAGTGCCTCGCCCTCGCCGAGATCTCGAGCGCGGACCTGTCCTTCGTCGACGCCGTCACCGGGCTCGGAGTCGAGCACCCGACCCTCACCGAGGGGCTGAATGCGCTGTCCGCGGTCATCGAGACCGGGATGGCCCAAGCGCCCGGCATCCTCGTCGCCGACCTGCGCATCGCCCGCGGCCTGGACTACTACACCGGCACCGTCTACGAAACCCTCATCGTCGGCAACGAGGAATGGGGTTCGGTCGGCGGCGGCGGACGCTACGACTCACTGGCCAGCGACGGCAAGACCACCTACCCCGGGGTCGGTATTTCGATCGGCGTCACCCGGCTCGTGCATCTGCTCGTCGGCAAACGAGGGCTCAGCGCGGACCGCTCCACCCCGTCGGCTGTCCTCGTCGCGGTCACCGACGAGGCACACCGGGCCGCTTCGACGCTGGTGGCGACCGCCCTACGGCGCCGCGGCATACCGTGCGAGGTGGCGCCGCGAGCGGACCGGTTCGGCAAACAAATCCGGTATGCCGACCGGCGGGGCATCCCCTATGTCTGGTTCCCCGGCGCTGCCGACGGCGGGGGAGACCAGGTCAAGGACATCCGCAGCGGCGCGCAACTCGACGCCGACCCCGCCACCTGGGAATGCCCCCCGGCCGACCTGCACCCGGGCATCATCATCCCCTAGGTCGGTGACCCCGCGGACCCGGTCCGCGTCACTGCCGGGTTGGCCCGCAGCCCGGCACCGCGCAGTTCGAGAGCGCCGAGGGCGAGGATGACGTCGACATCGCCGCGCCGCCAGGCCCCGCTCGGGTCCGCGCCGATCCGGTTGAGGACCGCCATCGGCTGAGACACCAACGCGCGCAACGCCAAGAGGTCCATGGCCCCCGGCCGATCCCGGAAGGTCCTGGCGGCGGTGGCCCGGCGGACGAACCGGATGCGCACCGTCAACCAGACCGCACCGACGACGACAACGGGCACGAGAGCCACCAGCCAGCCGAGGAGTGCGGCCAGTTGCTCGACCGAGGTGACGAGTTCGGTGCCCACCTGTTCCAAGTCGCCGCCGGTGGCGGCCGCTGACCGGAACGGCGAGGCGATCTGGTCGCCGATCAACGGCACGCTCATGAGGTTGTCCGCGGCCGAGGACATCCGTGCGGCGAACGCGGCTCCGGCTTGCTGCAGTTGCACTCCGGGGCCTGTGAGCGCCAGGACGGCATCGAAGACGATGCGCCCCAACCACGCCCAGAGGAGGCACCAGCTCGCCATGAGCAGATCGGCGCTCACTTGCCGGGCACGGCGACCGGGCAACTCGGCATACACAACCATCGCGAGAACCTTTCGGGCCGGGTGGGGAGCACCGGAGGGGGCGCCTGCGCAATAGAGTGTCAGTCCATGCCCTGCGCGGTATGACCCGCCCGGCAACGAGGCCCGGCGGGTGGTGGCTCGAGCAAGCGAGGACGGCAGCATCGTGAAGATCGGTATCCCCCGTGAAGTGAAGAACAACGAGTTCCGCGTCGGCATCACCCCGGTCGGAGTCCACGAGTTGGTTTCCCATGGGCACACGGTCTACATCGAGAGGGATGCGGGGGTCGGGTCCTCGATCACCGACGCCGACTTCGTCGCTCAGGGCGCCACCATCCTCGACGCTGCTGACGACGTGTGGGGCGAGGCGGACATGGTGATGAAGGTCAAGGAGCCCATCGCCTCCGAGTACCACCGCCTCCGTGAGGATCTCGTTCTCTTCACCTACCTCCACCTCGCCGCCGACGAGCCGCTCACCCGGGAACTCGTGGCGACCAAGACGATCGGCATCGCCTACGAGACGGTCCAGTTGCCTTCGGGCTTGCTGCCGTTGCTCTACCCGATGTCCGAGGTCGCCGGCTGCCTGGCCCCGCAGGTGGGCGCGCACTCGATGATGCGGGCCCACGGGGGTCGCGGTGTCCTCATGGGTGGCGTCGGTGGGGTGGCCAACGCCAAGGTCGTCGTCCTCGGTGCCGGGGTGGCCGGGCAGAACGCCGCCAACATCGCCCTCGGCATGGGCGCCGAGGTCACCCTCCTCGACACCGACCTCGACAAGTTGCGGATGAGTTTCTGGCGCTACGACAACCGGGTCCGTCAGATCGCCTCGTCGTCGCTGGCCATCAAGGAGCAGGTGCTCCAGGCCGACCTCGTCATCGGCACCGTCCTCGTGCCCGGCGCCAAGGCCCCCAAACTGGTCACCCTCGACATGGTCGCCCAGATGAAACCCGGCTCGGTCCTCGTCGACGTCGCCATCGACCAGGGCGGCTGCTTCGAGGGGTCGCGCCCGACGACCCACGCCGACCCGACATTCACGGTCCACGACTCGATCTACTACTGCGTCGCCAACATGCCGGGGGCCGTGCCCCACACCTCGACGTGGGCGCTCACCAACGCGACCTTGGCGTATGCCGTCAAACTCGCCAACCAGGGCTGGCGCCAGGCGCTGCGCGCCGATCACGCCCTCTCCCTCGGGCTCAACACGTGCGGCGGGCACGTCACCTACGGTGCGGTGGCCGACGCCTTCGGGATGGACTCGATCACCATCGAGGCGGCCCTGTCCTGACGCCTCCCACGCCCGCGCGGCCCCGCGCCAGCGAGCAGTTCCCGGCCCGGTCGACGCGACCAAGCGCGATCGACCGGGCCGTGTCCACCTGGCTTACCCACCTCGCCGTCGAACGCGGCATGGCCGCGAACACGCTGGCGGCCTACCGGCGCGACCTGGCCCGGTGGACGGCATACCTCGCGGCGAACGGGATCACCGACCCGCGAGAGGTCCGCGAAACCCACGTCACCGCGTTCCTCACCCACCTGCGCGAAGGGAGCGAGGAGACAGCCCCGCTCGCCGCGAGTTCGGCGGCCCGCACCCTCGTCGCCGTCCGGGGGCTCCATCGCTTCCTCGCCCTCGAAGGCGAGGTGGCCGCGGACCCGACCGCGTCGGTGAGCCCGCCGCGCCCTCCGCTCCGGCTGCCCAAGGCCATCCCTCTCGACGACATCGAGGCGCTCCTCGATGCGGCCTCCGTCGGGGACCCGCCGGCCTCGCTGCGCGACCGCGCCCTCCTCGAGGTGCTCTACGGCACCGGCGCGCGCATCTCGGAGGCGGTCGGCCTCGATGTCGACGATGTGACGGGCGCCGAGGGGGTGGTGCGCCTGCGCGGCAAGGGCGGCAAGGAGCGAATCGTCCCGCTCGGCTCGTATGCCGTGGCCGCTCTCGAGGCGTACCTCACCAGAGCCCGGCCGGCCCTGGCGAGCCGGGGGCCCGGCCTCCCGGCCCTGTTTCTCAACCAGCGCGGCGGGCGACTGTCCCGGCAGAGCGCCTGGGCGCTCCTCGCCGCCGCCGCGCACCGAGCCGGGTTGACGGGCCGGGTTTCGCCACACACGCTCCGGCATTCGTTCGCCACCCACCTCCTCGACGGCGGAGCCGACGTCCGGGTGGTCCAGGAACTCCTCGGGCACGCCTCGGTGACGACGACCCAGGTGTACACCTTGGTCACCGTGCAGCGGTTGCGGGAGGAGTACGCGCAGGCCCACCCGAGGGCGCGCTGAGCATGGCCACGCGGGCGCCGCTGATAGGGTCGGAGCCGATCAGCGGGATGCTGACCAGCCGCGACGGGGAGAGAGATGGACGCCGAGACCGCCACCCAGGCACCGCGCGCCGACACCCACGCGTCGGCGCCCGAGGACCAGTTGCCGGGCATCAATGTTGTCGCTCGCAGTCGCGCCGATGCCGGTGCCGCCAGTGACCTCGGGCCGACCGGGCGGGCCCTGCCCGATTTCCCCGAGCCCGCGCCGCTGACCGCCCACGGGCCGGCCCGCATCATCGCGATGTGCAACCAAAAGGGCGGGGTCGGCAAGACGACGACGACGATCAACCTGGGTGCGGCCCTCGCCGAATACGGCCGCCGGGTCCTCCTCGTCGATTTCGACCCGCAAGGTGCGTTGTCGGTGGGGTTGGGCATTGCCGCGCACCAACTCGACGTCACGATCTACAACCTGCTCACCGAACGCGGACACGACGTGCGCGACGTCGTGCGGCCCACCAAGGTTGCCGGCCTCGACATCCTGCCCGCCAACATCGACCTGTCCGCTGCCGAGGTCCAACTCGTCGGAGAGGTGGCCCGCGAGCAGATCCTGGCCCGCGTGTTGCGTCCGGTCCTCGACGACTACGACGTCATCCTCATCGACTGCCAGCCCTCCCTCGGTCTGCTCACCGTCAACGCCCTGACCGCCGCCCACGGTGTCGTCATCCCTTTGGAGTGCGAGTTCTTCGCGATGCGCGGCGTCGCGCTCCTGGTGGAGACGATCGAGAAGATCACCGACCGGCTCAATCCCCGCCTGCAGATCGACGGCATCCTGGCCACGATGTACGACGGGCGCACGCTGCACTCCCGCGAGGTCGTGGCCAGTGTCGTCGAACATTTCGGCGACCAGGTCTTCCACACGGTGATCTCGCGCACCGTCAAGTTCCCCGACGCCACCTTGGCGGCCGAACCGATCACCACCTATGACTCGACACACAAGGGCGCCAACGCCTATCGCCAGTTGGCCCGTGAACTCATCGCCCGCGGCGGAGCGGCCTGAGGCCGTGGAGCAGGCCCCTGCGGGGTCGGCACTCGGCATCCCCGCCGGGCCCGACGGCATACCAACTCCCGGGGTAACCCACGACGGGACGCCCAAACCGACCGTGGCCGCCCCCGGTGGCGTGCTCACCAAACGCAGCGGCGCCACCCCGTTCGAGGTGCATCTCGACGTCTACTCCGGACCGTTCGACCTGCTCCTGGCCCTGATCGCCAAACACCAACTCGATATCACCGAGATCGCGCTGGCCAAGGTGACCGACGAGTTCATCGCCCACATCCGGGCCGCGCAGGCCGCCGACGGTGCCTGGGATCTTTCGCAGGCCACCGAGTTCGTCCTCGTCGCCGCCACCCTGCTCGATCTCAAGGCGGCCCGGCTCCTGCCCCACAGTGGCCCGGAGGACGAGGAGGACCTGGCCCTCATCGAGGCCCGCGACCTGCTGTTCGCCCGGCTGCTGCAATACCGCGCGTTCAAGGACCTGGCCCGGGCCTTCGGGGAACGGATGGCCAGCGCCGGGCGGATGCAGCCGCGGGTGGTCGGGTTGGAGGCCCAGTTCGCGCGCCTGCTGCCTGAACTCGTCATGACGATCACGCCCGAACAGTTCGCGGCCCTGGCCGCGCGGGCCCTGGCCCCCAAGGAGCCGGCGCAGGTCGGGCTCACCCACCTGCACGCGCCGGCGGTGAGCGTGCGCGAGCAGGCCCTGCTGCTCGGCGAGCGGTTGCGCCGCGCCGGCACCGCCTCGTTCCGGGTGCTCGTCGCCGACGCGGACTCCACGCTCGTGGTCGTCGCCCGGTTCCTTGCGTTGCTGGAGTTGTTCCGGGAGGGGGCGGTCGCTTTCGAGCAGGCACAGGCGCTGGGCGAGTTGACGGTGCGCTGGACCGGCCCGGCCGAGGGAACCGTCGAGGTGGACGATGAGTTCGATGTCGATGAGCGGGTCGCTGCGGCCCGGGACGAGGACGACGATGACCAAGGACAGTGAGCACCCGATGCCCGCGACCGACGCCGGCCCCGACGCGGTGGTCGCCGGGGACCAACCCGAAGGTGGGCAACTCGCCTTCGAGGTCCATGCCTTCCCCGGCGGATTGCGGGGCGCGCTGGAGGCGGTCCTGATGGTCGTCGACGAACCGGTGACGGTCCCGTCGCTGGCCGCCGCCCTCGAGGTGCCCGTGGGGGATGTGGAGGCCGAATTGACCACTTTGGAGGAGGAGTATGCCGCGGGGCACCGCGGGTTCACCCTGCGGCGGGTGGGCGCGGGCTGGCGCTACTACAGCCGCGCCGACTATGCGGCGGTCGTCGAGAAGTTCCTCCTCGACGGCCAACAGGCCCGCCTCACCCATGCAGCCTTGGAGACCCTCGCCGTCATCGCCTATCGGCAGCCGGTGGCGCGCTCCCGGGTCTCGGCGGTCCGCGGGGTCAATGTCGACGGGGTCATCCGCACCCTGCTCTCGCGTGGTCTTATCGAGGAGGTCGGTCACGACCCGGAGTCGACGGCGATCCTCTACGGCACGACCTCGCATTTTCTGGAAAGGATGGGGATGGGAAGCCTCAACGAATTGCCGCCACTAGCACCGTATTTGCCCGACGCCGGGCTTCTCGACGAGATCGCCGAACGGGGGCGGTCATGAGCGCCGCGCGTCCCGGTGGCGGCCGGCCCCGCCCGAGTCGGGCCACCAGTGGGGGACGCCCACCACGTCCCAAGGGTGGCAGCGGCTCGACGAAACCGTCGCAACCCACTCGCGCCCCCCAGTGGCCGGCGCGGGACAAGGTCGACGTCCACGATCCGGACGGGGTGCGCCTGCAGAAGCTGCTCGCCGGTGCCGGGGTGGGGTCGCGGCGGGTCTGCGAGCAATACATCCTCGACGGCCGGGTCGAGGTCGACGGGCAGGTCGTCACCGAACTCGGGGTGCGCATCAACCCCGGACAGGTCGTCCATGTCGACGGGGTGCGCGTCCAACTCGACCAGTCCCGGGTCTACCTCGCCTTCAACAAGCCGCTCGGGGTCGTCACGAGCATGAACGACGAACTCGGGCGCATCGACATCGGCGATTTCGTCGCCCGGCGCAAGGAGCGACTCTTCCACGTCGGGCGCCTCGACGCCGACACCGAGGGCCTGCTGCTCCTCACCAACGATGGCGAACTCGCCCATCGCCTCCAGCACCCTCGCTACGGGGTCCTCAAGACCTACCTCGCCCAGATCCGCGGGCCGGTGCCGCGCGACCTCGGCCGCCGGTTGCGGGCCGGGATCGACCTCGAGGACGGGCCAGCGCGCGTGGACTCGTTCCGGGTCGTCGACTCCCAGCCGGGCAAGGCGCTGGTCGAGGTCATCCTCCACGAGGGACGCAAACACATCGTCCGCCGCCTCCTCGACGCTGCCGGGCACCCGGTGCTCACCTTGGCGCGCACGCAGGTGGGCCCGGTGCGCCTCGGTGACACCAAACCGGGCAAGTGGCGCACCCTCACCGCCGCCGAGGTGGGGGAGTTGTACCGGGCGGCCGGGCTGTGACCGGTATGCCGCTGCCCTCCTGGGAGGTCCACGTCCTCGGCACCGGGCTCATCGGGACCAGCCTGGGACTGGCCCTGCGGCGCGCCGGCTGGCAGGTCACCCTGGAGGACATTTCGCCGACCGCGGCCGCCCTGGCGCGGGACCTCGGGGCCGGCACCGTCGATGAGCCCCACGACCCCGACCTCGTCGTCGTCGCCACACCACCCGATGTGACCGCGGCGTGCGTGGCGCTGGCTCTCGAACGGTGGCCGCGGGCCGTCGTCACCGATGTCGCCTCGGTCAAGGGGAGCATCCTCGACGACCTGCGGGCTCTGGAGTGCGACCTCACCTGGTTCTGCGCCTCACACCCGATGGCGGGCCGCGAACGCTCCGGTGCGGTGTCGGGTCGGGCCGACCTCTTCCACGGTCGGGCGTGGGTCATCACGCCGGACGCGGAGACCGACCCGCAGGCGGTGGCGTTGGTCACCGAGATGGCGCGCACGGTCGGGGCCGCGGTGACGGTCGTGGATCCGAGGGCGCACGACGCCGCCGTGGCGGTGGTCTCGCACGTGCCCCAATTGGCGGCCAGTTTGGTCGCGGCCCGACTGACCCCGCTGCCCGAGGAGGCGGTCGGGTTGGCCGGTCAAGGGCTGCGCGACGTCACCCGGATCGCCGCGAGCGACCCGCACCTGTGGACCCAGATCCTGGCCGGCAACGCAGGGGCCGTGCGCGACACCCTCACCGCCTTCCGGGACGATCTCGGGCACGTCATCGACGCCCTCGACCGGCTCGCCACGGACGCCGACGCGCCCGGCGCCCGGGCCGTCCTCGCCCGCACCATCGCCGCCGGCCAGGCCGGCCACGCGCGGATCCCGGGTAAACACGGCGGCGGGCGGACGGCATACACGACGGTGCGGGTCCTCATCCCGGACGAGCCGGGCCACTTGGGGCGGTTGTTCGCGGACGTGGGGGAGCACGGCACCAACATCGAGGAGTTCCGGCTCGACCACGGGCTGGGGCAGGCCTTCGGGGTCGGCGAGATCGACGTGTTGCCGGCGGCCGCGGGACCGCTGTCGGCCGCCTTGGAGGAGCGCGGGTGGCGGCTGCACGACTGACCGGCCTAGGGTGCCTCGCATGAGTGCCCCCCTCGTCGTCGCCATCGACGGTCCGTCCGGCTCCGGCAAATCGAGCGTGTCCAAGGCGGTGGCGACCCGACTCGGGGTCGGGTACCTCGACACCGGAGCGATGTACCGCGCACTCGCCTGGTGGTGCCTATCCCAAGGGATCGACACCACCGACCGTGAGGCCGTCGCCGCGGCCGCTGCCAGCTACCCGCTCCGGATGGGCACCGAACCGGGGGCGCCGTGGGTCCGGGTCGGCGACACCGACGTCACCGCGGCGATCCGCAGCCCCGAAGTGACGGCCGCGGTGACCGCGGTGGCGACGAACACGGCGGTCCGCCCGGTGCTCCAGGCCGCCCAGCGGGACCTCATGGCAGCGATCGCCGCCGCGACCGGCGGGGTGGTCGCCGAGGGCCGTGACCTGACCACCGTCGTGGCTCCGGATGCCCGGGTGCGGCTGCTCCTCACCGCCTCGGAGGAGGCGCGGCTGCGGCGGCGCTCCACCGAGTTGCACGGGCATTCGGGGGCCGACGCCGTGGCGGCGACCCGCGACCAGATCGTCTCGCGCGACGCGGCGGACTCGACGGTCTCGCAGTTCACGGTGGCCGCGGACGGCGTCGTCACCATCGACACCTCCGACCTCGACTTCGAGGGCAGCGTCGAGGCGGTGCTGGCGGTCGTGTATGCCGCCCGCTCGGCCTGAGCCCGCGGCATACGTCTCGGGTGCGGCCGGTGAGGGAGAATGGGGGGATGACGACCGACGAGCCACAGGCCCAGCCGGACCCCACCGCCCACCTTGCCGCCCCCGGGGATGGCGACCCAGCGGCGGTCGCCGCGGCCCTGCGGGCCGGGCTGGAGGATTTCGACCTGTCCGAGGAGGACCGCGCCCTCCTGGACCGGGAGGCCGGCGAGGACGGCTCGATGGACGAGGAGTTCGCCCGGCCGGTCGTCGCCATCGTCGGGCGGCCCAACGTCGGCAAGTCCACCCTCGTCAACCGGGTCATCGGCCGCCGGGAGGCCGTGGTCGAGGACGTGCCAGGGGTCACCCGGGACCGGGTCGCCTACGACGCCGACTGGGCCGGTCGTGACTTCACGCTCGTCGACACCGGCGGCTGGTCGGTCGACGCGACCGGCATCCACCTGCGGGTCGCCGAGCAGGCCGAGGTGGCCGTCGAGTTGGCCGACGCCGTGCTCTTCGTCGTCGACGCGACCGTCGGGGCGACCGACGACGACGAAGCGGTCGTCAAACTGCTGCGCCGGGCCGGCAAGCCCGTGGTGCTCGTCGCCAACAAGGTCGACGACCAGCGCGGCGAGGCGGACGCGGCCGCCCTGTGGAACCTCGGGTTGGGGCAGCCGTGGCCGGTCTCGGCCCTCCACGGGCGCGGCACCGGGGATGCGCTGGACGCGCTGCTGGAGGTGCTCCCGGAGCGCTCGGCGGTGGCCGGCGCCTATCAGCGAGGTGGGCCACGGCGGGTGGCGCTTTTAGGGCGGCCCAATGTGGGCAAGTCCTCGATGCTCAACAAACTGGCCGGTGAGGAGCGGGTTGTCGTCGACGATGTCGCGGGCACGACGCGCGACCCGGTCGACGAGCTGATCGAACTCGGGGGACGGCCCTGGCGGTTCGTCGACACCGCCGGTATTCGTCGTCGGGTCCACCAGACCCGTGGCGCCGACTTCTACGCCTCGCTCCGCACTCAGACGGCGTTGGAGAAGGCCGAGGTGGCCGTCGTGCTGCTCGATGCCTCGCAGCCCCTCACCGAGCAGGACGTGCGGATCATTTCGCAGGTCATCGAGGCCGGTCGGGCCTTGGTGTTGGCCTACAACAAGTGGGATCTGACCGACGAGGAGCGTCGCTACTACCTCGAACGCGAGATCGACCGTGATCTGGTCCAGTTCCCGTGGGCGCCGCGGGTCAACGTGTCGGCGCGTACCGGGCGGCACGTGGAAAAGCTCGTGCCGGCGCTCGAGACGGCATTGGAGTCGTGGGAGACACGCATCCCGACCGGGCGCCTCAACGCCTTCCTCGGTGAGGTCGTCGCGGGCCAGCCGCACCCGGTCCGGGGCGGGAAGCAGCCGCGGATCCTGTTCGCCACTCAGGCTGGGACCCGCCCCCCTCGGTTTGTGCTGTTCACGTCCGGGTTCTTGGAGGCCGGGTATCGCCGCTTCATCGAGCGTCGGCTGCGTGAGGAGTTCGGGTTCGTCGGCACCCCCATCGAGGTGTCCGTGCGGGTGCGCGAGAAGCGAGCGCGCCGCTGACGGTGGGGTTGCGACCGGGCGTCGGCCGCTGGATTCGGAGCCCGGGCCCGGCATGGGCTAAGGTGGCTTCGCCCTCGACGGAGGGCACCGGGATGTGGCGCAGCTTGGTAGCGCACTTGACTGGGGGTCAAGGGGCCGCAGGTTCAAATCCTGTCATCCCGACGGAGAATGTCCGGTGGTTTTCGACGAGTCGAGGCCACCGGGCATTTGCTATTGAGGACTTCCCGGCGCAAGTTGGGGTGGGAAATGGGCACTTCGCCCCCCGACCGTTGGGGTGCGCAGTGGACACTGGACGGTTCAGGCGGGAAAGGGGAGACCGGTTGGGGCGGGTCGGTGCGCCGAACCGAAGACCCGGACGCCGACGAGACCTGGTCAGCGGTAGGTCGCGGCGGCAATCCGCTCGATGGCCTCGGTGAGGATCTCCGGGGAGGTGGCGAAATTGAGCCGGGCGAAGCCGCGCCCGGTCACCGGCCCGTAGTTGGGTCCCGACGACAAGCCCACCCCGGCCGTCTGCCGCCACACCGTCGCCGGATCGTCGCCCAGTCCCAGCGCCCGGGCGTCCAACCACGCCAGATAGGTGGCCGCCGGCATCCGCAGGACCACTCCAGGCAGGTGCTCGGCCACCAACCGCGCCAGCAAGCGACGGCTCTGGTCCAGTTCGGACACCACCTGGGCCAGCCACTCCCGGCCCGAGGTCAGGGCCGCCGTATGGGCGATCACCCCGATATGGCCCACCCCATGGGTATGCACCTCATTGACCCGGCCCAGATCGGACACGGACCCAGGGCCGGCCACGGCGAGCGCCGCCTTGAACCCCGCGAGGTTCCACGCCTTGGATGCCGACCACACCGAAAACGCGGGCCCGTCCCCGGCGACGGTGAGATAGGGCACAAAGGGCGAGGAATCGGCATACACCAACGGCGCATGGATCTCGTCGGCAATGACGCTCACGCCGTATTCGAGGGCCAGGCCCGCGAGCGTCGTCAACTCCTGTCGGGTGTGGACCGTCCCCACCGGGTTCTGCGGGTTGCACAACAGGTATGCCGCGCGCCGCCCCGACGCCTGAGCCGCCGCAAAGGCGGTCTTCAGCGCGTCGAGATCGAGGCGACCCTCAGCGGTCAGCGGCACATCGACCAACGGACGCCCAGTGGTGGCCACGAACCCATAGAACGAGTCGTACACCGGCGAGGACAACAGGACCGCACCGTCGACATCGGTCACGGTGCGGATCAGCGCCTCGATCCCGATCATGACGTCGGCGAACCCGAGGGTCGACGCCGGGTCGATGTCCCACGCCCAGGCGTGCGCGGCATACGCGGCCGCCGCCTCGGCATACGCCACCCCGAAGTCGTAACCGGTGTCGCCGCGACGAACCGCCGCCGTCACCGCCTCCACGACCGCGGGGCACGGCCGGGCATCCATCTCGGCCACCCACAAGGGGAGCACTTCGGGCCCCCACAGAGTCCACTTGACGCTCGTACGGTCCCGGCGCTGATCGGCCACGCTGCCGACGAGGATGGGCTCCATGCGCCCAGCGTAGGCCGAGTTCACATAGGGTGACGGCATGGCTGACGCAGGAACGGGGGTGAGCAATCGGGTCTGGACCCTCCCCAACCTTCTCTCGGGGCTGCGCCTGCTCGGTGTCCCCGTCTTCCTCTGGGCGATTCTCAACCACCACGACGGCCTGGCGCTCATCCTCCTCATGGCCTCGGGTATCACCGATTATCTCGACGGCAAGATCGCCCGCGCCTACGGTCTGGAGTCCCGCCTCGGGCAACTCCTCGACCCGATCGCGGACCGTCTCTACATCGTCTCGACGCTCCTGGCCCTGGCCTGGCGCGACATCATCCCGTGGTGGCTCGTCGGGGTGCTGTTCGCGCGTGAGGCATTCATGCTTGTCGTCGTCCTCATCGCGCGGCGGCACGGCTGGAACGGGCTGCCCGTTCACTTCGTCGGCAAGGCGGCCACCTTCAACCTGCTCTACGCCTTCCCGCTCCTGCTCCTCGCCGACGGCAACGGCACGGTGGCCCGGATCGCGCAACCGCTCGGCTGGGGCTTTGCGTGGTGGGGTGTCGTTCTCTATTGGGTGGCGGGGCTGTTGTATGCCGTCCAGTTGCGCCGGCTCGTTGCCTCCGCTCAGCAGGGGTCCGCCTCGTGAGTACCCCAGGTGCGGTGCCGCGGCGCCCCGATGCCTCAATGACGCTGCTCAACGAGATTCTCGAGCGCCCCCTGGACCCCACGTATGCCGCGGTCGCCGCTCGCCGGCGGCGCGCCGGACTCCCGCCAGCCAAGGGCCAGCGGTCCCTGCTGTTCACCGTGACCCTCCTCGTCGTAGGTCTCGGACTGGGGGTCAGCGCCCACGCCCTGCAGGGCAACGCGACGGCCCGCAGCGCCGCCCGCGCCGACCTCATTCGCCAGGTGCACGATGTTCGGGCGGCCCGAGACGCGCGGGCGGCGACGGTGACCACCCTGAGCGCCGACGTTGCCGCCCGCGATGCCGCGGTACTCGCCGCCCAGTCGAAGGCGCAGGCGCAGGCACTGCAGGAGTTGTCCCAGGACGCGGGCGTCACCGCGGTCAGCGGCCCCGGACTCATCCTTACTGTCGCGGACGCACCCCAGGTCGCCGCCCCGGGCGCCAACAGCGACCTCCGCAGCGGCCCCCGCACCGACGAAGGCATCGTGCGGGCCCGTGACCTGCAGGTGATCGTCAATTCGTTGTGGGCCTCGGGAGCCGAGGCGATGATGATCAACGGGCAACGCCTGACGTCGACCTCCGCGATTCGATTCGCCGGGGCCGCGTTGCTCGTCAACAATCGACCCCTCGTGCCCCCCTATGTCATCAGCGCGATCGGCGACCCGGGGAGTATGCCGGGCCGGTTCGCCCAGGGCACCGGCGGGGCCTATATCGCGAACCTCAAGGCGAGTTTCGGCATCGGGGTGGACTCCCGCACGGCCGACGATATCCACCTGCCCGCCTCACCGTCAGTACAAACCCGGGTGGCAACACCGCTGCGCCCGGACGCCACCATGTCAGCACCCGCGCCGACGAAGGCGCCGTCCCCCACCGCCTCCGGAGGTACCCCGTGATCCCCACCCTCGGTCTGGTGATCGGCATCGTGCTCGGTTTGATCCTGCACCCGACCGTGCCCGTTGGCCTACAGCCCTACCTGCCGATCGCGGTCATCGCCGCGCTCGACGCCGTCTTCGGTGGGGTCCGGGCGGTCCTCGACGGTATCTTCAACGACAAGGTCTTCGTCGTCTCGTTCTTGTCCAACGTGCTCGTCGCTGGCCTCATCGTCTTCCTCGGCGACAAACTCGGCGTCGGGAGCCAGCTCTCCACTGGGGTGGTCGTCGTCCTGGGGGTCCGCATCTTCTCCAACGCCGCCTCGATCCGCCGACACCTTTTCGACGCATGAGCAGCCACCCTCCCGACCCCGTGCCCGGTGATAACCAGCCCGAGTTGGCGGCGCCACCGCGCCGCCCGGCGTGGCGGCGGCTGTTGCGGGCTGGCCGGCCGCGGCCGAGCAAGGGCAACCTGTTCGCGGCCGTGCTGGCGCTGTCGCTGGGGTTTGCCATCGCCGTCCAGGTGCGCCAGACCTCAGACGAAGGGCTGGACGGCCTTCGCGAGGGGGACCTCGTGCGCCTCCTTGACACCGTGAACCAGGACAACAACCGGCTCGGCGACGAGATCAACCGCCTCCAAGCCCAGCGCGACCAGTTGATGTCGACGACCGACATTGAGGCCGCCCGGGTGGCGGCCCAGCAGCGGCTGGACTCCCTGGGCATTCTGGCCGGCACGACGGCGGCCCGCGGGCCGGGCATCGTGCTCACCATCACCGACCCGCACGGCAAATACACCGCGGTCATGCTCCTCGATGCGCTCCAGGAAATCCGCGCCGCCGGTGCTGAAGCCATCCAGGTCAACGACACCCGGGTGACTGCGAGCACCTGGGTGACCGATACGACCACCAAGCAGATCGCCATCGATCAGCATCCGCTGACTGCCCCCTACACGATCACGGCCATCGGTGACGGCAAGACCCTTGCCGCCGCGATGGAGATCCCTGGCGGGGTCAGCGAATCGGCTCGTCGGGTGGGTGCCGACACCTCGGTACTCATCCGCGAACGCGTCGAAGTGACCGCATTGCGGCCGGTTTCGACGCCTCGTTACGCTCACCCGGACAGCACTCCGAGCCCATCGAGTTAGCCACCAACGCGCCCGACCCAGGCACATCGCCACTACCACCCACCATCACGAGGAGAACCATGAGCGACTTGGACTACCCCGAGGACCTGCGCTACACCGAGGAACACGAATGGGTCCGTCAGGGCGCCGACGGCACCCTCCGGGTGGGCATCACGTCCTATGCCCAGGATGCGCTTGGCGATGTCGTGTTCGTCAGTGTCCCGACCGTCGGGGACACGGTCACCGCCGGCGACAGTTGCGGTGAAGTCGAATCGACAAAGTCGGTGAGCGACCTGTACGCCCCGCTGACCGGCGAGGTCGTCGCCGTCAATGAGGCACTCGACAGCACTCCCGAGCTCGTCAACACCGACCCCTACGGCGACGGGTGGATCTTCGACCTCCGGCCGGCCGACTCCGGTGCGGTGGCCGACCTCCTCGACGTCACGGCATACCGGGCTCGGCTCACGTAATCACCTGCCTCGGCCGCTATCTCTACGACCCGCCCCTATCGCAGCCCTCACCCTATGATCTAGGGTGAGGGCTCTGACCGGTAGCGCCACGACGTAGGGAGCATGATGAGCGACACCAGCGACAGCCGTGGCCCGGGCCCCGCAGCCGAACGCGCCGGTGTCGGCCCCGCGGACCCGACCACCATGCGGTTTTCCGGCCTGACCGGCGCTGAGAGCGTCGAGGCGATCCAAGGCGAGCACGTCCTCACCCGCGCCGACCAGGCAACCGTCGAGGCGTTGCGCCCAGGCACCGCGCTCCTCGTGGTTCTGCGCGGTCCCAACACCGGCGCCCGTTTCCTTCTCGACGATGACGAGGTGTCCTCGGGGCGCCACCCGGACAGCGACATCTTCCTCGACGACGTCACCGTGTCCCGCAAACACGCGATCTTCCGCAGGACGAACGGGCGGTTCGTCGTCCGCGACGTGGGCTCCCTCAACGGCACCTACGTCAACCGGGAACGCATCGACGAGGCGGTGCTCACGACCGGTGACGAGGTGCAGATCGGCAAGTACCGGCTCGTCTTCTACGCCGGGAAAGGCTGAGCGGACCCGGTGCCCCGGCGCGCGACCGACCCGCCGTTGACGATCGGCGCGGTCCTCACCCATTTGGCGGGCGAGTTTCCCGACATCACCATTTCCAAGATCCGGTTCCTGGAGAGCGAGGGTCTCATCGAGCCCGCGCGCAGTTCCTCGGGCTACCGTCAGTTCCGGGCCGCTGACGTGGCCCGGCTCGAGTACATCCTCCGGGCGCAGCGGGAGCACTTCTGGCCGCTGCGCGTCATCAAGGAGTCCCTTGAAGCCCTCGATCGCGGCCTGACGCCGGTCACCAACGATGCCGTGCGGTTGCAGGTGCCGACCCCGGCCCCCGACCCCGACCTGCCCGATCTGGGGTTGGCTGCCTCGGAGTTGCGGCTGACGGCGGCTGAGGTTGCCGAGGCCGTAGGTGCCCAGCCAGCCCTCATCGACGAACTCTGCGGTCATGGCCTGATCGCGCCCGATCCCGACGGCCACTTCGACGAGGATGCGTTGCGGATCGTCACCGCTGTGCACGCGTTGGCCGCCTACGGCATCGAGGCGCGCCACCTGCGGCCGTTTCGCACGACGGCTGACCGTGAGGTCGGGCTGGTCGAGCAGGCGATCAAGGGACGGTCATCGGCGTCGGCGGCCCAGGAGCGCGCCGAGGTCGCCCGGTGGTGCGTGCAGTTGCATGCCGCCCTGCTCAAGAGCGGGTTGCGCCGCTGACGGGGCCTCCTCCCGCCCAGTGGGGTGCCCTCGGACGGTCGGTATGCCGCGCCGCCCCGCGGCATACCCGGTGAGGGTTACCGTGGACTCGTGACACAGATGGAGGTCCTCGGGGTCCGGGTCGAACTGCCGACCAACCAGCCCATCGTGCTGCTCAAGGAGCGAGGTGGTCGACGGCATCTGCCCATTTGGGTGGGGGCCGCCGAGGCGAGCGCGATCGCCTTCGCCCAGCAAGGGATCGTGCCCCCGCGACCCCTCACCCATGACCTGCTGGTCACGGTCATCGGCGAGTTGGGGCACCGGCTGACGGAAGTGCGGATCACCGGGCTGATCGACGGCGCCTTCCACGCGGTGCTCGTCATTCGCGACGCGGCGGGCCGGCCCCGCACCATCGATTCACGATCCTCGGACGCCATCGCTCTCGCCGTGCGGACCGGTGTGCCGGTCGAGGCTGACGAAGCGCTGCTCACCGAGGTGGGCATCGTCATGGACGATCCAGAAGCACCAGCCCCGTCCGCGCCGAGTGAAGACGTGCTCGCCGAGTTCAAGGAGTTCCTCGACACCATCACTCCGGAGGACTTCGGAGCCGAGGGGTAGGGACTGCCCACCGCGCCAAGCGAGTAGTACTAACCCTTGACCTAAGCCTTAGTGTTACGGATGTTACGCACGACACGCATGTGAAAAGAGTGAACTGGTCATTGACCTTGACGTCTCGGGCCCGTACCTTCGGGGGAGCAAACAACGTTGATGTAGTCACGGGCCTGTGATTCGGCGGTTCATGGATCACCGGCCGCACCACAGCGGCGTGCGGCGAATCTCAGTGACGAAGGAGACCTAGGTGAACGCGATCCAGGAGGACGGCGGACACGGCCCTCGCCCGGTCGTGCCCGTGGGCGGGCAAGGTGTGCTGTTCTCCGACGCGCTGCCGGACTACGACGCCGAGACCGGATACCGGGGGCCCACCGCCTGCAAAGCCGCCGGGATCACCTACCGCCAACTCGACTATTGGGCCCGCACCGGCCTCGTCGAGCCGTCGGTGCGCACCGCCTCCGGATCGGGCACCCAGCGGCTCTACGGGTTCCGCGACATCCTCGCCCTCAAGGTCGTCAAGCGTCTCCTCGATACCGGCGTCTCCCTTCAACAGATTCGCGGGGCCGTCCAGGTGCTTCGGGAGCGCGGCGTCGAAGATCTCGCCGGCATCACCTTGATGAGTGACGGGGCCTCGGTCTACGAGTGCACCTCCTCCGAGGAGGTCATCGACCTACTCGCCGGCGGGCAGGGTGTATTCGGGATCGCGGTCGGCCGGGTGTGGCGTGAGGTCGAAGGTGAACTCTCGCACCTGCCCAGCGAACGCCCCGACGCCCACACTCCCATAGCGGTGCCCGGCGACGAACTCTCCGCCCGCCGCGCCGCCAAACTGGCCTGACGCCAGCCTCGGTCGACGCCGACGGCACCCTTTCGCGTATGCCGCGTGGTCGGCATACCGGACGACCCGCCCCCCAGTCGGGCGCAATGCCCAAACCCCGGGGTGCGTCGGTGCTCACTGTTACCCTGTTCCAACGCTGCTCACCCCGCGTGGGAGAGTTCGCCGCCACCTGCACGGGTGCGCGACGGCGCCGAAGGGGCAAACTCCCCGGAACCTCTCAGGCACCAGGACCACGCGGATCAGGCACCTCTGGAGTGCTGCGAAGCGACGATGCCTGGCATCGCGGCTTCGTGGTCGACAGAAGGGGAGGCCACGCCGTTACCTCACGTGCAGGAGCCTTGACCCATGACCGACGCCACCATGTCGCCCCTTGCCCCCTTCGTCGCCCGCCATATCGGACCGCGCGAGACCGATCTGGCGCGCATGCTCGCCACCGTCGGGGTCGCCGACCTCGATGACCTCGCCGACCGGGCCGTGCCGGCGGCCATTCGGGCGCAGCGGGGTCTCGACATCGAGGCGGCCGACAGCGAACGGGCCGTCATCACCGAACTCCGCGAGATCGCCGGCCGCAACACCGTCCTCACCTCGATGATCGGCCTGGGCTACTACGGCACCATCACCCCACCGGTCATCACCCGCAACGTCCTCGAGAACCCGGCGTGGTACACCGCCTACACCCCCTACCAGCCCGAAATCTCCCAGGGTCGTCTCGAAGCCCTCCTCAACTTCCAGACCATGGTCGAGGAACTCACCGGGCTCGACATCGCCAACTCCTCCCTCCTCGACGAGGGCACCGCGGCCGCCGAAGCGATGACCCTCATGCGCCGGGCGAGCAAGGTCCGGGCCGGGGCCGTGCTCCTCGTCGATGCGGCGATCTTCCCGCAGACCCTGGCGGTGCTCCAGACGCGGGCCCGCCCGCTGGGTATCGACGTCGTCGTCACCGACCTCACCGGGGTCGGGTCCGCTGACGAGTTGCGAGCCGCGGCCGGCGGCGCCGACGTCTTCGGCGTGCTCATCCAGTACCTCGATCTGCGGGGCCGGTTGCGCGACTACCGGGCCCTGACCGCCGCCGCCCACGAGGTCGGGGCGCTCGTCACGGCAGCGGCCGATCTGCTCGCCTTGACGCTGGCCACGCCGCCGGGGGAGTGGGGCGCCGACATCGCGGTTGGCACCAGCCAACGGTTCGGGGTGCCCATGGGCTTCGGGGGGCCGCACGCGGGATACATGAGCGTGCACGCCGGCCTCGAACGCAGCCTGCCCGGCCGGCTCGTCGGGGTGTCGGTCGACGCCGTCGGTGCGCCCGCCTACCGGTTGGCGCTGCAGACCCGTGAGCAGCACATTCGCCGCGAAAAGGCCACCTCCAACATCTGCACGGCCCAAGTCCTCTTGGCGGTCATGGCGAGCATGTATGCCGTCTACCACGGTCCTGCTGGGTTGCGCGCGATCGCGCTTCACGTTCACTCGGATGCCGCGGCGCTTGCCGACGCCTTGCGCGCCGGTGGCGTGGAGGTCGAGGAGGGCGACTTCTTCGACACCCTGAGCGTCGTCGTGCCGGGCCGGGCCGACGAGGTCGTGGCGGCAGCGCTCGCCGAGGGGGTCAACTTGTGGCGCCTCGACGCCGACACGGTGCTGCTGAGCGTGGACGAGACGACGACCGGGGATGACCTCGCCCGGGTGGCGCGCGCCTTCGGGGTGACCGCGCCCGCCCCGAAGGGCCTCACGACGCCAGGGTGGGCCGAGGCGCTCACCAGGACCACGGCATACCTCACCCATCCGGTGTTCAACAGCCACCACAGCGAGACGGCCATGCTGCGCTACCTGCGCCGGCTTGCCGACCGCGACTTCGCCCTCGACCGGGGGATGATCCCGCTCGGGTCGTGCACGATGAAACTCAACGCGACCACCGAGATGCTCGCCGTCACCTGGCCCGAGTTCGCCGACCTGCACCCCTTCGCGCCGTTGCCGCAGAGCGTCGGCAGCCGGGCCATCGTCGAGCAGCTGAGTGCCTGGTTGTGCGAGGTCACCGGCTACGACGCGGTGTCCCTCCAGCCCAACGCCGGCTCCCAAGGGGAGTTTGCCGGGCTGCTGGCGATCGCGGCATACCACCGCGACCGGGGTGACCACGAGCGCAACGTCATGCTCATCCCGGCCAGCGCCCACGGCACCAACGCGGCCAGCGCGGTGATGGCGGGGATGCGGGTCGTCGTCGTCAAGACCGACCCCATCACCGGGAACGTCGACATGGACGACCTCAAGGTGAAGATCGAGGCGCACCGCGACCACCTCGCCGGCATCATGGTGACCTACCCGTCGACCCATGGGGTGTACGAAGCAACGATCACCGACCTGTGCGCGATGATCCACGACGCCGGCGGCCAGGTGTACGTCGACGGCGCCAACCTCAACGCGCTCGTCGGACTCGCCCGCCCCGGCAAGTTCGGTGCCGACGTGTCCCACCTCAACCTGCACAAGACGTTCTGCATCCCGCACGGCGGCGGCGGCCCGGGGGTGGGACCGGTCGCCGTGCGCGCCCACCTCGCGCCGTTCCTGCCCAACCACCCGCTCGACCCGAGCGCTGGGCCCGCGACCGGGGTCGGGCCGGTGTCCGCCGCGCCCTACGGGTCGGCATCGATCCTGCCGATCTCGTGGGCCTATGTGCGACTCATGGGCGGCGCCGGGTTGGCCCGGGCGACCCAGATGGCGGTGCTCAACGCCAACTACGTCGCGGCCCGGCTGGGGGAGCACTATCCGGTGCTCTACACCGGCACCGACGGGTTGGTCGCCCACGAGTGCATCCTTGACCTGCGCGCGATCACCAAGGACACCCAGGTCACCGTCGACGATGTCGCCAAGCGGCTCATCGACTACGGGTTCCACGCCCCGACGATGTCGTTCCCGGTCGCCGGCACGCTCATGGTCGAGCCGACCGAGTCCGAGGACCTCGGCGAGCTGGACCGGTTCTGCGAGGCCATGATCGCCATCAAGGCCGAGATCGACGTCGTCGGGGCCGGGGCGGTGGCCGTCGAGGAGTCGATGCTGCGCCACGCTCCGCACACCGCGCAGTCGCTCACCGACGAGTGGGCCGTGGGTTACGACCGGGCGGCAGCGGTGTTCCCGAAGGGGGTGGACCCGCGGGCGAAGTATTGGCCGCCGGTGCGCCGCATCGACGGTGCGTACGGGGACCGGCACCTGGTGTGTTCGTGCCCGCCGCCGGAGGCCTTCGAGCGGTAGGAGCCGCGGTATGCCGTGGGCGGGCCGGACGGTCAGCCCACGGCCGGTTCGGTGCGGGTCTCGACGGTGCTGCCGTCCGAGGTCTTGGTGACGACCAGTTGGCGCGGAATCCGGGTGCGAAGTTCGGCGACATGGCTGACGACGCCCACGGAGCGCCCGCCCTGCTGGAGCCCGTCGAGGATCGTCAGCACCTCGTCGAGGCTGTCGTCGTCGAGGCTCCCGAACCCTTCGTCGACGAACAGGGTGCCCAACTCGAACCCGCCCGCTTCGGCGCGTAGGGCGTCGGCGAGGCCGAGCGCGAGGGCCAGCGACGCCATGAACGTTTCCCCACCGCTCAGGCTCGTTGTTTCGCGGGCCTGGCCGGTCCACTGGTCGAGGACGCGCAATCCCAAGCCCGAGCGGCCCCCGCCGGTGCGCTCGTCGGAGTGTTCGAGGACGTAGCGCCCGCCACCGAGCCCGCCGAGCCGGTCGTTGGCGAAGGCGACCACCTGTTCGAGGCGGGCGGCGAGCACGTATGCCGTGAGCCGCATTCGCAGCGCATTGTCACCGCCCAGCCCGGCCACGGTGTCGGCGAGAGTCTTGGTCTGGGCGGCCGCCAGGTCGAGGCGGTCACGCTCGGGGAGGGCGGTGAGTACGCCGGGCACGATCCGGGACAGCGCCGCGTCGCGGGTTTGTGCGGCCGCGAGGGCTCGGTTCGCGGCGAGCAGGTCCGCGCGCGCGGCGTCGGCGGCGCGGGTGAGGGCAGGCAGATCGGCCTCGGGGGCGGCGAGTGCTGCTGACACGTCGGGGTCGTCCAGGATCGCCTGGGCTGATAACCGGGCTCGCTCATGCTCGGTGAGGGTCTCGTCCAGGTCGTCGGCCTCGGCCTGGGTCAGGGTAGCCGCGCGCACCTGCCCCACGTCGGTGAAGCCGTGGGCCTTGATCGCGGTGTCGGTGTCGGCACGGGTCTCGGCCAGTGCGGCCTGGGCTGTGGTCGCGGCCCGTTCGGCCTGCTGGAGATCGGTGAGCAGGCTGCTCACGTGCTCGTGGTGGCCGAGCGTCTGGCCACGATCCACATCGGCGCCGAGTCGCAGGCACGGACATGAGCGGTGGGCCTGCGCGTGGACAGTGTGAGCGTCGTGGGTCTCCCGTTGCTCGGCTTCGAGGTCGGTCAACACGGCGAACACGCTCGCGGCTGCCGTGGTCGCCTCCTGCGCGGCGGCTGCCGCGGCATCGCGGTCGGTGCGGGCCCGTTCGCTGTGGACACCCAGGTCGGCGAGGGTGGCCGCCGCGGCCTGGCAGCGCTGCAGGCGAGCCAACGACTCCTGGTGGCGTGCCTCAAGGGCAGGGCGATTGGCACCGGCGAGTCGCTCCCGACGCTCGGCCACCCTGGAGGTCAGGGCCGCGATGCGCTTGTCGATCGCGTGGACGGCCTCCTCCGCAACGGCGACGCGCTGTTCGGCGCCGTCGACGTCTTCGACACTCACCGGGTCGCTGGGGCGGGCCGGGTGGGGGTGGTCGAGGCCCCCGCAGACCGGACAGGGGTCACCGTCGATCAGGCCTGCGGCCAGGCGGGCCGCCATCCCGTCGAGGTGGCGTCTCCGCAGATCGAGGTGCTCCTCGCGGGCGCGGAGCGCGATGTCGTGGGCCGCGCGGTGCTCGTCCCGGGTCTGGACCAGGGTGGCTTCATCGTCGGCGATAGTGCGCGCGAGGTCGATGAGGGCTGCGGCGGTGACCACCTCGGTCTCCGCGGCGGCCACGTCGTGATCGGCGGCCTCGGCTGCCGCGAGCCGTGCCTGAAGCTCCTCGACCTTGGCCGTAGCGACCTCAGCAGCGACGGTGGCCTTGGTGGCCGCGGACGCGGCAGCCTCGACCTCCTGGCGCTGTCGGATGATGCGGGCTTCCAGTCGAGCCAGCCGTTGGGCGGCGGCGTGCAGGTCGCGGGCCGCCTCGTCGTGCCGATGCACCTCCTCCATGAGGGCCGTGGCCTGATCAGTGGCCGACGGCTGAGCCTCCGGCGAGTCATCGGGCGGGGTGAAGAGGGCGGCGAGCGGGATGCGCGCCGCGTCCGAGCGCCCCCGGGCGCGGACCGACTCGGTGTCGGCGCGGGTGAGCGCCGCGAGGTGCCCGGCCAGCGCTTCGGCCCGGCGCGCCGCCGCCCGGCGCGCCCGCTGTGCGGCGCGCTCGGCTTCGAGCGCCTCGAGGGCGTCAAGGGCGGATCGCGCCGCCCGGCCTCGGGCCCGCAGCGCCTCAACGGCCTCCGCGGCTGCCAGTGCCTGGGTCGCTGCCCGCTCGGCCAGCCCGGCCAAGTCCGTGGTCGCCAGGAGCGCGTTGACCTCGGCGTGCGCGGACTCTTGGACCTCCCGCAGTTGTCGCGCGAGCACGGTGCTGTCGTCGATGGCGAATGCTGCGACCGCGTCCAGTCCATCGTCGGCAAGCGGGGGCTCGGCCCCGCCAACACCCGACGCGCTGCCACCCGGAGGCGCGGCACCGGTGTCGGCGAGGACGTCCGCGATCCGGGTCAGGTCGAGGTGCACCCGCGCGCGGGCGGCCTCGGCATCCGCACCGGTGCTGCGTCGCCGGTCGGCGAGCCAGGACTCGACGGCGGCGAAGGTCTCGATGTCGAACAACCGCTCCAACAACACCCGTCGTTCTTCGGCGTTCGCGCGCAGGAACGCCCCGAACTCGCCCTGCGGCAAGACCGCGACCTTGGCGAACTGGGACAAACCCATGCCCACCAGGTGCTCGATCCGGTCCGCCACTTCGTCCAGCCGCGAGCTGACGGCCTGCCATTGCCGCTGGACCTGCTCCTCGAGGTCGACGTGGGCGGGCACGCTGACCCACCCCGAGCCCCGGAGTTTGGGGCGGGCGTATTCGGGGGAGCGCGTCACCCGCCACCGTCGGGAGTCGGCCGTGAACTCGAGCACGACCTGCGGCCGCACCCCCGGCGGCGCGTGATCGCTGCGCAGGCCCTTCTTCGACCGGGCACCGGGCACGTCGGCAAAGAGGGCGTAACAGATCGCATCGAGCAGACTCGTCTTGCCCGCTCCGGTCGCGCCGTGGATGAGGAACACCCCGCCGGCGCTCAGGCCGTCGAGGTCGACGTCGACGGTCCCGGCGAACGGCCCGAACGCGGTGATCTGTAGTCGGTGGATCCTCACGCAGCGCCCTCGACGGCCTCGGGTATGCCGCGGGCATCGGCGACCAAACCTTCGTCGTCGCGGATGTGGCGGGCGCGGCGCGACTCATCGAGCGCCTCGGTGAGCAGCGCCCGCTCATCCGGGCTGGCAGCGGCCCCGGAGCGGACGTGGCCGAGGAAGTCGCAGCAAATCTCGACATCGGAGCGGGAGGCGACCCGCGCGGCATACGAGGTCGGGGCCGATGCCGCCCCCTCGGGGGCGAACCGCACCTCCAACGCGTGCGGGAAACGGAGCCGCACCCGATCCATGGCCCCGAGGGGTCGAATCGGGTCGGTCAGGGTCACCTGACACCACGCGCCCTCGGCCTCGGTATGCCGCGGGTCGGCGAGCAGGTCCGCCAACCGGCCCCGAAGCACCGCGAGCCGCCGCGCCACGGGTGCCGGCACGACCTCGACCGCGGGAGCCGAGCCGCCGAGGTCGACGAGGAGGCTGCCCTTGCGATGGTGGGCCTCCCCGAACGACATCGCCACCGGCGACCCGCTGTAACGCACCCCCTCGGCCACCTGCTGCTGCCCGTGGAGATGACCGAGGGCGGCATACGAGACCCCGGCGAACACCTCGGGCGGGACGGCGCTCACGCCGCCGAGCGAGAGGTCGCGTTCGGAGTCGCTGCCGACCCCACCGGCAACGAACGCATGGGCGAGGACGACATCGTGGCGGGCTAAGCCGAACGACGGCCTAATCCGGGCCATGGCCGCTCGCAGCACGCCGGCCTGAGTGCGGTCGTCGGTCTCGAGCGCCGCGGCGCACACCTGCGGCTCCAGGTAGGGCAGCGGGTGGATGTCGACGTCCTTGATACGCACCGGGCGCAGGTCGCTCAGGCTGGTGCGCAGATGCACCCCGGCCCGCTCGAGGAGGCCACCGGCAAAACCGAGCCGGATGGCCGAGTCGTGGTTGCCGCTCGTGACGATCACCTCGGCGCCGGCATCGACGATCCGCTGGAGCGTCTCGGAGAAGGCGGCCACCGCATCGGGCGGAGGCAGGGCCCGGTCGTAGACGTCGCCGGCGATCACGACCGCGTCGACACCCTCGGTGCGCACCACCTCGACGAGGTGGTCGAGAAACAGCACCTGGGCAGCGAGCAGCCCCACGCCGTGGAACGACCGTCCCAGGTGCCAGTCGGAGGTGTGAAGGAACCGCACGGCATACACGCTAGGAGGGAGCACCGACAACGCCTCGGACCGAAACGCGGTTTCCGCTTCCTTCGGGCCTGGCGATGTGGTTGGGTCGGGCCATGGGAGTTGAGGTCAACGCGCAGGCGTACACCCGTGAGGAGCGCCAGCGCTACCGGGAGAAGGTCCAGGCCAACCTCGACGTGTTCGAGCAGATGCTCACCCGGGCCACCTTCGAGTTCGACAAGGTCATGACCGGGCTGGAGATCGAACTCAACCTCGTCAATGACGCCTTCGACCCGCATTTCCACAACGCCGAGGTCCTCGAGGCGATCGCCGACCCCGACTACCAAACCGAGTTGGCCCAGTACAACATCGAACTCAACGTGCCGCCGCGGCCGTTGCCCGGTGACGAGGCGCTGCGTTTGGAGGAGGACCTGCGCGCCTCGCTCAACAGCGCCGATGCCCGGGCTCGGGAGGTCGGCTCGCGGATCGTGGCCATCGGGATGTTGCCGACGATCATGCCCGAGCATTACCAGCGCGAGTGGATCAGTAACAACAACCGGTATGCCGCGCTCAACGACTCCATCTTCGTCGCCCGCGGCGAGGACATCTACCTCGACATCGAGGGGCCCACAGGGGAACGGGTGGCGACCTTCTCCGACTCGATCGCCCCCGAGTCGGCCTGCACCTCGGTGCAACTCCACCTCCAGGTCTCGCCTGCCAACTTCGCGGCCTACTGGAATGCAGCGCAGGCCCTTTCGGCGACCCAGGTGGCCCTGGCCGCGAACAGTCCCTACTTCTTCGGCAAGCGGCTGCACGCCGAGACCCGGATCGAACTGTTCAAGCAAGCGACCGACACCCGGCCCATCGAATTGAAGAACCAGGGGGTGCGGCCCCGGGTGTTCTTCGGGGAGCGCTGGGTGACGTCGATCTTCGACCTGTTCGAAGAGAACGTGCGCTACTTCCCGGCCCTGCTCGCCGAGACCAGCGACGAGGATCCGGTCGCGTTGCTCGACGCCGGCGTCGCGCCGCGGCTGGCGGAGTTGCGCCTCCACAACGGCACGATCTACCGCTGGAACCGACCGATCTACGACGTCGTCGACGGGGTGCCGCATCTGCGCGTCGAAAACCGGGTGCTCCCGGCCGGGCCCACGATCGTCGACGTGCTCGCCAATGCCGCGTTCTACTACGGCTGCATCCGGGTCCTGGCGGCCCAGGAGCGCCCCCTGTGGTCGAAACTCAGTTTCTCGGCCGCCGCGGAGAACTTCGAGTTGGCGGCCATGCACGGCATCGATGCCCGCTTCTACTGGCCCGGATACGGCGAGATCGGCGCCGACGAACTCGTGCTGCGGCACCTGCTGCCGATGGCGCACCGGGGGCTCGAGGAGTGGGGCGTGTCACAGGCGGTGCGGGACCGGTACCTCGGGGTGATCGAGGGACGCTGCCTCCGGGGCGCCAACGGTGCCACCTGGCAGATCGCCGCCGTCGAGGCGCTCGAGGCCCGGGGGATGAGTCGCCAGGAGGCGTTGCACGCGATGCTCCGGGTGTATGCCGAGCACATGAGCGCCAACGATCCGGTCCACACCTGGCCCCTGCCCTAACCCCACCTGTCACCCCTTTCCCGCCTGAAGTGCCTAACGTCCACTTCGCCCCCCAACAGTCGGGGGGCGAACTGACCCTTTCCCACCTGGAGTTGCTCTAGGACCGGACCGAAGCCGATCCCTCACCGCGATTCGGCGGCCAGCGGCATACCGGGTCGCCAGTTCCACAGCGCCACCGCGGGCACGTCATGGTCGCGGCGCAGCACCGACACCGAGCCCGGGTCGAGGAGCAGCGCGGCACCGTGCCGCGGGTCCAGCCCCAGGTAGACACACGCCAGCACCCGCAGCGCATGCCCGTGGCCGACGAGAGCGACATCCTCGCCCGCCAAGATCGGCCCGACGCGGGAAGCACCCGCCGGGACCGCTCGGCCACCTCGGCGAGGGTCTCCCCGCCGCGCACCTCGCCGTCGAACACGGTCCAGCCCGGGTGGTCGTGCCGGATTTGCGCCGACGTCAGCCCTTCTAAAGCGCCGTAGTCCCACTCCACCAGATCGGCGTCCACCTCGGGCCTGAGCCCGGCGAGGGCGGCGGTCCGCCGGGCGCGCACGAGCGGTGAGGTCAGCACCAGGCCGAAACGCACCGAGGCCAACACCGGCGCCAAGGCCCGGGCGGCCGCCTCGCCCTCGGGAAGAAGCGGCACGTCGGTGCGGCCGGTATGCCGCCCGCTGCGCGACCAGGCGGTCGCCCCGTGCCGCACCAGCACGAGCCGGCCCGGGAAACCATGAGCGTCGGACATGCCGATTAGGGTAGGCGTCCGTGGATCACCACCGACGATGGGTGGCCCGGCGACGCGGCGAAGGAGCACGATCATGACCGATGAGGAGACCGGCGGCACAGGCACCGGTCATCGGCAGGTACACCTGGCACGCACCGGCCACGGCGAGTACGACGTCACCAACCGCCGAGGCGGGCGCCTCCACCTCGGGTCGGGGGAGAGCCCGGACTTCACTCCGGTCGAATTGCTCCTGGCCGCTATCGCCGGTTGCTCGGCCATCGACGTCGATTTCATCACGAGCAAACGCGCCGAACCGGACTCCTTCGAGGTCCGCAGCGAGGGCGTCAAACTCAAGGACCCGGCCCGGGGCAACCACATGGGCGACCTCACAGTGACGTTCACCGTGCGCTTCCCCGAGGGCAGCGCCGGCGACCGGGCCCGGGACATGCTGCCCAAGGCCATCACCATGTCCCAGGAGCGCCTCTGCACGGTCAGCCGCACGGTGCAACTGGGCACTCCCATCACGATGCGCGCCGACGACGAGGAGAACTGATGGCGACCTACCTCGACGTCCACCCCGTCGACCCGCAGCCGCGGGCGATCCGCGCGGCCGTGGCCGCCCTCAACGACGGCGGCCTGATCGCCTACCCGACCGACTCCGGGTACGCACTCGGGGCCCGGCTGGGCAACCAGCACGCCAAGGACCGCATACGCGAGATCCGGCGGCTCGACGACCGACACCACTACACCCTGGTCTGTCGGGACTTCGCCCAACTCGGTCAGTTCGTCATCATCGACAACGCCGTCTTCCGCGCCATCAAGGCCGCCACCCCCGGCCCCTACACCTTCATCCTCCCGGCCACCAAGGAGGTGCCCCGCCGCCTTCTTCACCCCCGCAAGAAGACCGTCGGGGTCCGCATCCCCGACCACGCGGTGGTGCGCGCCCTGCTCGCCGAACTCGGCGAACCTCTCCTCAGTTCCACCCTCATCCTCCCCGGCGAGAACGAACCGATGATCGACGGCTGGACGGTCAAGGACACCTTGGACCATCAGGTCGACGTCGTCCTCGACTCCGGCGAGTGCGGCACCGAACCCACCACTGTCGTCGACTTCTCGCAGGGGTATGCCGAGGTGGCCCGGGTCGGTGCCGGTGACCCGTCCCGCTTCGAGTAGTACCCCGACCCCCGCCCGGCCGGGCGTCAGCGGGTCGCGAGCACGAGCACCTCGGCGTGCCCGGTCTGGGGGAACATGTCGAACAGTCGCGCCCGCTCCACGCGGAAGGACGTCAGGGCGGCCAGGTCGGTGGCCAACGAGGCCGGGTTGCAACTTGAGTAGACGAGCGCCCGGGCCGGTCCGGCCTCGATCGCGGCCGCCAACTCGTGGCCGATGCCACGCCGGGGCGGGTTGACGACGACACACTCGGCGTCGGCCAGCGCCGCCGTTGCGTCTCCGACCGAGAAGCGCACGTCCCCTCGCACCGCCCCCGTGGCCCGCAGTTCGGTGAGGGTATGCCGGGCGCTCGCCACCGCGTCCTCGCTCACCTCGACGCCTCGCACCGTCGGGGCCTGCGGGAGGGTTGCGGCATACAGTCCGAAACCGCCGACCCCGCAGTAGAGGTCGAGGATCGAAGCGGGAGCCAGGTCGCCAAGCCACCCCCGAGCCTGTTCGTAGAGGCCGGCGGCAACCTCGGTGTTGGTCTGGAAGAAGCTGCGCGGGCCCACGTGGAGGGTGAGCCGCCCGAGGTCCATCGGCAGCGTCACGGCGGGGGTGAGCACGTCCTCCTCGGGTCCGTCGAGGAGGGCCACGTGCTCGGGGAGGTAGTTGATGGTCGCGACCCGTAGCCCGGGGAGTCGCTCTCGCAGGGCCGCCAGTCCGTTCCGGACCCGAGGCGCCTGCCGCTCACTGCGCAGCACCACCCGAACGAGGAACTCCCCGGCCGGGTTGGCGGTCACGTGGACGTACTTGAGCTCACCCCGGCGCCGGCCCACGTCGTAGGGGAGTAGCCGCAAGTCGTCGAGGTGGGCGGCAACCTCGGGGAGAGCGCGGCGAAGCGCGGGCTCGTGGAGGGCGCACCCGCGCAGATCCACCCCGCGCCGATCGGGCCCGAGGATGCCCACCGTGACGGCGCCGGGCGACCCGCCCACGACCAACTTGGCCTTGTTGCGGAACCCGGACGGCGCCGAGGCGAACGGCGGCTCCCAGGCCCGCGCCGGCACCCGCGACGCCAGCGCGGCGCCCGCCGCGGAGTTCTTGTCGGCCAACTGCGCGGCATACGGGCGACCCAGGTGAGTGCATGAGCGGCACTGCCCCGCAGCGAAGTACGCACACTCCAGGATCGCGTCGCCGGGGTCGTTCACCGGGCCGGTGCTCCGAACGCCCGTGGTTGCCATGCCATGCAGGGTATGCCGTCTTCGTGACTTCTCACGACGGGTAGAGGTCGACCTCGGTCGCCTTGACCGACAACCACACGCGCTGCCCCACCGCCAACCCCAGGTCCGCGAGGGCTGCCGGGGTGATGTCCGCCGTCAGCGCGTCGGTGCGGACCCGGATGAGGCCAGCGATCGGCTCGATGGCCGTGACGACGGCGGTCACCAGGTTGCGCGGGGAGCCCGCAACGGGCGCGGCGTACACGGCGACGGCGGCTGGACGGCATACCGCAACCATCGGGGCGCCCTCGGCCGACGGCGCGTCCCGCACCCGACCGTGAACGAGATCCCCGCCCGCCAATCGAACGGCGGCGCCGGTCCACGTGCCACGGAGCAGATTGAGGCCGGCGATCCGGGCCGCGAAGGCGCTGCGCGGGCGTGTCAACACGCTCTCGGAGGCTCCGAGTTCGACGAGCCGCCCCGCCTCAAGGACCGCCACTCGATCGGCGAGCAACACCGCGTCGAGCACGTCATGGGTGACGACGATGGCGCTGCGGCCAGCCAGGGACGCCTTGAGGAACTGGCGAACCTCCGGGGCAGCGTCGACATCGAGGGCGGCCATGGGTTCGTCGAGGAGGAGCAGCCGCGGCTGCGCCGCCAGCGCGCGCGCGATCGCCACCCGCTGCGCCTGCCCGCCGGACAGCGCGGGAGGACGCCGGTGCGCCAGGTCGGTGAGGCCCAACTGGGCCAGCCAGCGGTCCGCCTCGGCCCGGCTCGCGCTCCGTGACTGGCCGTGGGCCCGTACCCCGAAACCGATGTTATCGCGCACGCTGAGGTGCGGAAAGAGCAGCGGATCCTGGGCAAGGAGCGCGATTTGCCGGTCGTGTGGAGCCACCCACGTATGCCGCGTGCCCGCCGTGACGTGGGTGAGGTCCCGGCCGTCGAGGCTCACCCGTGCCGTGGCCGGGCGCAGCAACCCGGCGACGACGGCGAGCAGGGTCGACTTGCCGGCACCGTTGGGGCCGAGAAGGGCCAGGGTTTCCCCGTCGGCGACGGCGAGCGAGACGTCGAAGTCGCGTTCGGGCACCTGGGCGGTGAACTCGAGGGTCACGGGGTGCCCCGCTGCCGTCGGGCCAGAGCGAGGATGAGCACGGCGACGATGATGAGCACGAAGGCGAGCGCGACGGCGGCGTCGGGGTCGCTCTCGCGTTGGAGGTAGATCTCCAGTGGCAGGGTGCGGGTGACCCCCTGGAGACTGCCGGCGAAGGTGATGGTGGCCCCGAACTCCCCGAGCGCCCGGGCGAAGGCGAGTACGGTGCCGGACAGCAGCGCGGGGCGAATGAGGGGCAGGGTCACCCGCCAGAGCACCCTCGTCGGGTGGGCGCCGAGGGAGGCCGCGACGACCTCGTAGCGCGATCCCGCAGTGCGCAGGGCTCCCTCGAGGCTGAGGACGAGGAACGGCATCGCGACGAATGTCTGGGCCAGCACAACGGCGGTGGTCGAGAAGGCGATCTGGATGCCCGCCACCTCGAGGGTGCGGCCGAGCAGACCCCGCCGCCCGAACGTGTAGAGCAGCGCGATCCCCCCGACCACCGGGGGGAGGACGAGCGGGATGAGCACGAGGGACCGCAGCAGTCCCAGGCCGCGCCACCGGCCCCGGGCCAGGACGAGCGAAAGCGGCACCCCGAGCAGCAGACATAAGGCCGTGCTGGTCAGCGAGGTCCGCAGGCTGAGGACGAGGGCGGCCCGGGACGCCGGTGCGGTGACCAACTCCCCGAAGTCGCCCCAGCGCACCCGGCTGGCCATGGCGAGCAGCGGCACGACAACGAACAGCGCACCACCGACCGCCGGGAGCAACACCCAACGAGGGATTCCGCCCCGGCCCGGCTCAGGGCGCGGGGTTGTCGTCTCGCTGGCCCGGCGATCGGTCACGGGTGGGCGAACCCGAAGTTGGTGAGCACCGCCTGCCCCTTGGCGCCGAGCACGGTGTCGACGAACTGCCGGGCCACGGCGGCGTTGGCCGACTTCTTGACCACCCCGATCGGGTAGGTGTTGACCACCGACGTGGATTCGGGGAACGGTATGCCGCGCACTTTCGCGCCGGCGGACTGCACATCCGTGACGTAGACCAGCCCGGCGTCGGCCTCGCCGGCACTCACCTTGCCGAGGACGTCGGTGACGCTCTGCTCCTCGCTGACCGGGGTGATCGTCACGTGAGCGGCGGTTTGCACCTTGGCAGCAGCGGCTCCACAGGGCACTTTGGGGGCGCACAGGACGACCTTGACGCCCGGCTTGGCGAGGTCGGCGAGGGCGGTGATGCCGGCGGGGTTGCCTGGGGGGACGGCGATTTCGAGGGTGTTGGTCGCGAAGTTCTTGGGGGCGTCGGTGAGGAGCCCGTCGGTCACCAGCTTGCCCATCGTGGTCGTGTCGGCGGTCGCGATGACGTCGGCGGGCGCTCCCTGCTGGATTTGCGCGACCAGATCGGACGAGCCGGCGAAACTCAGTTTGACGTCGACGTTCGCGTGGTCCGCCGTGAACCCGTCAGCGATTTTCTGGAACGACCCCTTGAGCGAGGCGGCCGCAAACACGGTGAGGGTCGTCTTGGCCGTCGGTGAGGCACTCGGGCTCGACCCGGAGGTACTGGACGCACTGCCGCATCCGGCGGTGGCGACGGTCGCGGCGAGCAGGCTGCCGGTGAGCACGGCAAGAGTCGGGCGGAAGCGCACGGTCAGGATCCTTCGGGTTGGGGGGTGTCCACCACGACATGGGTGGATTTGATGACAGCCACGGCCACCGACCCGGGTTCGAGGGCCAACTCGCGCACGGCTTCGGTGCTCATGAGGGAGACCACCCGGAACGGCCCGCACTGCATCTCGACCTGGGCCATCACGGTGTCCATGGTGACCTCGGTGACGAGCCCGACGAGCCGGTTGCGCGCGGACGTGGGGCGGCCCTTGGGGAGCCGCGGGGGAGTGGCGTGCTCGCGGGCGACGAGCGCCACGGCATACCCGTCGACGACCTTGCGACCGGACTCGTCGATGGTCGCTTCGAGGAGGCCGCGGTCGACCCATCGGCGGACGGTGTCGTCGCTGACGCCGAGGTACTCGGCGGCCTGGCTAATCCTCATCTGCGGCATACAGCGTACGATAACCTAGCGTTTGCGGTGCTTTCCGGGTGTGTGCCGCCGGCACCGGTTACGGGGCCGTCACCGTGAGCGCGCAGGGACGCTCACGGCGGCGGCCTTCACATCGCGGTCAGGAGATGGGCAGGCACACCTCGGTGACGTACTCGGCCGGGTCGCTGGTGCGGCCGGGCCCCACGAGGTAGCGGTTGAACATCGGGCCGGTGGGGGTCAGTCCCTCGGCTGCGAGGTAGTCGGCGAGTCGATCGCAGGCGGCGGAGATGTGGTCGTAGGGGCCGGTGACCGTCGCGACCGCCACTTCCCGCTCGGGCAGCAGGGTTTCGGTGAGGGGGTCCACGATGGTGGCGCCGGGGCCGACCGGCTGCCACACCTCGATGTCGACGTCGCCCTCCTGGTAGCCGTCGTCGTAGAACGTTGCGCCGCAGGGTGCGTCGAGGAGGGGCAGGCGTTGGGCGCCGATCGCGGCCATGAGTTGCTGCCAGGCCTGGCCTTCGGACGAATAGGTGGGGATGGTGAGGCGCAGGCTGGCGACCCGTTGCGCGGGCAGGGTCGTACGAGTGATGGGGATCATGTCGGGTTCCTGGAGGGTGGTGACGAGGTGGTCGAGGTCGGCGAGGCGGCGCGCAGTGGCGCGGGCGTCGGCGAGGAGTTGGTCGCGCTGCACGGCCAGCGCTCGCCCGAGGGTGTCGGGGTCGTGGCGCAGCGGGAGCAGGGCGGCGATCGCCGATACGGAGAACCCGACGTCGCGCAGGCGACGAACGAGCACGGCATCGACGAGTTGGGTGTGCTCGTAGTAGCGGTAGCCGCTGGACCGGTCCACTTCGGTCGGGGAGAGGACGCCGTGTTCGTCGTAGTAGCGCAGCATCCGCACCGACAGGCGCGACAGCGTCGAGAAGGCCCCGATCTTGAGGTATTGGTTGTCGCTCACGGTGGACAGTCTCGGGTCTGACACGGTGAGAGGGTCAAGCGCGTCGTCACCGGGGTTTTCCCGGGCGATCGCTGGGGTCCTAGGGTTGCCGTCATGGCAGCGAAGGTGAGGGTTCCGCGCTTCGGTATGCCGTTCGGCGGTTGGTGTGGGCGCCTCACCATCGTCGGGGAGACTCTCGTCATCGTCGGTGACGACGGCGAGCATCGTCTCGAACTCGACCTGGGCCAGGTCAGACGGTTCTCCTTCAACTCCAACAACGGGTTGTGGGCCTTCCGGATGAAGGACCGGACGAAGGTGTACCTGCAGACCTCGGGGGCCCTACTCTCCGCGGATCGTTCGCCGGAGGGTCGGGCAGCCACCAAGCAGATTGCCGAGTTGCTGTATGCCCGCGGCGGGCGCGGCCTCTCCGTCTAACCGACGAGTGAACTGCCGGCCGAAATGCCGAGCAGTACCCCGAGCGGATGCACGTTGACGGCCTTACCCATGAGATGGGGCTGAGCACATCGCTTTCGAGTTGCTGAACGGCGATGACGATCTGCATCTTCGTGCAGGCGCCCAGGGCGACCCAGCCGCGGTCATGACCCCAGTGAACCATCGCGCACCGACACCCGCGGTCGCGCGGATCTGCCGCTGGCGGCATACCCTCGTTCGCGCCGGACTCTCCGGGAGTGTCCGCGGCCTAGGATGCGGATCACCCAACCTCACAGGAGGACCCGTGGCGCGCGTCTATCGCTCCCAGCAGCAATTGCGACGGCTGCTCGTGGACTACGGCGTCCAGGTGCTCCTCGACGAAGGAATGGGGGAGCCGCTCACCTTGCCTCGAGTGTTCGCGCGGATCGAGGCCGCGCACCTGCCGCGGGTCACCAAGGGGTCGGTCATCGGGGCGAACCGGTTGTGGGCAAGCCAGTCCGAGTATCGGATCGACGTCGAATTGGAGGCCATCAACCGCTGGGCGGAGGGCTCGATGGTCGACTCTGTCACCGCCAACACCACCAGGGAGATCCTTGACGCGGCCGATCTCACGACGTTCGAGGGGCGCCAACTCGCATGGCTGGAACTCTTGCGGCGGGTCTCCGATGCCACGATGGAAAGCAACCGTGCGCACCCGCTGTGGAGTGTCGTGGTGGCGATCTGGGGCCGCGTCGCGTCGTCGCCGGCCACCCCCGAAGGGCAACGCCTCGGCGAAGCCCTGGAACGTGGCCGGGCCAGGGCCCACTCGATCGGGGTGGAGGTCGTCTTTCGCCCCGTCGGGCCGATCATCGGGATGCGGGGCCGCGATGGTCTGTGGAGCGCCGACGAGGGATATCGCATGGCCGCGTTTGCGACGACGGCGCTCGGCAAGGGCATGGTCTTGGACCAGCGGTTCGGGGAACCGGAGGAGCCGCTGATGCTGCCCACCGGCCCACAGGGGGCGCTGCTGCCCTGGTCGACGTATGCCGTGGCCGCCCGAGGTGTGATCGAGCAGTTCCTCGAACTGGACCCGGAATGGCGCTTCCCGGGTGGCTCGGCGAAGGCGCCCGACTGACCCGCCCTCGCCGCTACATGGTGGCCGCCGTGGGCCCTGTCGCTGGGCCCACCCGGTGACTCCGCACCATGCGCCTAACGCCGGGCAGTTCCCTCCCACTACTTGGCCAGGAGGCGTACATTGACTTCATGGATGGGACGAGTTCTGTCATTGTGGGAGAACGGGGGCGACTCGTGCTCCCCGCGTCGACTCGAGCCCGGCGGGGAATCGAGGCCGGGACCACGCTGGTGCTGCTCGACACCGAGGAGGGCATCGTCCTGTTCACGCGCGAGCAGTTGCGGGACCGGGTGCGCCGGGGTCTTCAGGGGGCCCACCTGGTCGAGTCGTTGTTGACCGACCGACGTCAAGCGGCCGCCATTGAGGATCAGCGGTGACGGTGCTCGACGCTTCGGCACTGCTGGTCTATGTGCAGGGGGAGACGGGTGCCGACGTGGTCGAGGAGGCGTTGACGTCCGGTGCGGTGTGCGGAGCCGCCAACTGGTCGGAGGTGGCTCAGAAGGTGATCGCGGCGGGAGGGGAGTGGTCCCTCGTGAGCGCGCTGCTGCTCAGTTTTCCGCTCGACGTCGTACCGGTGGAGGTTGCCGACGCCGAGTGGGCGGCACGGCGGTGGGTGGCGAAGGAGGGGCTCAGCCTCGGTGATCGACTGTGCCTGGCCCTTGGGGCGCGGTTGGGAGAGGTCGTGCTGACCGCGGATCGGCTGTGGGGGAGTGCCGACGGCGTGCGCCAGATCCGCTAGCTTTTCACCGCCATCGTGATCGCCCGGCCGCCCGCTTTTTCGTATGCCGCGGTGCTCTCGGATGCCGCCAACCTCGGCCGGAGGTGCGAATCCCCTGAATGACCGCCGCGGCATACAGCACCCCCATTGGATTATCGGTTGAGGATCTCGTGGACTCCCTATTGGGCGGAGTGATCTACCGGCTGGGAGGCCGTGACAGCCGGGGATGTCTACCGCCTCGTTGACGCCATCCTCGCCTCTACGAGCAAGTGAAGCCCGGCCAGGGCGTCCGTGTTGTCCCTTCGCATCAGATATGGCATGTCGATAAGGCACTTATGCCAAATATGATGAGAGGTAGAGACGTGTCAAGTTCGCAACAGACCTGGCATAAGTGTCCAGCGTGCGAGGCAAGACGACCTCGCCCGGGCACTGATGATTCTCTTTCCGTGTGTGCGACCCCCAACGCTCCGTGGCTCATGGCTGCTCTGCGTACCAGGCAAGCAGGCTCATGGCGAGCATCACCGCCTGGATCGCGTAGCGTTTGGAGTACTAGCGGAGCGACGCCCGGTGGAGTGACGCATGACGGTTCAGCACTACCTGGTCCTCCGAGCGCCGGAAGGCCAACGCCGACTACGTTCTGGCCGACCGCGAACTGCGCGGCGATGCCTTCCCGATCTAAGGAAACGATGATCAATAGGCGATCCGCCGGACGGGGATCGCTCTGACCAGCGCCAACCCGGACTTGCTGCAGCCAAAGGCGCTATTGATCAGTGCTTCCCTAAAGCGCCCTGGCGAGTGGAGGGCTTCGGTCATCTACCAGCCGTTCGCGGCGCAAGCCAGCGTCGCTCAGCCATTGCTGAACGTCTTGGTTCTACTCAGCCCTGCGGAGGGTGCCGTCTGACATTGGCTTGGTGCGTTCCTGCCCAGCGCGAAGGCAAAGGATGGGTTAGACCATTCCACGCCACTTCGACTCCATGTCGCTGATTTTCGAGATCAACTCGGCGCGTCGTGTTTTCATGCCGCCCAGTTTGTTGGACAGGTTCGAAATGCGGGCATTCTGACGTTCCGCGATTTCCCATCGGCGAGGGTGATCCCAGCGGGGGGAGGGGCGGGAAAGTGCCTCGCTGTACTGGCGCTCCGTGTTGTAAATCGCGTTGTCGATATTGGCAAGGGAACTTCTCATGCGGTCGATGCTCTCCCGCAGGCGTTGGGCGCGCTCGCGTTTGCCCTGTTCGAAGGCCGCCTGGCTGTTCTGGTGAAGGGCGTCCCGGGCTGCCTGGAACTGCTTCCACAAGGCATCTTCATCGACCCGGGAGGCCCGTCCGGCAGCCTTCCACTGGTCTGTGAGGGCTCGCATCCGCTCGCGACTGGCCTTGAAGTCGGGACCATGGGACAGCGCTTGCGCCTGGGAGACGATGGCTTGCTTAAGGGCCTTGCTGCTGGCCTGGTCACGTTCTCGCTTCGCTCGGTCCTGGTCCCGGCGCCCGCGCAGCGATGCCTGCGCAGCCTGGAACTGACTCCAGAGTCGGTCTTCATCGGCCTTGGGTGCCCGTCCGGCCCTCTTCCACTCGTCCATGAGCGACCGCATCTGGTCGCCAGCAGCGCGCGTGTCCGAGGACTTTGCTGCGGACTGGGCCCGGGACACAATGCCCTGCTTCCTCGAAAGCGCGGTCTTCGCTTCTCGATCACGCTCATCGAAGTGACGCTGACGTGCGTCCTGGAACTGCTTGCGGGAGCGTTCGAACGACGACCACATTCGATCCTCATCGTCACGAGAGGCCCGCCCCGCCTTCTTCCACTCGTCCAACAGCGCCCTGAACCGGTCACCCGTGACCTTCCAGTCCGTTGACGAGGCCAGACGCAAAGCCTCAGATGCGATGCGCTCCTTGGTGCGTCGCGCGTCCTCCTCTCTGCGGATGCGGTGAGCGAAGAACTGCTCTCGCACGGTCTGGAACTGGCCCCACAACCGGTCCTCGTCGGCCCGGTCTGCACGCCCCGCACTCTTCCACTCATCCATGAGGGATCGCATGCGATCTGCCGCAGCCTTGTCTTCCCGACCCACAAGACCGCGCGCTTCTGAGATCAGCCGCTCCTTGGCGGACTTCGCTTGCTCGCGTTGGCGGTTCTGCTCTTCGAAGTGGTTCTGTCGGGCGTCCATGAACTGCTTGCGGGCAGCGAAGAAGCGGTCCCCCAGAACGCTCTCGGTGGATCGGTCAGCCCGGGTCGACTTCCACGTGCCGGTCATCGACTTGAAGCGATCTCCTGCCGACTTCCAGTCGGTCGAAGAGGCAAGACGCTCTGCCTCCTGTACGAGGTCCCACTTGACTCGTGCAGGGTCACCCGCTGGCCACCGGGCGGGCTGGTCGAAACCACGATGGACGTCGGTCTTGCCATCTCGTTCTAGAACGGAGGTGGGGATGCCGTCGTGACCGATGTAGTGCTGCACGATGCTCGCTTGACCTGACGGGATGCTGCCCTCATTGACAGTCTCTTCTCCGCCCACCTTCCGGTTGTAGATGACCTTGCCATCGCCCCGTCGGTAGTCCTGGAAGTGCTGCGACGCCGTGTGAGTGTGCTGGTCGTGGCCCATGTTCATCGCCATTTTCCCTGTGGTGCTGCCGCCCCGGCCTATCGCCGGTCACCGAGGCTTACGTGTCAAGTGATCGAAGAGCGGCTCCAAGTCCGAGTAGTCGTCCACCTTGGAACGCAGATCGGCGGAGGTCGCGTGCTTCCAGAAGACGACGGTCGTGGGGATACCCCGCTTAGCCAAGGACTCCACGGTCGGCAGGTAGTCCCGGTCACCGCTGACCAGGACGAGCCGATCCTTGCGCTCCGGTTTCATGTAGAGGAACGAGTCCTCCACGATCTGGGTGGCGATCGCAACGTCGACCTCTTTCTCCTTGTTCCAGAGATTTCGGTCGAATGTGAAGACTTCGAAACCCTGGTTGCGCGCCAGGTCCCACAGGCTGTCGTTCGGCGGTGGGCGAGAACCGAACAGGCTGGACCTCCCGATCTGCGCTGTGTCCGGGCAGACGGCTTCGTAGAGTCGCCCGAAGTCATACGTCCACGTCTGATCCGTCACGTGCTTCGTCATGGCTTCGTGCAGGCTAATGGCCATCCCCTTGCGGACAGCGCTCACCCGCATGCCCTCGATCCACACGTTCGAGTTGTCCACGTAGACGAACAGCGCCATGGCGCTACGCTACCCCGTGAAGTCGGAATCGGGAGCCGGTTCCGCAGTCCTCCGATCTCCCGGGGGGCCAGATGCGTCCATCACGGTAACGTGAAGTCGTCGGAGCACGCCTTGCTGCCCTTGATGATGTAGGGCGTGATGTCCACGTTGTTCGGCGTAGCCCGCATGCCTGTGACGCACACGTGCCATATCTGTCCAGGCGCGACTCGCTCCGTCCGGCGCTCGTCGCTGAGCAACTTGTTGAGGTACGGGGCCGGATGGATGCGTGACGACGTGTCAACGATCCCTGGGTGGTAAGGAACCCCGTAGGTGTACGTGATCGGCGAGACGGCGGAGACGTCGACGGAGTAGTAGTTCAACTCGGAGTCGCTCAGCGCACTCCAGGTCACGTCCACGCCTCCGTCGCTGAGCATCCGCAGTTTGACGGGTGCGACGTTCCTGCCGTTCGGTGAGGGCGCTGGCGACGTCGCCGTCGACATCGAGGGCGTCGGGGTTGTAGTCGGCTTGGCCCACGGCACTCGCCAGTCGTTGATACCGAACCAGGTGAGGAGTAGCCCGATCAGAATTGGCACCACTAGCAGCAAGAGCCAGTGAGGCGAGTCTCGGCTCCCTCTGACGCTCCCCGAGGTCACGACAACGCTCTTGGAAGTCGAACCATAGCCCAATGGTAGAGAGACCGACAGAGGATCGTTGACAACGCTCCTGGTCGTGGACGTGCACTGCCGCGACCATCACGGGTAGGAGGAAGCCCGGCCCTCGGGACCCGCCAACCGAGGGTTCTCCTAGGGCCGGAACTCCTTACCGCTTGCGCCGAGGCTTCTGGCGCGTGGAGCGCTGAGGAACCCTTCCGATGAGTTCCTGGACCAGCGTTGCCACTGTCAGCCACGCCACCAGTTGAACCAGTGCCGTCAGTGCTGCCTCCATTGCCCTCACTCCCTTCCACCTCGTCCCGTAGGGCTTGGTGGAACGCTGGTGGGAACCAGCGCCCGATGTGGCTGCTCGGCGCCCTCGGGGAGAGGGTTGACTGTTCGGAACCGAGCGGGCATAGCCTACCCGCCGCGTGTCCCTGCGCGGGAGTGCGTCGACAGTGGAATCCTTCTCTCATGTGGCCCGCAGTCTCCCTGAATGACGTCGTCAAGCGCGCCGAGAAGGTGACCGACCGTGCTGACCCGACGGGTGAGCGCCTCGTGAGTCTGGTGTTCGCCCCGCCTGGTGCGCGCCTCTGGCGCGAGTTGAAGTACTCCGTGGCCTACCTGGATGCTCAGACAGGGGACGACTGGGATTTGTTCTTCATCGGCGTGCCAGCCGTCGCAAAGAAGGACTCGAACCACCGACTGGACTGGTCGAGGCTGTACCAACCAAAGGCGTTCTTCCAGGTAGAGCACGAGGTCTACCGTCACCACGCCAACGCCTTGGAGCAGGCGGGTTTGGACGTGGGCAGAGCATGGCGACACACCGGAGGATCGGACATGGTGAGCGTCCTCGCGCACCACGGCAAGCCGGACTGGCTGTCGCTCACAGCGTGCAGGATCGACAGCCGGGGTGATCAGCAGGCCGTGAAGTTGGCCGAGATCGCTGCGCGCCAACGCGATTGGCGAGAGGGCCAGGACGACCCGATGTTCTGGCGCGACCCTTATTACGAGCGGCATGGCGGAGGGGTGCGCGACTTGGAGAGAGCGCTCGTTCGAACCGCCGCTGTCATCGGCGGAGGCGTCGCCGGAAACGCAGCGTATGAGTTGGTCAAGGGTCTGCTCGGCCACTGACTCGGCGTGCGCCAGGGACTCGATGGCAGCCATCGTCGCCGGCGGCGGGGGGATGGGTTCGGTACCCTGCGTGGTCGCGTGTCGCATGGAAGGACGAGGCTCCTCGGGCGTCGCGACACGCCCGCGAAGGCGAAGCGTCCGCGACGCGCGCTGACTGTCGCAGGGACTGCATCTCCCCACGTCGCAACGCAATGAAGCACCCCTTGGATGCTTAGGGAAATAGCGTTTGGCTAGGTGAAGCGTCACTAATACCTCCGTGGGGTGACGGCCATAGCAGTAGGTCCTACACGCCCCGGAGGGATTTCTCAGATCCCTGCCAAGACGCACACCAAGCGCCTGACGTTCGCCGCGAAGATCAAGCGGACCGTGGGGCTTGAACCCGCCCTCTACGAGAGGCTTCTGGCTGTTGCGGATCGAGAGCGACGGAGCCTGTCTGGCCAGATTGCCGAGTTCATCGAGGACAGGCTCGACATATGGGCAGCGGCGGAGAGGGCGTGTCGCGAGGCGACCCCGAAGGTCGTATCCGCAAGCGACGGGGAATGCCTAACTGCCTGACCTGACATAATGTGGCTTATCGGCTTTCAAGGGACGGGAGTTGCGTTAAATGCGAGAACTCCCGTCTCCCGGCCTGTGTGGCGTTTCCGCAGGTCAGGGGCGCTGGGCACTTGGACAACGAGTGGATGCGGCTTCGCTGGCAACCAGGACGGCCAGCCCGTGCGAAGGCTCACCTCCGAACTAGCTGGGGCGGGTTCTCTCGCAGCAACGAACTATTGAGGGCCGCCTCCATGTCCTATAGAGTCACAACTGCGCAGCGGTTCATAACTCGGACGCTTGCGATGAACTGTTCCCACACGATGGAGATCCGGGAGGGTTCGCTGCGATTCGATCGAATCGAGGCCTATCGCGCCGCTCGCCGAATCGACGATCCCTGCAGGATAGAACTTGGAGCCACTGACATGACAGCACACGAACCCAGTGAATTGACGATTGAACAGACTTTCGCGCTGAATGGTTACGTCATGCTGAAAGGAATACTTAGCGCTGACGAACTTGCCGCTGGAAAAGCCCTGTTCGCCAACCTCGCATCATTCGAGAATAAAGATCAAAGGTTCGCTCAGCGAGCGACATACCATTCGTTCACGCAATCTTGTTGGTCGCTATCCAAATTGGGGCGCAATCCTTGAGAAGGAAGACATTTTTCGAGCGCTGACAGCAATTCTCGGACAGGACGTTCAACTTATCGGCTCCGAGGCGTTCATACGCTCTCAGTCCACCGAAGCGATCGAGCGATGGCACGTAGATGGTGGCTATCAAATGTCGCGTGTGGTTCTAGCCCCAGAGAGTCTGGAACTCCAGACCAAACTCCAAGTCTTCTTTTCGCGAGCCAACGGACCGCTGACCGGCCGATTCGTAGCAGCAAAGGGAAGTCATCGCTGGAACCGAGCAGTGATGGGTAAGGATGGCTACCTTCGCGACGGTCAAGAGGTTGATCCCAGCACCGTGAGGCCCATCGACGTGGAACCGGGAGACGCCGTTCTCTTCTCCAGCTTCTTATGGCATTCCGTAGAGCAAAACCTCGGCAGTGAACGACTTTCAATGATCTACCGACTTGGACCCATGTGGTGCCGACCAATGGACTACGAAACAATGCCGGAACATGTCCTGAGCCAGGTTACACCGCGCATGGCCCGCATGTGCGGTCACCTAGGCGATGACTGCAATCCCATTGACTACTATGTTCCCAGAGCAACCCGCTAGCATGAGACTCCATTTACGGGCTACCTAATCTTGAGAACTGCCTCCACAAAGGAGATTCCACTCCGGACGCAACAGCGAGTAAAGCAGTTGATCGTGCCATTGGCCGCCGCGCCACTGACTCGAGCGAGCGCGACCTTCGAGCGTGAAGCCGAGGCGGTCCATACACGCCTGGAACGGCTTGTTCGCAGGATCCGTTGTGGCTTGCAGACGAGTCGCTGGCGTGTGCGTGAAGACATAGTCCACCAGAAGGCGCTGGGCTGCGAGTCCAAACCCCTTACCCCGAAAGTCCGGAAACAGTCCTATTGCCAACTCCCAGCACGTACTTGTATTTGGGCGCCCCCAAGCGCGCTCGAACCAGTCAACGCGCCCAATCAATGTACCGTCGACCACAACACTCAACGTATTAGCAACGCCACCTAGAGCACCACGGTCGGCGACAGCCGCGCGTAGCCCATTGAGGTTGGTAAAGCCAAACCATTGATACTCGCTAGCACCCTCCCGAGAGCCGAACTCCGACTCGAAAGCGGCAACGTCCGCCGGCAGCACCGGCCGCAGGATGACTGGCATATTCCTCCTTCTATAGGATCGACGCAGGAGCGGCTGATGTCACCCCAACGTACTTACTCCACACTACTTGATCCAACGAACGTGACCGAACGAGCCTAGCCGCCGCCTCCGCCACGGCAACAGAACCATCAACAACCCACGCGATCGCCCCGCCCACGCTTCCCGCAGAAAGAATGGGAGTCGACTGGGCAAGACTATGGAAATCGCCATCGTGGAGCACGAGTTGTCGGGAATCCACCCATCCCTCTGGCGTACGAAGCGGCACAACTTCCACCCGCCGACCACGATAGGGTGCCATCGCCTCAGCAAGATGGAACAGCGTACAGCGTTCCCACCAGGGCAGCCCAATCGCTAGCACCTTAACCCCATCATCCACCGCACGTCCCAGCACTCCGGTCGCCCCCAAGGCGAAGTCCAGTGGGACATCCGTCAGAAGATTGGTCGCCCTCCGTCCGGCTCCGGCAAAAGAGTAGATCGGATGCCAAGATCGCTCAGCGTCCGGATGAAAGGCGAGAGCTCGCGCTACAACGCCAAGCCCGCTTTGGGGTGCGTGCCAAGCGGCGTCAAACACCGGAATCTCGTCCCTCACACAGTCTATCTCCGCAGGCAGCAGCGCGCGGCGCACCCACAAGCTTGGATGATTAAGATACGTTGTGAACGAGGGCATCAGGATTCCGCCCCCCGGCCCGGTCACGTCGCGAAGGGCCTCAAGAAGCCCATACTCGGCCGCGCCTTGTATGCCCATGCAAGAAAACTTGACATGCACCATCAACAAGTCGCCAGATTTGATGCCAAGGTTGATCAGGTCCCGCCGGATATCCAACCTGGAATGCGTTCTCACACTTTGTCCAACGCCTTTAGCGACAGCAGGATCCGCCTGCTCGCCGATTCATACCTGCTCGCGGCAACAGCTGAGGCAATGGCCAACACGAGCCACGGCATCCAAGGCCCGATGCCCATAGTTAGAGAGAAGACGAGAGGACCGCCTAGAGACTCAGCCGATTGACTCAAATGCAACATAGATGCGACTTCAGCCCTTCGAGCATCAGGGCCAATTTCGAAACTGAAAAAGAAATATAACGCGTTCTGCAATAGCTCGCTTACAGTGACCGTAAGGAACATCAAAAGGCAAACAAACACCGTCGCACTGTCAGGCATCATCATAATTAAGCACGAAAAGGCTGTGAGAAGCCCCGCCCGACGCGCAGCAGCCACCGGACGTGAGCCGCCCCTATCTACCCACGTAGAGACCCGCACCTGAAACACCGTAACGACAAGGGTATTCGCCCAGACGAGAGTTGCGGGCAGCCAGCTCGGCAAGGTGCTCGCAGCGATCCAAAGCGGGAACCCAACGGCTAGAATGGACGAATGTAGCCCCAACGTGGCAGTCAGCGCCAGGAAAGCAGGCATTCCCGATAGCCGCACAATTGGATCAACCTTGGGTCCGGATCTGAAGACGACCGGACGTGACCTAACCAGGCCCAGAAGGGCGGCAGCGGCGAGGAAGGTCAAGCCATTCGCGAGCGGAACCCACCGAATTGCGCCATCTCCGACCATGCCCAAGGTGACTGCGGTGAGACCCGCACCAATGCCCATACCGAAGTTGCCCCACCCACGCACGTAACTTCGCGCGATAGCGGGCCTAGCAAACCAAAAGTTTGTCTCGATTAGCGTCACAAACGGGCCCGGCAAACAGGCGTGAACCATCACACCTAACGCAAAGATCGTGGCAACCAAACCTGGCGAGCTCGAACCAACGGCGAAGAGCACCGCGTACAACACACCTGTAAAGACCAGGAGCAGTCTCAGGATTGAACGCGCGTCCGCCCTGTCCGTGTATCGTCCAACGATGGGACCGACAACAATGCCCCCCGCGGCACCCGCGGCAAAGGCGACTCCAGTTGTCACCGGGTTTAAACCAACGTGCCGTACGAGATATATCGCAGTGCCGCCGAATGCAATTCCGTTGCCCATGGAGTCTACGAGATGCACTGCGCATAGCCAGAGAGCGTAGCGGTGATCCAGCGCCTGTGTAGTTAAGCTCCTTGCCCCCTTCATACCGCACTTGCCTCCAACTGGCGACGAAGTCGGGAAAACACCCAAGATTCCCACATGAGTCGATCAAATGGTTCCCCAAGCGAATGTCCCGAGTCTCGAAAGAGCCTTAACTCGACGTCGGTTCCCAGTTGCGCTAGCGCCCTTGCCGTGTAGACGGACTCGACATAGGGGACAGTGAGGTCCCGCATCCCGTGGCTCAGAAGGTACCGTGTACGCGGCGCCACAGCGGGCAGGACAAGGTCGTCCCGGCGGGGGTTCTCACTTCCCCACTCACGTAGCCACGACCAGTGCGCGTCCGAGGTGAGATAGACATGTGATGGCCGCGTCGGTGCACAGTGCGCTACAGCAAAATCGGGACTAGTCTCGAACGAAAGACCGAGCGCAAGATAGCCGCCGAAACTTGCGCCCGCGTAAACTGTGAAAGAAGGCCGATTCAGCTCGCGATCACGATTGACGAGGAAGGAGGCGCTTTGAATTATGTTTCTCCACGACTTCCACGCTGCGGCACTCGAGGACGCACCGAACCCCTCTGACCCCGCAGGATCAATCTGCACCACCCGGAAACCCATCTCTAGATAGGGAACTGGGTTCCAACGCCGACTCCATCCGATCCAACGCATCGTCGGCCCTCCGTGAAACATGTACACAGTTCCGCGCGACTTCGACTCCCCAAACTCGTGAATGGCGCCCGTGTGGGGGATGCGTCCGCCTATCATCACTATCCGGGTACGCGGCCGCACATCCGGTGTCGCGTCGTTCTGAAAGTCATCAACAATCTCGATCTTCCTGGTCTCTGGCTCGCACCACACAATTCTTCCGGGTGAGGTGGCGAACGACTCATGAATCGCCAAACTTCCCGTCTCGAAACGGGCCAGTTCGATCTTGCCAGCGCTCTCATAAAGCGTGCACCCCCTGAGGTCCACCCCAAATTGCTCTATGCGATGCCCCCCAACGTCCGAAACTAAGAGGATCGCTGCACCCTTCGGGCCGATGGCCGTGATCGGTCGCGCCCAGCCATTTGTGCCGTCGTGCAGGACCTCCAAAGCGCCTGTGCGCTTATCGATCAGGACGACGAGGTGGCGTAGCGACTCGTCACTGCCACACGGCCGCGTCGATGCCTGCGCTACAAACATTCCTGGCACGCCTGACTGTTTAGGCTGGGTCAGATCGTAATCCTGAGCAAAGAAGTACTCCTTGTTGCCGAAATCGGGGCTGAGGTTCCACAGACCAAAGTGACGAGACCCCCCCTCAGATCTCCGACTAACAGTCGCGAAAGCTTGCCCATCTATCAATTCTATGTCTGCGTTCTCGATGCAAGCACCTATTGGACTTCGTTCGAGACTTTCTTCAGGGCCTTTGCCTTGACGAATGACAAGCGTCTGCCCAGCGACCTCCCTCAGAGGCGAGAAGGGGCCGACCACAGCGCCTGGCGGCACGTTACGCGAAGCGATATAGACAGCAGCCTTGCTCTCGCCGCTAAGTATTGCCGCTCCCGCAATCCAGTCACCAGAAAGCGCACGACGACGTTGGTGTCGAGTCCGATCATCGAGCCTCAAGAGCGGCGTGAATGATGGCGTCGTCCATCGCCGCGAGCGTCAAGGGCGGCCCGTCGTAGTGCAGGGACCCGGCCAGGTCGGCGAGCCGGCGCGGCACGACACTCAGCACATACTCCCCGCTGACGGTGCGCCGAAAGACGACACGAGTGCCCGCAGCCAGCCCAAGAGCATCTCGCACTTCCTTGGGCACCGTGATCTGGCCCTTGGATGTCATTGTCCCGATCGCCACCGCAGCCTCCTTACTAAAGCGTAAGGACGAATGGCAGGGGTCGCAAGAGCGGCGATCACCTGTGGTCAACCGCCCGGTCTGGGACCACTGATGCCGCTTCGACTTCGTAGCGGCTCGCCACCCCGGCTGCGGTGCGGAAGAAGCGTCGCCGCAGCGCGCCTTCTACGGTGACGACCTCCCCGTCGGTCAGTCGCGCGACCGCCTCGCGCGTGTCTGCCGACCAGCACGTCACGTCGATCACGTCGACCTGGCTGCGCCGCGCCTGCGCGCCGGTCCCCACCCGCGGCACGACCAGGCGCCACGCGCGCAACAGGTCACCGCTGGGCAACTCCCGCTCCTCCCCCACGTGACTCACGCGCCCACGCAACACCACCTGATTGACATAATCCGCGCACTCGCTCATCGTCGGCTCCTTTCCAGCCGCAGGAACAACCACCCCACCCTCGGCCCCGCTCGGTATGCCGCGCCACGCCTCGCCGCTCCCTGTGGACGACACACCATCCACCGTCGGTGCTGTGGATATCGAGCGACACGAGCCCCCGCTCGTGTCCCTCCACGGCAAAGGATGCGACAGTGGTTCCTATGAGCGATCGGAGCTGTCGTGGGGCGGCAGGATGACGGCAGCCCGACGGCAGAACGCCATGATCGTCCTCGTCCTCGTCCTTATCCTGGCCGGGGTGGGCTACGCGTTGCGCGTTCAGACCAGGTCGGACCAAGTCGGTGCCTCCTCCACCACCGCCGCGCCGAGCCCCTCGACCACGTCCTCGCCCACCCCCAGCGCGTCGTCCTCGGCCAGCCCCTCGGTGAGCCCCAGTCCCAGCCCCTCCCCCACTGCTCCCAAAACGTTCAGCAAGGTCGCCTTCCTCGGTGATTCGTATGCCGCGGGCACCGGCGCATCGAGCCCCGACAAGCGCTGGACGACGATCCTTTCCCAGGCCAATCACTGGACCGAAACCAACCTCGCCCACCCTCAGACCGGCTACGCTCGCGCCGGCTCCCACGACCCCTGCACCTCCAAGACGTGTCCGGCATACGTCGATGTCGTGCCGGCCGCCATCGCCTCCGGTGCCGACCTCGTCATCATCACCGGCGGTGCCAACGATCTCGGTATCGATGCGCCGACTGCCAACGCGGCGGTCGCCAAGACTCTCGCCGACCTCCATGCCGGCCTCCCCCACGCGACGATCATCGTCGTCAACCCCTGGTGGGACATGCGGCCCGCCAACCCCGCGCTGGCCACGTACACCAGCGCTATCAAGGAGGTCTCGGCCAACGCCGGGGTCACCTTCGCCGATACCGGTCAGCCCCTCGCGGGCCAGTTGCCCCGGGTCACCGAGGACGGCATCGACGCGAACGACACCGGTCAGGCCGCCCTCGCCGAGGTGGTCCGGGCAGCCTTGAAGACCGCGGGCTTCAAGGTCTCCTGACCAGCCGCGGGCTCGATCGGCACTCGACCCGGCGGCATACCCGGCGGCGGCCCGCGGCACGCCGAGGGACGAACGTTCCGCGGACGCCCAAGCTGTGCGACGCTGTGCGCCATGACACAGACCCCGGTCGCGGATCCCTGGGCCGATACGACGCGCTATCACCGCCCTTGGTACTGGTACGACTGGGCCAACTCCGCGTTTGTCACCACCGTCGGCACCGTCCTTTTCGGCCCCTACCTGACCACGGTCGCGAAGAACGCCGCCTGCCCGGGTCTGACGTCCGACCAAACCTGCACGAACACCCTGTATGCCGTCCCCGCGGCTGCCTCGCTGCCCGGTTGGGTCTCGATCGTGACCCTCGTGGCCACCGTCCTGCTCGCCCTGGCGACCGTCGTCCAATTCCGCGCCGACACGGCGGCGAACCAACCGCCAGGACCGGCGGCGAAGGGACTCATCGCGGCCACCGGGGTGACGCTGTTGGCCTTCGTGCTCACCGCCCCCCTCGACCCCGGATCGGTGGCGCCCTACACGGTCACCTTCGCGACGATCCTCTCGGCAATCCTGCTCATGGTCGTCGGGGCGATCGCCGACCGGAGCCCCCGACCGGCCCGGCTGCTCGGCCTCTTCGCCTGGGGCGGGGCGATCGCCGGCTCCCTGTTGTTCTTCCTCGCTGGCGACAACTGGCGTTTCGGCGCCGTGATGATGATCCTCGCGACGATCTGCCTCGGCTCCTCGCTCGTGGTCTATGACGCCATCCTTGTCCGCATCGCCCGCCCCGACGACCGCGACAAGGTCTCCTCGCGCGGCTGGGCTTTGGGCTACCTCGGCGGCGGGCTGCTGCTCGTCCTCAACCTCGTCATCGTTTCCAAGCCCGACCTCATCGGGGTCGACAAGGCCATGGCGGTGCGGATCAGCATGCTGTCCGCCGGGCTGTGGTGGGGGATCTTCACTCTCATCCCCGTAGTCGGCCTCTGGAACCTTCGCGGGATGAGCGAGGCCACGGCCCCGAACAACCCCCTTGTCGACGCCCCCCGGGCCGGCACCGTCGGTGGCAGCATCGCCCAGCTGCAACACACGTTCAGGGACCTCAAGAACTATCCGCAGACCCTCATGTTCCTGCTGGCCTACCTGTTCTTCAACGACGGGATCCAGACGGTCATCTCCTCCTCGAGCATCTACGGGGCCGAGCAACTCAAGTTCGGTCAGGAGCTCCTCATCGCCTTGATCTTGCTCGTGCAGTTCGTTGCGTTCGTCGGGGCGCTCTTCTTCGGCTGGCTGGCCGGGCGCTACGGTGCCTGGCGCACGATCCTGGGCTCGCTCATCGTCTGGAGCGCCATCGTGATCGGGGCCTTCTTCCTACCCGAGAAGGCATTCGTGCCGTTCATTGTGCTCGGTGTGCTCATCGGGATCGTTCTCGGCGGGTCCCAGGCTCTGTCTCGCAGCCTGTTCAGCCAACTCGTCCCCCGGGCCCGCGAGGCCGAGTTCTTCGCGTTCTACCAAGCGATGGAGCGGGGCACCTCCTGGTTCGGGACGCTCGTCTTCGGCCTCGTCCACCAGTTGACCCACAGTTACCGGCCGGCGATCGTGGCGCTCATCATCTTCTTCCTGCTCGGCTACTACTTCCTGCGCAAGGTCGATGTCCGGCAAGGCATCCGCGACGCCGGCAACGAGATGCCCGCCGTCGTCTAGGGTCGCACCGTCGCGCTGCGAGGCCGAAGCGGCCCCCGCTCCGGAGGACGGCCCCCGGTATCGAGTGGCCTTCGCACCCCTGCTCATGTCACAATGGTGCGTTAAGGGGTGCAAAGCCGCACCGACGCGTGCGCGGCCGATCGTCCGGGAACACTCGGGATGGCTGCTGCGTTGAATCAAAGCAACCGACCGTCTGCCCAAACCCACGGCAGGATCGGACCATCAACTTTCTTGGGAGACACCCATGGCAGAGCGCAGCCTGCGCGGGAGCCGCCTCGGCGCCCTCAGCATGGAGACCGACGAAAACGTCGTGCCCTCCGAGCGGCAGATCACGACGTATGTGTGCCCCAACGGGCATGTCATCGAGTTGCCGTTCTCGGTTGAGGCCGAGATCCCCCCGACGTGGGAGTGCCGGTGCGGGGCCGACGCGCAACTCAAGGATGCTCCCGAGGCGACCATCAAGGCCGTCAAGCCGGCGCGCACCCACTGGGACATGCTGTTGGAGCGCCGCTCGATCCCCGAGTTGGAAGAGCTTCTCGAGGAGCGGCTCACGCTCCTGCGCGCGGCCCGCGGCATCAAGCCGGGCAAGCGCAAGTCCGCCTGACCGGCCCCCTGCGACCGTATGCCGCGCACCCACCCCGGGTGCGCGGCATACCTCTGTCGTCTCCCCTTTCCCGCCTGAACCGTCCACCATCGCCTTCGCACCCCGACAGTTCGGGTGCGAAGTGACCCTTTTCCACCGGTAGGGCCGATCAGTCGACGATCTTCCCCTCGACCACGTCGGGTCCCCGCGAAGCCCCCGGCGAGGCACCCGGTCCGGAGGCCCCCGATGTCGGGGCGACGACCAGCGACCGCGCGACAAAGCCCGCGAGCCAAGGGCGCGCCAGGGCCCGGGTCACCGGCAGCACGAGGAGCAGCCCCAGCACGTCGGTGACGAGCCCAGGCACCAGCAGCAACACCCCGCCGACCAGCACCAAAGCGCCGTCCGCGACCTCGCGCGACGGTGGCACCCCCGAGCGCGCCGCCTCGGTGAGCGCGCGCCAGGCCCGAGCCCCCTCGCGACGCAGCAACCACGCCCCCACGACCGTTTCGAGCAGGACGAGCAGGACCGTGACCCCCACTCCGATCAGCCGTCCGACAACGACGAAGACCGCTACCTCGACAATGACGACAAGCAGCAGGATGAGCGGCAACCACCGTCGCAGCGGGGCGCGGCGCTGCCGCGCGGCATACGGGGTGGAGGCAGGACTCACGGGCAGGTCACAGCCGATGCCACGTCGCCTCACGGCGGCGCAACGACCGCACCGCAGCTCGAACCTGCCCGGCACGATGCCCCACACCCCACGCCGTGATGCGGCGCAAGGATTCACTCATGATGGCCTTGCTCATCTTCGAATCCCCCTCCTCACGTTCAACGAACGTGATGGGCACTTCGACCACCGTGAGGCCCTGCCGCACCGCCCGCCAGGTGAGGTCGACCTGGAAGCAGTACCCCTGGGATGCCACCTGGCCCAGGCCGATCTCCCGCAGCGCCTCGGTCCGGTAGACCCGATAGCCGGCGGTCGCGTCATGAACCGGCATCCCCAGCATGACCCGCGTGTAGGCATTGCCACCGACGCTCAGCGCCTTGCGATGCCAAGGCCAATTGACGACCGAACCCCCGGCAATCCATCGCGACCCGATGACGACATCGGCGTGTTCGGCGGCGGCGAGCAGCGCGGGCAGATGCTCGGGTTGGTGGGAACCGTCGGCATCCATCTCGACAACCGCGTCGTAGCCCGCCTCCATCGCCCACCGGAACCCGTCGAGGTATGCCGCCCCCAGACCCGCCTTCCCCGGCCGGTGGATCACGTGGATCTGGGGGTCGTTGGCGGCCAACTCCTCGGCCACCTCGCCGGTGCCGTCCGGGGAGGCATCGTCAAGAACGACGACATCGACCTCGGGAGCACTGGCGCGCACCCGAGCCACGATGCCGGGCAGGTTGTCGCGCTCGTTGTAGGTGGGGATCAGCACGGCAACCCGGGTGAGGGGTGGGCGGGAAGTGTGGGACAACGGAGATCCTGACGGTGAGAAAAGGGCTTCGGTCCAGCCTAACGCCGACGAGAGGTGGGCCGGGAATGCCGGGCCGCCCCCAGGCCGAGCAAGGCCCCCCACACCCCGACCGCCAGGCGCTCGGGCCAGGGGCCCAGCCGATCACTCGGAGTCACCTCCGTACGCAACACCGGGTGGACGACGGCCTGCTCCGCGGTGAACAGCCCGGTCTTGGCGAGCACCGATCCATCCGGGCGGATCATCCCCGACACCCCGACCGTCGACACGTGGACGATGCTCCTCCCGTGCTCGATCGCGCGCAGCCGCGAGATCGCGAACTGCTGCTCGGACTCGTCGGTGTACCCGAAGGTCGCGTTGTTCGTCTGGACGATGAGCAGAGCGGAGTCGGTGCCCGCGTTCACCCGGGTGTTGAGCACCGACTCCCGGACCAGGTCGTCGTAGGCCACCTCGAAGCAGATCGTCGGCAGCGCCCAGTAGCTCTGTTCCTGAGGCGTGTCGATGCGGAAGGCCCCGATCGTGTCGCCGGCGACGAAGTTCCCGGCGAGCCGGGCCGCGTCGGAGAACCGGCTGAAGAACCCCCGATAGGGGATGTACTCGGCGAAGGGAGCCGGGTGGCGCTTGACATAACGCTCCGGCTCTCCCCCATCCGGCCGATAAAGGAGTGACACGTTCGAGTCGTGACCGGGTGGTTCGGCGAGGACGGCACCAACGAGGAGCGGCACGTCGATGGCGTTCACGGCGCGCCCGATCTGGGCCGCAGCGTCGGTGTTGCGGAATGGGTCGATATCCGAGGAGTTCTCCGGCCAGACCACGAGCGAGAGGCCGGCCGGTTTCTCTGCGGCCAGCCGCACGGTGCCGGCCACGTGATTGTCGAGCACGGCACGCCGTTGGGCATTGAACTCCAGGCCGGCGGTGGGCACGTTCCCCTGGACGAACCCCACGGTGGCCGTCGACCCGTCCACGGGGGGCCGGATGAGGAGAGCCGTCCCGATGACGACGGCCACGACGCCGATGGCGCATACCGTCGACACACGCGCACGCCGCCTCACCCCGTGGGCGGCCGCCATCAGCGCCACCCCAATGAGGGCCACGGCGAAGCTCACCCCGGGAGCACCCCCCCACCGAGCCAGCGTCACCAGCGGACCGTCGGCCTGCCCGAACGCCAACCGCGCCCACGGGAAGCCACCCCACGGGGTCGTCGAGCGCGCCAACTCCTGCGCCACCCACCCCAACGGGACGAGCGCGTGGGCGGCGACGCTCCGGCCGCGCCCTGGCGAACACTTGGTGGTGTATGCCGCCCGCTCACCCGTGGCCTCGCGCGTCACCGCCGGGCCGAGCAGCCGGGCACTCCCCCACCCCACGAGGGCACTCATGCTCGCGAGGTAGAGCCCTTGCAGGGTGGCCAGGGCCAGCCACGGCAACACCCCGACGTACGTGCCCGACCACGACAAGGTGGGGCCGAAACAGGCCCACCCGGCGAGCATGCCGAACCCGAAACCGGAACGGAATCCGCGCCGCCACGACACCGCGGCCAGCGCCCACACGCCGAACGGCGCCGCCCACCACCAGTTCGGGCCGGGGAAACTCACCCACAGCGCCAGCCCGGCGGCAACGGCGAGACCGGCGCGCGCGGCATACCGGAAGAAGCCGGAGGAACCGCTCAAGGCGGCATACCGAGGACGGGTGGGCACCCGGCCAAGGCTAGATCACGACGCGGGGGGCACCACGACGACACCACGGGCGGTGGTCGCCACGATCGGGGGGTCGAGCAGGTCGGCGGCGGACTCGGAGCGGGCCGGGTTGCCGCGGGCGATGACCCGCACCTCGAACTCCATCTCGCGCGAACGGGACCCGGCGCGCACCAGGCGAGCCTCGATTTCCAGGCAATCGCCGGCGCGCACGGCCGCCTTGAACTGCACGTCCGAATAGGACGCGAACAGCCCCTCGTCGCCGTCGGTGCGGATGCACATCTCGGTGGCGACGTCCCCGAAGGCGGCCAAGGAGTACGCCCCGTCGACGAGGTTGCCGGCGTAGTGGGCGTGGCTGTAGGGCACGTAGCGGCGGTGGACGACGGTCGTGCCGACGAGGTCGGTGCGGGACATGGTCAGGCTCCCTTGCGATTGGGTTTGCGCGGCGTGACGAGGGCGTGGACGAGATAGGAGGCGACCTCACCGGGAGTGGTGCCCCGCCCGAAGATTCGGTCGACGCCGAGCGAGGGGGCGCTGCCCTCCTCGAAGCGCGGGCCGCCGACGACGAGCAGCGGCACCTTGCCGGCGGGGAAGGCCTCGCGGAACGCCGCCGACATGGCCGTCGTGTTGTGGATGTGGGCGTCGCGCTGGGTGACGACCTGGCTGACGAGGACGGCGTCGGCCTTGACCTCGCGGGCGGTGTTGACCAGGTCGGGGATGAGGACCTGGGCGCCGAGGTTGTGGACGGTGAACTCGCGGTAGTACTCCAGGCCCTTCTCGCCGGCGAACCCCTTGATGTTGAGGATCGCGTCGATGCCGACCGTGTGGGCGTCGGTGCCGATGCAGGCGCCGACGACGACGAGTTTGCGGCGCAGGTGTTTGCGGACCAGGGCATTGGTGTCGCGCGCCGAGAGCAACTCGAAGTCGCGCTCGACGACCTCGACGTCGCGGACGTCGACGAGGTGCTTGACCGAGCCGTAGACGACGAAGAAGGTGAAGTTGGCGCCGATCGCCTTGGCGTGGACGAGGATCGCCGGGTCCATGCCCATCTTGGCGGCCAACTGCAGGGCCGCACCCTCGGCGCGCTTGTCGTGGGGCAGGGGCAGCGTGAACGAGATCTGCACCATGCCGTCGCCGGTGGTGTCGCCGTAGGGGCGGACGATCGGTGTCTGCTGGGCCAGGCTGAGTTCACCGGGGAGGGCGTCCTCCATCCGGCGCTCGCCCTCGTGCTGGTGGGCCAGGCTGCGAGCGAGGCCGGCTTCGGTGCTGGGTGGGGGGGTCATCGGGTTTCTCCCGTCTCCAGCAGGTCGATGGCCGGGTTGAGGTAGCCCTCGCTCTTGACGACGACACCGTCGAGCCCTTTGCCCTTGGTGGGGGGTCGTTTCATGGCGCCAAACGTCCCGTCGGCGATTGCGGCGAGGAGGGGTTGTGGGTATGCCGTCCGCTTGGCCGAGCGGTCGTCAGCGATCCGCTCAAGCAGGTCGACGGCCTCGCCGAGCACTTGCCGGGCCCGGTTTTGGATGAAGCCGTCGCGCGGCGGGTGGAAGTCCTCGGACAGGCCCCCGGCGGCGTTCATGACGTAGCGGACGTTCTGCAGGGCCAGGTCGCGGTCGCTCAGCCAGGGGGTGACGACGGCCTCGGTCATCATGCCGACGAGGAGGATGCCCTGTCCGGTCATGGCCCCGATGAGGTTGAAGAACCCGTCGAGGAGGTACCCGCGGAAGATGTCGCCGGTCATGTGCTTGGTCGGCGGCATCCACTTCAGGGGCGCGTCGGGGAAGAGTTGACGGGCGAGCAGGGCGTGGGCCAACTCCATCCGGAAACTGTCGGCCAGGCTGGGGTCGATCTCGAAGGCGTGCCCCAGACCGAGTTGCCAGTCGGCCAGGCCGGCCTCCTTGGCGAAGTATTCGTTGAGGAGTTGGCTCACGGTCACGGTGTGCGCGGCCTCGACGGCGTCGGCGGTCGTGAGGTAGTTGTCCTCACCGGTGTTGATAATGATGCCGGCGCGAGCGTGGATCTGGCGGCTGAACCGCTGGTCGACGAACGTGCGGATCGGGTTGATGTCGCGGAAGAGGATGCCGTACATCGAGTCGTTGAGCATCATGTCGAGCCGCTCGAGACCGGCGAGGGTCGCGATTTCGGGCATGCACAACCCGGAGGCGTAGTTGGTCAGCCGGATGTAGCGGCCCAGTTCCCTGCTCGAGGCGTCAAGAGCGGCCCGCATGAGCCGGAAGTTTTCCTGGGTGGCGTAGGTCCCGGCATACCCCTCGCGGGTCGCCCCCTCCGGAACGAAGTCGAGCAGGCTCTGCCCGGTGGACCGGATGACGGCGATGACGTCGGCGCCTTCGCGGGCGGCCTCCTGGGCCTGGGGGATGTCCTCGTAGATATCGCCGGTGGCGACGATGAGGTAGATCCACGGGGTGCGGGCCGGGTTGCCGTGGCGGGCGATGAGTTTGTCGCGCTGGGCACGCTGCTTGTCGATGGTGCGTATGCCGCGGGCCACGGCCGAGCGGGCCGCGCTCGCCGCCCGGGTGCGCTCGCGCCCCTCGGGAAGGCGGAACGTGACCGCTCCGCTGCTGGCCTTTTGGGCCAGGGTGAGCAGGTCGGGGGCTTCGCCGCGGCGCAGTGCATCCCACACCGGCAGGCTCACGCCCTGCTCGAGACCGACCGAGCCGCGCACCGCATCGACGAGATGGTTCACCCAGGGCACGTTCTCATGGTCGGCACCGGCCAGGCCCGCCAACCGCACCGTGGCGCGTTCGACGGAGACCGTCGTATGCGCGGTGGCGAGATCGACGACCGGCTTGCCGGCCTTGCGAGCAAGCGCGCGGGCGCGGCGCACGAGCGCGGGGTCTAATTCCAGGAGCGGCGTTGCACGGGAGGACACCCGTCAAATCTACCAGTTCAGCGGAGATTCTTCGGCCAAGAGGGGCCTACCCCGCAAAACCTTCCGAACCTATGGTGTGCGTCACGTCGACTTCGACAGCACCTCGCGGCATTGGAGAGCAATTTCGAGTTCCTCGTCAGTGGGGATGACGAGCATCGACAGAGCACTCTCCGGGCGGGTGAGGCTCCGCTCCCCCGCCCCTTCGTTCGCGTCGGGGTCCAGGACGACGCCGAGCAGGCCCAGGCGCTGCGCGATCGCCGCACGCAAGGGAGCCGCGTGCTCGCCGATGCCACCGGTGAAGACGAGGGCGTCGACGCGACCAAGCCCCACGGCATACGCACCGATGTACTTGACGAGTCGGTGCACGACGACGTCGAGCGCGAGCCGCGCATCGGGGTCCCCGGCGGCGGCGCGGTCACTGACGGTGCGGAAGTCGGAGACGCCGGCGAGGGCGAGCAGGCCGCTCTCCCGGTTGAGGGCCCGGTCGTAGGAGCCGGCGTCGAGGCCGCCGGCGCGCGCCAGGTAGGCCCCGAGCGAGGGGTCGACATCACCGGAGCGGGTCCCCATGACGAGCCCTTCGAGCGGCGAGAGGCCCATGGACGTGTCGACGCTGCACCCCGCCTCGACGGCGGTCGCGCTGCACCCGTTGCCGAGGTGGAGGACGACGAGGTTGGTGTCCTCCGGGGCCCGGCCGAGGAGGACCGCAGCGCGCCGAGAGACGTAAGCGACCGAAGTGCCGTGAAAGCCGTACCGACGCACCGCGAGGTCGGTACGCCAGGCGCGCGGGACGGCATACGTGTATGCCGCCGGCGGCAGGGTTTGGTGGAACGCGGTGTCGAAGACGGCCACCTGCGGGACCTCGGGAAAGAGCGCGGTGGTCGCATCGATGCCGAGCAGGTTGGCAGGGTTGTGGAGCGGTGCGAGCGGGGCAAGGTCGGCGATGGCGGCCCGAACCTCATCGTCGATGAGGGTCGCGCCGGTGAAGCGCGACCCGCCGTGGACGACTCGGTGCCCGACGGCGAACAGGTTCGTGGGGTCGAGGCCGGCCGGACCGGACGTCATCTCGTCCAGCGCGATCGTGAGCGCGGCCGCGTGCTCGGGGGTGGCGCTCCCCGGCTCACCGATGCGCTCGATGAGCCCCTGGGCGTGGGTCTGACCGGTGCCGGGGTTGAGCAGTCGGTACTTCAGCGACGACGAGCCGCTGTTGACGACAAGGACGAGGTGGGGATTCATCGGGCGCCCGCCTGGACGGCAGTAATGGCGATCGTGTTGACGATGTCGCGCACGAGGGACCCCCGGGAGAGGTCGTTGACCGGGGCGCCGAGGCCCTGGAGGATCGGGCCGACGGCGATCGCCTGGGCGCTGCGCTGGACGGCCTTGTAGGTGTTGTTGCCGGTGTTGAGGTCGGGGAAGATGAGGATCGTGGCCCGGCCCGCAACGGCGCTGTCGCGGAGTTTGGCCGCAGCCACCTGCGGGTCGACGGCCGCGTCGTACTGAATGGGTCCTTCGACAAGCAACTGGGGTGCCCGGGCCCGGACCAGTTCGGTGGCTTCACGCACCTTGTCGACCTCGGCGCCGCTGCCCGACGCCCCGGTGGAGTAGCTGAGCATCGCCACCCGCGGGTCGATCCCGAACTGGGTGGCCGTCTGCGCCGAGGAGATCGCGATGTCGGCGAGTTGGGTGGCGTTGGGGTTCGGGTTGATCGCGCAGTCGGCATAGACGAGGACCCGGTCGGCCAGGCACATGAAGAACACGCTGGACACCACGGAGACACCGGGGGCGGTCCGAACGATTTCGAGGGCCGGGCGCACCGTGGCCGCGGTCGTCGTGATCGAGCCGGACACCATCCCGTCGGCCGCGCCGGTGTGAACCATGAGGGTGCCGAAGTAGGACGGGTCGCTGACGACATCGAGCGCCAGGTCGTAGGTCATGCCCTTGTGGGCGCGCAGCCGGGCATACTCCCGGGCGAACGGGATCCGCCAGGCGTCGTCGTACGGGTCGACGATGGTGACGTCGTCGAGATCGAGCCCGATGCCGCGATTGGCGTCCTCGATGGCGGCCCGCTGTCCGAGGAGGGTGAGGCGGGCGATGCCGCGTTCGCGGACCTGGCGGGCGGCTTCGAGGATGCGCGGCTCGGCCCCCTCGGGGAGGACGATGTGGGTGTGGGCGGCGCGGGCCCAGTCGACCAGGTCGTGCTCGAACATGAGCGGGGTGACCACGCCCGGGCGGTCGGGCAGTTCGAGAGCGGCGATCAGATCGGAGTCGGCGAGTTCGGCGCCCAGCACCGTGATGGCAGTGTCGATCTTGCGGGTCGCCTCCCGGGTGATCCGGCCCTTGGCGCGGGAGAGGGCGCTCGCGGTCTGCATCGTGCCGCCCCAGCAACTGATGATGGGCAACGACACGTCGAGGCCCTCGATGAGCCGCTCGATCTGCCGCGAGAGGGTGAAGCCGCCGTTGAGGATGAGGCCCGCGAGTGCCGGGAACGTGTTGGCCCGGTGTGCGAGGAGGGTGGCGAGGACGACTTCTTCCCGGTCGGCGGGCACGACCACCACAGTGCCCTCCTCCAGCCGGTCGAGGACGTGCGGCATCGTCATCGCCGCAATGACCACCCCGAGGCATTCGCGGTGGAGCAGTTCCTCACTGCCGAGGACGAGGTCTCCGTCGCAGGCGACGGCGAGGTCTTCGACGGTGGGGGCCCGAAGAAGCGGAATGTCGGGCAACGCGACGAGCGGCATACCGGGGTGTTTGGCGGCCACCTGGTCGCGGTAACGCTCGACGTCCGCCCCGGGGACCTGGTTGACGATGATGCCGACGACGCTCGCGTGGTTTTCGGCAGCGGCCGCGACCGCGTGCTCGACGGCGGTCGCCGCCGCGCTCGGCCCCCGGGTGCCTGCCGGGGTGGTGAGGACCATCCGGGCCCCCAGGTTGGCCGCGATCCGGGCGTTGACGGAGAACTCGGTCGGCACCTCGATGTCGCTGAAGTCCGAGCCGATAGCCAGCACGAGGTCGGCGCGGGCGGCCACGGCATGGAACCGGTCGACGATGACCGACATGGCGTGCTCGGGGTCGGCGTGCAGGTCCTCGTAGGAGACCCCGCACAGATCGGTCACCGGTGGCGCGTCGGGACCGATCTGGTCGCGGAGCACCTCGAGGAGTTCGTCTTCGCCGACGGCGGGCACGATCGGGCGGAAGGGCAACACCCGTCCGGCGCGGCGGGCAAAGTGGTCGAGGAGGGCGAGCGCGACCGCCGATTTGCCGGAGGCACCGGCGGTCGCGGCGAGATAGATGGTGGTGGCCACCCCACCAACCTAACTTGCGTCGGACGGTGCTCCCGTATGCCGCCTGCCCCCCGCCGAGGTCAATGGGCATCGTCGCCGGTTGCCTCAGACCTCCAGCACGTGCACCGCGCACCGTGGGCCGGGGGCTGCGGCCAACCGCCGATCGCCGTTAACCAGAACGGCTGCCAACCGCTCGGCCAGGGCTACATAGGCAGCATCGTAAGGAGTCACGTTGTGACGCAATTCCCACAGGCGCGTGACACTCGCCGTCGGACAAGCGTTCTCTCGCACGTTGCCCGACGGGGCCACTGTTGACCAGCGCAGCGACCACGACGCTGGCATCAACGACCTGCACGGCTGGCTTCCAACGCCGTCAGGATCTCCGCCATCGGCACTTCCTGACGGTACGGCTCTTCCGCCGCGAAGACTTCCCTCATTGTCGGTTGCGCCGCGTCCCGGACTAGCTTGCTCCGGATATATTCCTGCAGCGACTGCCCAGACGCCTGGGCCCGGCGACGCAGCACGGCGTGAGTCTCCTCCGGGACGTTCTTGATCTGGATACTGGGCATGGCGCCATTATGGCGGCATACCGAGTGCGATATCAGTGGGCCAGGCGAGTCTCGAAGAGGGCCCGGACGTCGGCGTTCGAGCGGATCAGGCTGAGCGCGTAGTCCGCGTGTCCGGGGACATACCCGTTGCCGACGAGCATCGTCACATCGGAGGCCAGCCCCTCGGCACCCAGGGCCGCGGCCGAGAAGGAGGTCGCCATCGAGAAGAAGATGACCGTGCCGCCTTGCTCGGTGACCAGGATGGCCGGCTGCTCGGTGCCGGGAACGTCGACGCACACCACGGTGAGGGTCGTCGGGCCACCCGCGGCCTCGACCGCCTCCGCGAGCCCGATCGGGGAGCGGGCGTCGGCGATGACGATCTCGTCGGCCAGGGCCGTACCGCGCAACATCTGCGCCTCGGCCTCGAAGGGCACGACCGCCAGCAGGCGACCGGCGCCCGCGGCCCGGGCCGCCGCCAGCGACAGCGACCCCGACTTGCCGGCCCCGCCCAAGACGGTGACCGACGGGGTGACGCCGCGGGCGGCATACCCCTCGACAACGCGACGAACAAGGGCCGGCGCCCCACAGACATCCATGACCATGAGGGCGAGTTCGGGCGAGAGGTCGTCGGGCAACCGGGCCGCGATCGAGCGACCGAAGAGAATGGCGGTGCCGGCGGCGGGGATGCGCTCGCCGCGACCATCCCAGCGGGACAGACCGTCGGTGATCCGCAGCGGGGTGAGCGACAGCGACACCAAGGTGGCGACCTTGTCCCCCACCGAGAGCCCGAGCGTCGACTCCGGCCCGACCTCCTCGACCGTGCCGATGAGCATGCCACCGCTGCCGGTCACCGGGTTCTGCATTTTGCCGCGGGTGGCGACGATGTCGAGGACCTCGTCTCGCACGGCCGCGCCGTCGAGGACACCGTCGCTGGTGTGCTTGTCGGCCAACTGTCGATAGGACGCGGCATCGAGGTTGAGGGTTTCGACGGCGATCCGCACCTCGTCGGGCCAGATCACCGGGTCTGCGTCAAGGACGCGGGCGGCCTGCGGCAAGGACGCGCCGGCCGGCTCCACCACCCGGTGAACACCGATCGGAGAGGACGCGGAACGAGGAGTGTCCTGGGTCACGCTCATGGGAAGATCTGCCTCCAACTCGACTTGTAGCCGTAAACTTTGCGGCTGAACTAGGCGAAAACGCCATCTCTTGCGTATTCTGCCACCTATGACGACGAACATCGAGCAGCCCTACATCTATCGCCGTCGCGAACTTGTCGAGCCGGACTGGACCCGCTACCCCGGTTGGAAGGACGTGACCACCGCGCAGTGGAACGACGCGCAATGGCAGCGCGTCAACTGCATCAAGAACGTCAAGCAGATGCGCCAGGTCATGGGCGATCTCCTCGACGAGCGCTTCTACGCCGACCTCGAGCGCGACCAGGCCGAGCGCGCCACGATGTCGATGCTCGTTCCGCCGCACATGGTCAACACCATGGTCCCGGCCACCGACGAACCGATGCCGAGCGCCGGCGCCGACTTCACCGAGCGCTTCTACGCCGACCCGGTGCGCAGCTACATGATCCCCGTCTTCAGCGACCGCCGCACCGATTGGCCGAGCCACCCGTTCGCCACCCGCGACAGCCTCCACGAGCACGACATGTGGGCCGTCGAGGGCCTGACGCACCGCTACCCCACCAAGGTGCTCGCCGAGATGCTCCCGACCTGCCCGCAGTACTGCGGACACTGCACCCGGATGGACCTGGTCGGCAACTCCACTCCCCAGGTCGCCAAGCTCAAATTGTCCGGCAAACCCGTCGACCGGTATGCCGCGATGCTCGACTACTTCCAGCGCACCCCCGGCGTACGCGACGTCGTCGTCTCCGGCGGTGACGTCGCGAACATGCCCTGGAAGAACCTCGAAGGCTTCCTCGACAAGCTCCTCGAGGTCGACACCATCCGCGACATCCGGCTGGCCACCAAGGCCCTCATGGGTCTGCCCCAGCACTGGCTCCAAGGCGACGTCCTTGAGGGTATGCAGCGGATCACGACCAAGGCCCGCTCCCGCGGGGTGTCGGTCGCCATTCACACCCACGTCAACAACGTCCAGTCGGTCACCCCGATCGTCGCCCAGGCGGCCAAGGCCATGCTCGAAGCCGGCGCCCGCGACGTGCGCAACCAGGGCGTCCTCATGCGCGGCGTCAACGACACCCCCGAGCAGTTGCTCGACCTGTGCTTCGCCCTCCAGGACGAGGCCATGATCACGCCGTACTACTTCTACATGTGCGACATGATCCCGTTCTCCGAGCACTGGCGGCTCTCGCTGCGCGAGGCCCAGGAGTTGCAGCACGCGATCATGGGTTACCTGCCCGGTTTCGCCACCCCCCGCATCGTCTGCGACGTGCCCTTCGTCGGCAAACGCTGGGTCCACCAGGTCGAGACCTACGATCGCGACAAGGGCATGTCGTTCTGGCGCAAGCACTACCGGACCTCGATCGAGGCCGGCGACGAGCAGGCACTGTCGCGCGAATACGTCTACTACGACCCGATCTACACCCTCTCCGAGATCGGCCAGAACTGGTGGCGCAAGAACACCGACGTGGAGGCCGCCCACGAGGCCGCGCTCGCCGAGGCCGGTGCCAGCCGGCATGCCTCGGTGATGGTCCACGCCTGACGCGCGGGCGGCATACGGTTGACCGTATGCCGCGCCACCCCACCACTGCCGGAACCCCGGCCACGGTCGTGCTGACCGAGGCCGGGGTTCCGTTCACCCTGCATACCTATGTGCACGACCCGAGCGCCCGCTCCTATGGTGACGAGGCAGCGGCGCTCCTTGGCCTCGCCCCGGAGCAGATGTTCAAGACGTTGCTCGTCAACACCGGGGCCGGTTTGGCCGTCGGGGTGGTGCCGGTCGCGGGATCGCTCGACCTCAAGGCGATGGCCGCCGCCCTCGGCGTCAAACACGTCGTTCTCGCCGACCCGGCGGTGGCGCAGCGGGTGACCGGCTATGTCCTCGGCGGGATCTCACCGCTCGGTCAGAAACGACGGTTGCCCACGGTGATCGACGAGAGCGCCGAACTGTTCGACGTCGTCTATGTCTCGGGTGGGCGGCGCGGTCTCAGTCTGGGCGTGGCGCCGGCGGACCTCATTGCCCTCACGGACGCCACCGTCGGCGACATCGCCCGCTGAGGGCGCACTACTCCCAGGGGGTTGAGAGCACGACCGTGGTGCGGGTCGTGACGTTGGCCGCCGCGCGCACCGCAGCGATCAACTCCTCCAGGGCCGATGGCTCGGCAACCCTGACCTTGAGGACGTAACTCATGTCCCCGGCGACCGAGTGGCACTCCTCGATCTGCGGCAAGTGCCGCAACCGGTCGGGGACGTCGTCGGGCGCGCCCGGGTCGAGGGGCGTGATGGAGATGAAGGCCGTGAGCGGCAGGCCGGTTTGGGCGTAGTCGAGGCGCGCGGCATACCCCTTGATGGCGCCCCGCTCCTCCAGGCGCCGGACCCGCTGATGGACGGCCGACGTCGACAGGCCGAGTTCGCGGCCAAGGTCGGTAAAGCTCATCCGCCCGTCTTCGCGCAACAGGTCTACGATCCGGCGATCGGTCTTCTCCACCCCCCCACCCTAACCGCGCGCCCGGACTAGGGTGACGGCCATGCGTGCCCCCCGACTGCTCCTCCTCGACTCGGCGTCGCTCTATTTCCGGGCGTTCTACGGGGTCCCGGACCAGCGCACGCACCCCTCGCAGCCGCCGACGAACGCGGTCCGCGGCTTCCTCGACATGGTCGCCACCCTTGTCACCGCCCACCGGCCCACCGAGTTGGTCGCCTGCTGGGATGACGATTGGCGCCCGGGATGGCGCGTCGACCTCATCCCCACCTACAAGACGCACCGGCTCGCCGAAGGCAGCGCCACCGCCGAGGAGAGTCCGCCCGACTTGACCCCCCAAGTGCCACTCATCCGCGACGCGCTCACGGCGCTCGGGATCGTGCGCCTGGGCGCTCCCGGCTTTGAGGCCGACGACGTCATCGGCACCCTCGTGGCCCGCCACCGCGGCCGCCTCCCCATCGATGTGGTCACCGGCGACCGCGACCTGCTTCAACTCGTCGACGACGCCGCGGGCGTGCGCGTCCTCTACACCGGCCGCGGCGGGGTCCGCGACCCCGATCTGGCCACCCAGGCCTACCTGCGGGAGCGGTATGCCGTCCCCACCGGTGCCGCGTATGCCGACCTCGCCGTGTTGCGCGGTGACTCCAGCGACGGGCTGCCCGGCGTCAGGGGTATCGGCGAGAAGACCGCCGCCCTCCTCCTCGCCGAGTTCGGGGACCTCACCGGGCTGCGCGCCGCGGTCGATGCCGGTGACCCCCGGCTCAAGGGGGCGCGCCGCGCCAACCTCGAGGCGGCCGCGGCATACCTCGACGTCGCCCCGACGGTGGTGCGGGTCGCACCAGACGCCCCGGTGCCCGAGGTGTCCCTGGCCCTGCCCACCGGGGTGGCCGACGCCCGGCTGCTCAGTGTGCTCGCCGCCGACTACGGCCTCACCTCACCGCTCAACCGGGTGCTCGCCGCCCTCGACCTCGGAGAGTAGAGCCGTGGCTCCCGCCTCACCTCGCCCCTGGACCACACCCACGCGCCTGGACCGGTTCGAGCAGCGCGCCTTCTCGGCCCTGCTCGCCATGCCCGCCGGGCTCACCCGGCGGCTCGCCGGTCGACCACATATCGTCGACGGCCAAGAACTCGACCCGCAGATCCAGGTGGGGTTGCGGGTGCTGTCCCACCTGGGCGGACCCGAACTCAACGACCTGCCCGTCGCGCAGGCCCGGGCGGTGCTCGAACGCGAGTCGTGGCTGTTCGGCGGGCCATTGGCACCGGTGGCGACCAGTCGAGACCTGCTCCTGCCCGGACCCGGCGGCGCCATCCCGGCCCGACTGCACCTGCCGCAGCGCCGCGCTTCCGGGCCGCTGCCGCTGCTCATTTGGTATCACGGCGGTGGCTGGGTGCTCGGTAGCATCGCCACCCACGAATCGTTGGCGCGCGCCTTCTGCCACCTGGCCGGGGTCGCGGTGCTCAATGTGGGGTATCGGCTGGCCCCGGAGCATCCCTTCCCGGCGGCGTTCGACGACGCCGAAGCGGCGTTCCTGTGGGCGTATGCCCACGCCGACGAGTTCGGCTGGGACGCCGACCGGATCGCCGTAGGAGGCGACAGCGCCGGCGGCAACCTGGCGGCGGCCGTTTCGTTGGCCCGGGTGCGCGGGGGCGGGCCGGCACCGGCGTTCCAACTGCTCGTCGTCCCGGCGGTGGACCTGGTCAACCGCACCCGCTCCTACCACCTGTTCGGCGAGGGCTACTTCCTCAGCAAGGCCAACATGGAGTGGTACAAGGACTGTTACCTGCCCCCGGGCCTGGACCGGTCCGATCCGCGGGCCTCACCGCTGCTCGCCCCCGACTTGTCGGGATTGCCGCCGGCCTATGTGGCAGTTGCCGGTTTCGACCCGCTCCGCGACGAGGGTGAGGCGTATGCCGCGGCCTTGCGCGCCGCGGGCGTGCCGGTGACGCTGCGGCGGCATACCAGTGCGGTCCACCCCTTCATCAACATCCCGGTGACCCGGATGGGGCAGGCCGCGTTGCGCGAGACCGTGGGCGCGCTCCAGGTCGGCCTGCGCGTGTAACCCAGGACCCAGCGCCGAGTTCCACCTGCACCCTGATTCGAGGTAAAAACGCCGGTGAATCCGCGCGCTATTACCTCGAATCGGCGACGACGCCGCGACGGATCGCGTCGATGGCCCGGCGGGCGGTGCGGCGGGTCTCGATGTCGTCCGCGGCGTCGGCAAGCTGGCCGAGCAGGTCGATGACCTGCTTGCAGCGTCGCACGAAGTCCCCGGCGGTCAATTCGGCCCGCTCGGGCGTCGGTGCGCGCTCCGCACCGCGGTCGCGATGTCGGTCACGGCGTGGCACTCGACCGCGCAACACCTCGTCGAGGCCGCGACCGCTCGCCCAGCGATGCATCGCCCACGCCAACCCGCCATCGGGCGGGGCCGTCGGGGTCACCCCGTGGCGTTCTTCGATCGCGCCCAGATCGGCCCACAGTTCGTGCATGCGCCCCAGGGCGGTCGCCACCTCGTCGCTGGGGACGCGCAGATCGACGTCGGGGCCCTCCCCGCGGGGCTCGTGGATCAGTGCGGACACGCACGCCGCCAGGCTCGCGGGGTCGAGACGCCGCCACACCCCGGCCCGTAGGCAATGAGCGGCCAGCAGATCCTTCTCGGTGTAGATACGCCGCAGCCGTTCCCCTTGAAGCGTGACGTGCGTGCCGTCCGGGCTGAGGTCCCCGGTTTCCGCGAGGGTGGCGCAGATCCGGTCGAAGGTGCGCGCCACCGTGTTGGTGCGGGACTCCACCTTGCGGCGCAATCCGTCGGTCTCGCGGGTGAGTCGCCACCAGCGTTCGGCCCAGCGGGCGTGGTCCTCGCGGTCGGGGCAGCGGTGGCACGGGTGCGTCTTGAGGTCGCGGCGCAACCGCGCGATGTGTTCCTGCGCTGGGCCGTCGGCCGTCGCCTCCTCGGACCCGTGCGCCGGCTCCGGCGGGGGGCCCCCATGGGGCACGGCGATCCGCACCGAGGTCGCCAGGTCCCGGCGGGCCTGCGGGTTCTTGGGGTTGACCTGCGCGGGGACCTTGATCCGGGCCACCGCCTCGACCGGAGCGGGGACATCGCCGAGCGTGACCCGGTGCAGGTGCTTGTCCGCGGTGACCACCGTGGGCCCGCTCCACTCGCCCTGGTACGAACGCGCTGGTGAGACGACGACCGCCCACCCGGCGCGGCGGCCGGCCCCGATGCGGAACACGTCGCCCACCCGCAACGCCTCCAGGCTCAGCGCCGCTTCGGCGCGCCGACTCGCCCCCCGGGCTCGGGCACCGGCCTTTTCCGCGTCGGCCAGGGAACGGCGAAGCGCGGCATACTCCCAGAAGTCGCCCCGGTCGCAGGCAACCGAGTCGGCATACCCGGCCAGCGCCTCCTCGTTGCGGCGAATCGCCCGGGCCAACCCCACGACGCCCCGGTCGGCCTGGAACTGAGCGAAGGATGTCTCCAGCACCTCCCGCGCCCGCTCACGGCCCAGCCGGGCGACGAGGTTGACGGCCATGTTGTAGGTCGGGGCAAAACTGGACCGCAACGGATAGGTCCGCGTCGACGCCAACCCGCCCACCACTCCCGGGTCGAGCCCCGGCGACCACTGAACGACCGCATGCCCCTCGACGTCGATGCCGCGCCGGCCGGCGCGCCCGGTGAGCTGGGTGTACTCGGCCGGGGTGACGTCGACATGGGCCTCCCCGTTGAACTTGACGAGTTTCTCGAGGACGACGGTCCGGGCGGGCATGTTGATACCCAGCGCCAGCGTCTCGGTGGCATAGACCGCACGGATGCGCCCGGCCGTGAACAACTCCTCGACCACCTCGCGGAAGAGCGGCAACATCCCCGCGTGATGCGCGGCAAATCCGCGATCCAACCCGTCGGCGACGTCCCAATAGCCCAAGATGTCGAGTTCGGCGTCGCTCAACTGCCCGACCCGCTCTTCGAGCACCCGTCGGTTGCGCTGTCCGTCACGCTCGGGGATCAGGCGGACCCCCGCGCCGAGCAACGACTTGACCGCCCCGTCACACCCGGCCCGGCTGAAGATGAAGGTGATCGCCGGCAGCAGTCCGTCGCGATCGAGGGAGCGGGCGATGTCGGCGCGGCTGGCTCGGGCCGGGCGCTCGCCCACGGTGCGCCCGGACCCGCCGGCCGCGTCACGACCCCGACCACGGACTCGGTCCTGACCCCCGCCCCGGCGGAACTCGCGCCCGTCGCGCGGCCGGGTCTGCTGCCTCCGGATGGCCGCGATCACCTCGGGGTTGATCCGCACCGGGCCACGGTCGCCCCCGATGACCTGCCCGCTGTCCCCGGCGAACAGGTCGAACAGGGTGTCGCCGACGAGCAGGTGCTGCCACAGGGGCACCGGGCGATGCTCGGACACGACGACCGCGGTGTTGCCCCGCACCTGGGTGAGCCAGTCCCCGAACTCCTCCGCATTGCTCACCGTCGCCGACAGGGACACCACCTGGACCGACTCGGGCAGGTGGATGATGACCTCCTCCCACACCGCGCCCCGGAACTTGTCGGCGAGGTAGTGCACCTCGTCCATGACGACGAAACCGAGACCGGCCAGGGTGGCCGACCCGGCATACACCATGTTGCGCAACACCTCGGTCGTCATGACGACGACGGGGGCCTCCCCGCGGATCGAGACGTCGCCGGTGAGCAGCCCGACCCGCTCGGCGCCATGGCGGGCCACCAGGTCGTGGTACTTCTGGTTGGACAGCGCCTTGATGGGCGTGGTGTAGAACGCCTTGCGGCCGGTGCGCAGCGCCAACTCGACGGCGAACTCGCCGACGACGGTCTTCCCGGCCCCGGTGGGTGCGGCGACGAGCACCCCACGCCCGTCCTCGACGGCCGTGCAGGCGTCCACCTGGAACTCGTCGAGGGCATAGGGCAGGGTCGCTGCGAACTCCTCGAGCGCCGTCATGGGCTCACGCTACGACAGCACGCTGACCGCGCCCGGCACCGCGGTGCACTCCAGCGGCAGCGGCGCAAACCGCTCGCCGTCGGCATACCCGACGATCCCCGCCGCCTCGAGGCGCACGCTGCGGGCCCGATGGATGGTGACTGCCGGGTGATCGACATGCCCGCCGCTGAAAACCTTGGGAAAGACGCGGAGGAACTCGGGAATCGAGATCCGCGACAGCACGAGCACGTCGAGGAGCCCGTCGTCGAACACCGCGGTCGGCACCACCTTCATCCCACCCCCGTATGCCGGCCCGTTGGCGACCGCGACCAACATCGCCTCGGTCTCTACCGGCGTCCCGTCGAGCGTGAGCCGATAGGGGATGGCGCGGAATCCGGGGAGTTCGCGCAGGATCGCCAGGTTGTAGCGCATCTGCCCCCGTGGCCAAGCCCACTGGTTGGCGCGTTCGTTGACGAGGGCGTCGAACCCGCCGGCGAGGACCCCGGCGAACCAGCCCGCCTCCCCCCCGCCGGCGGTGAGGGACACCGCGTCGATGGGTCGAGGGTCACCGGCGTGGATGCGGGCGACCGCTGCGGCCGGGTCACCGACGGGCAGGCCGAGTTCGCGGGCGATGTCGTTGCCGGTGCCGGAGGCGACGATGCCGAGCGGCACCCCGGTGCCCGCGCACAGGTTGACGCCGAGGTGGACCATGCCGTCGCCACCGGCGACGACCAGCCGGTCGATGTCGCCGGCGGCGATGGCGGCCGAGGCCCGGGCCCGCGCACCCGCGGCGGTGTCGGCGCTGAGGTCGAGCAGGTCGTGTCCGCAGCCGCGCAACAGGCGGATCGCCTCGTCCCCGACCGTAGCCCCGGTGTTCTTGCCCGCCGTGGGGTTGACGATGAGGCCGATACGCACAGACACGCCGGTGAGCGTAGCCGTTACAGGCCGCTGGGTTGGTCGTCGTCGACACCGAGCCAGTCCGGGGTGGCCTTGGCGCGCCGTTTGTCGAGGACTTTGGTCAACCCGAGTGCGGCGAAGAAGAGCACGACGAGTGGGCCGGCGAGGAGGAACATCGTGTAGGGGTCCGGCGTGGGCATCATGACCGCGCTGAAGACCAGGATGAGGAAGACCGAGATCCGCCAACTTCTCTTGAGCCGCTCGTACGGGAGGGCCCCGAGCAGGTTGAGCGCGACGAGGAAGACCGGCAGCAAGAAGGCGATCCCGAAACTGAGGATGAAGCGCATCGCGAAACTCAAGTAGTCGGAGAGCGCTTGCAGGTATGCCGTGGTCGACACCCCGAAGTCGAGGAGAACACCGACGACGAGCGGCAGTGAGACCTGAGCGAGCGCGCACCCGGCGAGGAAAAGCGGCACGGCGGCGGCCATGAACAGCCGCGACATCTTCTTTTCCTTGACCGTCAGGCCCGGCATGATGAAGGCCCAGATCTGGTAGAGCCAGATCGGGCTCGACACGACCACGCCGATGAAGATGGCCACTGAGAGCCGCTGAGAGAACGCCGAGGTCAACCCGGTATAGGTCGTTTCGATGGTGCGTCCCGGGTGGGTCGCCCGGTAGTCGTCAATGGGTTTCGTCAGCGCCTTGACGACCGGGTCGAAGAGGAACCAGCCGCCGACCGCGCCGGCCAACAGGGCCAGCCCCGACTTGACGATGCGCTGCCGCAACTCGCGCAAGTGATCGGCAAGGGGCATCCGCCCCTCGGGATCCTTGGGGCGACGACGCGGCAGGGCCATGGTGGCGGGTGACGGAAGGTCGGTCAGGCGGTGTGCTTAGGGGCGTCCGCACTCGTGCTGGTCGTGGCGGTAGGCGAACCCTCGGCAATCTCGCCCTCGACGACCCCCTTGGCGGCCTTGGCCTCGGATTCGGCCTTCATCTCGTCCACCTCGGACTTGAAGATGCGCATCGACCGGCCCAGGCTGCGGGCGGCATCGGGGAGTCGCTTGAAACCGAAGAGGATGAGGAACGCCACCACGATGATGACGATGTGCCAGCCCTTCAATGCACCCATGAGTGAGCCCGTCCTTACGGTTCCGCTTGTCGTTGACTGGGGGCCAGTCTAGTCGGCGAGGCTGACGGCCACGCCGGGCTTGGTGCGGCTGGGCCGTCCGAACGCCGGGTGCGGTCGCGGCGCGCCCTCACCCGGGAGTCGGCAACGCGGCATACCCGGCCAGCCCGGCGCGCGCGGCGGCGGCGACCCGCTCACGGAGTTCCGGCGGGGCTACCGCGCTCACCTGGCCGCCCAGGCGCAACATCAGCCGCACCAGCCACTCCAGATCGCCGGTCCGCAGGGTGATCTCGGCGCGCCCGTCCCCGAGGTCGCGCACCTCTTCGACCGGGTAGTAGTCCGCGATCCAGCGCGCCGAACGCTCCGCGTGCATGGTGACCACGAGGTCGTCGGGGTGGGGTTGGAAAATGCCGAGGCTGAGGTCCCGTGGCTGGGCCTGAGTCGGAGGTATGCCGTCCGCGCCGGTCTCTTCGAGGCGCTCGACCCGGTCCAGGCGGAACATCCGCATGGCCTGGGCCCGATGGCACCAGCCTTCGAGGTACCACCGCCCGTCCATGCTCACCACCCGCACCGGGTCGACATCACGCTCGGTGGCCTCGTCGCGACCCGGGACGACATAGCGCAGCCGAAGTTGCCGCTGGTGAGTGGCGGCCGAGCGGGCCGCGGTCACCACCTGTTCATCGACCTCGTCGTCGAGGCGAACATCGACCGTGACCGCAGCGGCCCCCACCGAACCGGTGGCAGCCTCGATCTTTGCCAGCGCCCGCTCGACCGCATCCCGCTCCCCCAGCCCGGGCACGGCGAGCAGCGCCCGCAACCCCACGAGCAGCGAGATCGCCTCGTCCAGCCCCAGCCGCAACGGCCGGGCGATGGTGTCGGCGTTGCGCACGAAGACCCGCCCGTCCTCCCAGTCGGCGTCGATAAGTTCATCGGGCAACTGCCCATAGCCGCAGAGGAAGAGCAACGCCAGGTCACTCTCCAGTTGAGTCACCGTGATCCCGAGATCGGCAGCGGCCTGACCCAGGTCGATGCCCTGCCGGTTGACCAGCCACGGAACCATGGTCAGCAGCCGGGACAACCGGTCGAGCGCCGACTCCTGGGCCGCCGCACCCACCCGACGCCCGGTCATGGCCGACCCTCATGCACCGCGAGGGCCCCGCGCAGGCGGTCGAGCACCGCCGTGCGCAACTCGGCGGGCTGCTCGACGATGACGTCGGCGGCATACGAGGCCAATTGGGAGGCGAACTCGTCGATGTCGAGATAGTCGACGTCGAGCAACGACCAGTCGTCGTCGACGTCCCCGACCGAGCGAGCGCGTCGGCGGAGGGCATGCCCGCGCCCGACCCGCACCCGCAGGATCGCCGGACTGTGTTGGGCCGGGGGGACCGACCGGCTCACCATCACCTGCGGGTCGTGATCCGCGGGCACCTCATAGGCCCCGGGCGCGCCTACCATGCGCACCCGGCCGCTGATCCGCGAGAGCCGGAACACCCTCGGCGCCTGCCGATCAAGGTCGTACCCGGTGAGGTACCAACGACCGTGCCAGAGCAGCACCCGCCAGGGCTGAACCCGCCGCGCACTCGCCGCATCCGAGTCGGGGCGCCGATAGTCGAAGGTGACCTCAACCCGGCGGACCGCCGCATCCTTGAGCGCGTCGAAGGCCGGTTCGACCGTGCGCAGGTGGGGCTCGATGCCGATGAGGGACTCCTCGTCCCGTTCGACGTCGGCCGCTCGCAACTTGCGCAACGCCTGGGCGGCGGCCCCGCCGAGGGAAGCCTGCGCCCAGGCCCGCGCGGCCAGCCCAAGGACGGCGCGTTCGTCGCGCTCAAAGGTCAAGTCGGGCAGGGCATATTCGCGCTGGTCGATGCGGTAGCCGACGTCGGGGTCCCAGCCCCGGTGCACGTCGAGAGTGGCGACCGGGATGCCGAGTTCGCGCAGTTCGTCCTTGTCACGCTCAAACGTGCGTTCGAAGGCGGCGTCGGTGGGGGCCGCGGCATACTGCGGCACCATCGTGCGCAACTCGGCCCGGGTGAGAGGGCGCCGGGTGTAGAGGAGCACGAGAACGAGGTTGAGCAGCCGCTCGGTCTTGGCCGCCGGCGCGGTGGGAGCGCTCATGCGCCGAACGCTACCCGAGGGTCGCCGTCGCGCCCGTTACGCTCGCCGGGTGATGTCGTGGCGCCGTGGGATCGTCGTCCGGGAGGTTCGTCGCTGGCCCGGGGCCATCGAGTATGCCGTGGCACTCGCCTCCCCCGACCCGGCCGGGCTGCCCGAGCAGGTGCGCGCGCTCGCCTACGTCAGCCTCGTCGGGGAACCGGTTCCCGGGGACAGCGTGCTCCTCAATGTCAGTGCCCTCGTGCTCGACCTCGGCACCGGCGGACTGGCGCTCGTGGTCGCGGTCCCCGACCGGCTCCCGAGCAACCTCGAGCATCCGGGGCACATCGTCAAGGCTCGGTATACCCCGCAGCAGCAGTTCTTCCTCGCCGTCGACGAGCAGGACAGCCCCCACCATGGGGTGCTCACCGGGTCGGCCGCCCAGGCCGGTTCCCTCGACGGGCTGCCGGTCGTCGTCGCCGACCTGCACTCGGCCCTGCCGGCGATCCTCGCCGGGGTGTATGCCGAGCGTCCCCAGGCCCGGGTTGCCTACGTCATGACCGATGGCGGCGCCTTGCCGCTGGCCTTCTCGCGCACGGTCGCCGGGCTGCGCGAGAGCGGATGGCTCGCCGCGACGATCACCGTCGGGCAGGCCTTCGGTGGCGATCACGAGGCCGTCACCGTGCATTCGGCCCTGGTCGCGGCCCGGCTCGTGCTCGATGCCGACCTCGTCGTCGTCGCCCAGGGCCCGGGCAATGTCGGCACCGACACGCCGTGGGGGTTCACCGGCGTCGCCGCTGGCGAGGTGCTCAACGCCACCCACACCCTCGGCGGTCGCGGCGTCGCCAGCCTGCGGGTGTCGTTCGCCGACCCCAGGGAGCGGCACCGGGGGATTTCGCACCACAGCCGGACGGCATACGGACGGGTGTGTCTGGTGCCGGCCGACCTCCCGGTGCCGACCCCGGCCAACCCGGAGCAGCGCCTGGTCCATGAGCAGGCCTGCGCTCTCGTGCGGGAGGCGACGGCGGCGCTCGACCTCCACCTCGTCGCCACCGACGGGCTGCTCGACGCCCTGGCCGACACCCCGGTGCCGTTGTCGACGATGGGCCGGGGGCTGGCCCAGGACCCGGAGGCGTTCGTCACGGCCGCGGTGGCCGGCCGGTATGCCGCCCGGCTCACCTGACGGCTGCGTGTCGCCTCAGCGCACGTCGACGAGGTCGACGACGAAGATGAGGGTTTCGCCACCCTTGATGACGCCGCCGGCTCCACGATCGCCGTAGGCCAGGTGGGCCGGGATGACCAGTTTGCGGCGTCCGCCGACCCGCATGCCGGCGATCCCCTGGTCCCACCCGGCGATCACCTGACCGACGCCGAGCCGGAAGTCGAGCGGCGCACCCCGGTTCCACGACGCGTCGAACTCCTCGCCGGTGGAGTAGGCGACTCCGACATAGTGGGTGCGCACCGTGCAGCCGCGGGTGGCCTCCGCGCCGTCGCCCACCCAGATGTCCTCGATGACCAGGTCGGCGGGCGGCTGATCGCCGGGAAAGTCGATGTCCGGCTTGGTCGTCGCGGGGTCGAAGGGCATGGCGTTCCTTTGCGTTGGACGGCTGTCGGGTGTGTCGGAAGGGTGCGGGTCAGAGGGCGGCGAGAATGTCGACGACGAACACCAAGGTGTCGGTGCCACTGATCTTGGTGCCCTGACCGGCCGCGCCGTACCCCTCGCTGGGCGGGACGACGAGAAGCATGCGCGAGCCGACCTTCTGGCCCTTGATGCCCTTGTTCCAACCCGAGATGATGCCTTGCTGGCCGACGACGAAGTCGAAGTGCTTGAGGGCGCTGGTGGCCGAGGAGTCGAACACCGAGCCGTCTTTCCACAGCGCGCCGGTGTAGGTGACGCGGACCGTCTGACCGTCCTGGACCTCGGGCCCGGTGCCGGTGATGAGGGGTTGGACGACCAGCGATGTCGGGGCGCTCACCCCGGACGGAATAGTGATGGTGGCCGGAGTCTTCGTGTCCTTGACGGTGACGGTGGGCAGGTCGGCCTTGGCTGGGACCGGGCTCCCCTTGGCCTCGGTCAGGGGCTGGGTGGCCGACATGATGTCGATGACGAACACGACCGAATCGGTGCCCTTGAGGCCGGCACCCGTATTGCCGTCCTTGCCGAACACGTCCTTGGGCGGGGCGGCGATGAGGACCCGGCTGCCGATCTTCTTGCCGGGCAACTGGGATTTGAGGGCGGCGAACAGGGCGTCTTGCGACAGGTCGATGGCCGTTGGCGCGCTGTCCCATGTGCTGCCGACGACCTTGCCGTCGGTGCCGTTGACGATGACCGCCTTGACCTTGGTGAGGTCCTTGCCGGTGAGGGCAGCACCCGTGCCCTCCTTGAGGACCTTGGACTCCGAGGTGGTGGCGTTGAGCGGGGTCTTGGTCACGGTGACGGTCGGTGCCTTGGCCGCGTCATTGCCGTCGACCTTGATCGAGGACAGAACCGAACTCCCGGACGTGGACGAACCACACGCGGCGGACAACATCGTGACGCTGGTCGCCAGGGCAAGGATGACCAATCGGCGGGGATTACGCACAGGGGAACCTTCGATGATGGGGCAGGTAACAATCGACCAGCGTAACCGGATCCGCTGTGCTCGGGAGTGGGCGTCCGGCTAGGCCGTGGGCGGCGCCGCCGCCTCCATGGTGTCGATGAGACGCTCGACTCGCTCGTCCTCAGCCGCGAAGGGGTCCTTGCACAGGATGGTCCGCTGTGCTTGGTCGTTGAGCTTCAGATGCACCCAGTCGACCGTGAAGTCGCGCTGATTCCGCTGTGCGGCACTGACAAAAGCTCCCCGCAGTCGGGCTCTTGTGGTCTGCGGGGCGACCGTCTTGGCTCGAAAGACCTCCGGGTCGGTGATCGCGCGGGCAGCTCGACCGCGGCGCTGGAGCAGGTAGAACACGCCCCGGTCGCGCCTGATGTCGTGGTAGGCCAAGTCGAGTTGGGCCAGACGGGGATGTTCCAAGCCCACGCCGTGCTTGGCGGCATACTCCATCAGCAGGCGGCGTTTGATGACCCAGTCGATTTCGGTGTCGACCAGATCGAGGCGGTCGAACTCCACGGCGTCCAGGGTGCGCCCCCACAACTCGAAGACCCGCTCGTGGTCGGGGTCGGTGGGGCCGTCCTCGGCGAGCGCCCGGGCCACCGCGGCATGGTATTCGCGTTGCAGCGCGAGGGCGCTCATCGTGCGTCCCGAGGCCAGGCGCACCACCTTGCGGCCCGTCGGGTCGTAGCTGATTTCGCGAATCGCCCGGATCGGGTTTTCGAGGGTGAGGTCGCGCAGCGGCCGGGCCTCTTCGAGGAGCCGGAGGACGAGGTCGCACGAGCCGATCTTGAGCAGGTTGGTCACCTCGCTCATCGAGGAGTCGCCGACGATGACGTGGAGGCGCCGGAAATGCTCGGCGTCGGCGTGCGGTTCGTCGCGGGTGTTGATGATGGGGCGCGACCGGGTGGTCGCCGAGGACACCCCCTCCCAGATGTGGTCGGCCCGCTGACTGAGTGAGAAGGTGGCGCCCTTCGCGGTGGGGACGATGCGACCGGCACCGCAGATGAGTTGCCGGGAGACCAGGAACGGCAACAAAGCCTCGGTGATCTGCCCGAAGTCCCCGGCCCGGCGGATGAGGTAGTTTTCGTGGCACCCGTAGGAGTTGCCGGCCGAGTCGGTGTTGTTCTTGAAGACGAAGATCTCGCCGCGCACGTTGTCGGCGGCGAGGCGGGCTTGGGCGTCGACACCGAGGGCCTCGACGATGCGTTCCCCGGCGCGGTCGTGGACGATCACCTGCCGCAGCGAGTCGCATTCGGCGGTGGCGTATTCGGGGTGCGAGCCGACGTCGAGATAGAGGCGCGAACCGTTGGTGAGGAACACGTTGCTCGACCGCCCCCAGGCCACAACCTTGCGGAACAGGTAGCGGGCCACTTCGTCGGGGGTGAGCGTGCGCTGGCCGTCGGCGGCGCAGGTGATGCCGAACTCGGTCTCGATCCCGAAGATGCGCCGGCGCGCGAGCGTCATGACCCGCCGTCTCCCTCACCGTGGGGCCGTTGAGTCTGCGGGTTGGAGGCAGCCTGGCGGGGGCTGTCCCCCGGGGTCGAGTCCTCCGCCGAGGCCGTGGGTGCCGACCCGCCGGCGGTGAGTATGCCGTCGAGCAGGGCCGTGAGCGCTGGCCCGGTCACGCGCCGGAAGGTCCGCCGCGGTCGCTGGCGGTCGAGGATCGCCACCTCCAACTGGGCCTCGTCGAGGACCCGGTCCGGACCGCCGCCGGGGTCCTTGGCGAGCAACCCGACGGCCAACTGGAGCGCTTGTGCCAGGGACGAATCGGCCGACCACTGGGCCCGCAGACCCTCCTCGATGGCCTCCGCCGCCCCACCCATCGCCACGAACCCGTGGACGTCGGCGACCGACCCGTCATAGGTGAGCCGGTAGATCTGGTCGTCGTCGGCGAGCCGCCCCACCTCGGCGACGACGATCTCCACCTCGTAGGGCTTGGACTCCTGGGTGAACACGGCGCCGAGGGTTTGGGCGTAGGCATTGGCGAGCCCGCGGGCACTCACATCCGAGCGGTCATAGGAGTAGCCGCGCAGGTCGGCATACCGAACCCCGGCAACGCGGAGGTTCTCGAACTCGTTGTACTTCCCGACGGCGGCAAAACCGATGCGGTCATAGATCTCGGCGACCTTGTGCAGGGCCCGCGAGTGGTTTTCGGCGACGAAAACGATGCCCTCGGCATACGACATGACGACCACGGAGCGCCCACGAGCGATGCCCTTTCGGGCGAAGTCGGCGCGGTCCTTGATGAGTTGCTCGGGCGAGACGTAGAACGGCATCTGGCTCATCGGGCACCTCCCGGGTTGCCGGCCCGGTCGGCGACGACGGCGGCGACCACCTGCTCGACGTCACCGTCGCTCGCGAACCGGACCCCGCCGGCGTCGACGAGGGCGACCGTCGGCCAGATGCGACGCCCGAGATCGGGACCGCCGGTCGCACTGTCGTCGTCGGCGGCATCCCAGAGCGCCTCGAGCGCGACCCGGAGCGCGGCCACGGGCGCCAGCCCGGGACGGTAGAGCTTCTTGAGGGCCCCTCTGGCGAACGCCGACCCACTGCCGACGCTGTAGAAGTCGCGCTCCTCGTAGCACCCACCGGTCACGTCGTAGGAGAACAACCGGCCCCGGCCCAGGGCCACGTCGTAACCGGCGAAAACCGGCACCACGCTCAGGCCCTGCATGGCCAACCCCAGGTTGCCGCGGATCATCGACGCCAACCGGTTGGCCTTGCCCTCCAAGGACATCAGGGTGCCCTCGATCTTCTCGTAGTGCTCCAACTCGACCTGGAACAGGCGCACGACCTCGATCGCCAAGCCCGCGGTGCCCGCGATGCCCACCGCCGAGTATTCGTCGGCGGCGAACACCTTCTCCATGTCGCGGTTGGCGATGACGTTGCCCATCGTGGCCCGCCGGTCCCCCGCCATGAGCACCCCGCCCTCGAAGGCGACCGTGACGATGGTCGTGCCGTGCGGCGCCTCCACCACGCCCCCCGCCGGCAGTGGCCGCCGGCTCGGGAGGACATCGGGTGCCACTTCGCGGACGAACTCGGTGAACGAGGACGAACCAGAACTCAGGTATGCCGCCGGCAGCCGGCCCTGGCGGGTGCGGTCGGTCACTGGCCACCCTTTTGGACGAAACCCCGGACGAACTCCTCGGCGTTGGCCTCCAGCACCCCGTCGATCTCGTCGAGGAGGTCGTCGATCTCCTGCGCCGAGGTCAGCGGCGCGGCAGGGGCCGGCTCGGGCAGGTCATCCGGCCCGTCGTCGCGGCGGTCCCTTTTGATCTGCTCCTGACCGGCCATGATGCCCCTCCTGAGGTTGGGTGGTCTGTTCTGCCTCCGAGCCTAGTTCACGGCACCGACACCGAGGCCGCGTCGCTCACCGGCGCCCGCAAGGCGTCGAGGAGGTCCGTGATGGTCGTGCTGCCGGCCACGAGCGGCCCGAGTTGCGCGGCGGTCCCCTTGTGTGGGTCGACAAGCGGAATCCGTTGCAGTTCCCGCTGGCCGGGGACCTCGACGATGAGCGAATCCCACGAGGCGGCGACGACCTCATCGGGGAATCGGCGCAGCAACTCCCCACGGAACCAGGCCCTCGTGTCCACCGGGGCCTGCGTGGCGGCGGCCACGGCCTGCGCGTCGGTGACCAACTCGGTCAACCGCCCGGTCGCCCTGAGGCGGTGGGCCAGGCCCCGGTCGGCCCGCACATCCGACCATTGGATGTCGACCGCCTTGAGTCGTGGGCTGCCCCAGCCGAGCCCGTCGCGCTGGCGGTAGCCCTCGAGGAGGGCCAGTTTCGCCACCCACTCGACCTCGCCGCGGGCCTCCATGGGGTCGCGGCGCAGCCGGTCGAGGGTCAACCCCCACCACTGGAGCACCTCGGCGGTGTCGGCGTCGACATCGCTGCCCCAGCGCTCGGTCACGTAGTCGGTCGCCGCCTCGAAGTAGATGCCGAGCAGGTCCAGCCCGCTCATGACCCGCCCATCCATGAACCGGACCTGGGCCTTGAGGGTGGGGTCGTGGGAGATCGCCCGCAAGGTCGCCACCGGGTGCACGAGGCTGAGGTCGGCGGTGAGGAACCGATCCTCGATCATCGCCAGGACCAGGCTCGTCGTGCCCATCTTGAGCAGGTTGGCGACGTCACTGTGGTTGGCGTCGCCGATGATGACGTGGAGGCGCCGGTAGTGGTCGGCGAGAGCGTGCGGTTCGTCCCGGGTGTTGATGATGGGGCGTTTGAGGGTGGTTTCCAGCCCCACCTCACACTCGAAGAAGTCCGAGCGTTGCGCCAGTTGGAAACCGTTGCGGGTGCTGTCGACGCCGATCCCGACCCGGCCGGCGCCGCAGAGGATTTGGCGCACCACGAAGAACGGCATGAGGTGCGCGACGATGTCGAGAAACGGGGTGCGTCGGGACATCAGGTAGTTCTCGTGGGTGCCGTAGGAAGCGCCCTTGCCGTCGGTGTTGTTCTTGTAGAGATTGACCCCGGGCGGCACGGTCGCCAGCCGCTCGACCGCCTCCCGCATGACCACTTCCCCGGCCCGGTCCCACCGGATCGCATCCCTGGGCGTCGTCACCTCCGGGGAGCTGTATTCGGGGTGGGCATGGTCGACGTAGAGGCGGGCGCCGTTGGTGAGGACGACGTTGGCCATCGTCGGGTCCTCACCCCACTCGTCGGTCAGTTGAGTCGGGTGCGCCCGGCTGCGGTGCAGGTCGAAGCCGCGGGCATCACGCAACGGCATCTCGTCGGCATAGTCCCAGGACGCCCGGGCCGGCCGGATGCCGCGCGCCGCGGCATACGTCGTCACGACATCCCCCGAGAGGACCATGGGGTTGGCGTTGGGGGCTCCGGGGACCGAGATTCCGTATTCGGTTTCGATCCCCATCACGCGCCGCACGGTCATAGCCGAAGGCTACGACAGCGGCCCCAAGGGCGGGCTCTAGGCTGGGTCCATGCGCGAGATCGTCGTTTTCTCGGGCTCGGCCCACCCGGAGTTGGCCGAGAGCATCTGCGGGCACCTGGGGGTGCAGCGCTCGCGGGCCCGGGTCCTGCGGTTCAGCAACGACTGTCTCCAGGTCCAACTGCTCGCCAACTGCCGCCAACGCGACGTCTACATCGTCCAACCGCTCGTGCCGCCCACCCAGGACTCGCTCATGGAGTTGCTGCTCATGATCGACGCCGCGCGGGGCGCGTCGGCGCAGCAGATCACGGCGGTCATCCCCCACTACGCGTATGCGCGCTCGGACAAGAAAGACGCCTCCCGGATCTCCATCGGCGGGCGGTTGGTCGCCGACCTCATCGCGACCGCGGGCGCGACCCGGGTCGTGACGATGACCCTGCACGCCCCCCAGGTGCACGGCTTCTTCAGCGTGCCCGTCGACCACCTGACGGCCCTGGGGGTGTTGGCCGATCACTTCCGCGGCACCGACCTCAGCAACACGGTCGTCATCTCCCCCGACCTCGGCAACGCCAAGGAGGCCACCCAGTTCGCCCGGCTCCTCGGCCTGCCGGTGGCCGCGGGCAGCAAGAAGCGTCTCGGGGACGACCGGGTCGTCATCGACTCGATCGTCGGTGACGTTCACGGGATGCGCGCGATCGTCCTCGACGACGAGATCGCCACCGGCGGGTCGATCGTGGAGTTGCTCGACCGGTTGCGTGACCTCGACGTGCCCGAGGCCGACATCGTGTGTACCCACGGGCTGTTCGCCGGCAAGGCGGTCGAGCGGCTCGCCGGTCACCCGATGATCCGTCAGGTGGTGACCACCGATACGGTGCCCGCGCCGCCCCAGTGGCGCGAGTTGCAGGTGCGCTCGGTGTCCCGGCTGTTCGCCGACGCCATCAAGCGCATTCACGCGGGCAAGTCGGTGAGTTCGCTCTTCGACGGGGTCGACCCGACCCATGCTCCCCCGCAGCCCTCCCTCTTCGACGAGCCGGCGTCATGAGCCGCCTCGGACCCGTGGCGTTCGATGTCGTCCTCGTCATCGTCTTCGCGGCCATCGGCCGGCGCAGCCACGACCACGGCCTCAACGTCGTCGGCGTCCTCGAGACGGCGGCCCCGTTCGTCTGCGGCGCAGCCGTCGGCTGGTTGGTGGCGGCGCTGGTCACCGACCTGACCCCCCGCAGTCCCTGGTTCGGCCTGATCGTCGCGGTGGGTGCCGTGGTGGTCGGGATGGCGTTGCGGGCCCTGTTCGGGGCCCCGGTCGCCTGGTCATTCGTCGCGGTCGCGTTCACCGCCCTCACGGTGTTCCTCGTCGGCTGGCGGGCGATCGCGGCGTTGCTGGCCTCCCGGGGCTAGCCGGTATGCCGCTCCGCCGGGCGCCCGGCTGACCCGCCAGGTCGTCCGCCCGGCCTCAGAGATACTGTCCGGTGTTCGCGGTGGCGATCGACTTGCCCGGCTCGGTGCCCTCCTTGGTCTTGATGAGGGTGCGGATGTAGACGATCCGTTCCCCCTTCTTGCCGGAGATGCGGGCCCAGTCGTCGGGGTTGGTCGTGTTGGGCAGGTCCTCGTTCTCCCGGAACTCATCGGTGCACGCCTGGAGCAGATGCTCGACCCGCAACCCCCGCTGCCCGGTCGTCAGCAGGTCCTTGATCGCCGACTTCTTGGCCCGATCGACGATGTTCTGGATCATCGCGCCGGAGTTGAAGTCCTTGAAGTAGAGGATTTCCTTGTCGCCGCCGGCATACGTCACCTCGAGGAAACGGTTCTCCTCCTCCTCGGCATACATCCTCCTGACGACCGCGTCGATCATGCCGCCCACGGTCGCCTCGGGATCGCCCGCGTGCACGGCGAGGTCGTCGGCGTGCAACGGCAGATCGACGGTGAGGTACTTGCCGAAGATGTCGATGGCGCTCTCGGCGTCGGGGCGTTCGATCTTGATCTTCACGTCGAGCCGGCCCGGGCGCAGGATCGCCGGGTCGATCATGTCCTCCCGGTTGCTCGCGCCGATGACGATGACGTTTTCGAGGCCCTCGACACCGTCGATTTCAGCGAGCAACTGCGGCACGATCGTCGTCTCGACATCGCTGGACACCCCAGACCCGCGGGTGCGGAACAACGACTCCATCTCGTCGAAGAACACGACGACGGGGTAGCCCTCGTTGGACTTCTCCCGGGCCCGCTGGAAGATGAGCCGGATATGCCGCTCGGTCTCCCCGACGTACTTGTTGAGCAGTTCCGGGCCCTTGATGTTGAGGAAGTAGCTCGTCCCCTCCGGCCGGCCCTCCTTCTCGGCGATCTTGCGCGACAACGAAGCGGCGACCGCCTTGGCGATCATCGTCTTGCCGCACCCAGGAGGCCCGTAGAGGAGCACGCCCTTGGGCGGCTTGAGCCGGTGCTCGGCATAGAGGTGCGGGTGCAGATAGGGCAACTCGACCGAGTCGCGAATCGTCTCGATCTGACCCTTGAGGCCGCCGATGTCCTCGTAGGACAAATCGGGCACCTCTTCGAGGACGAGATCGGCGACCTCGGACTTGGGAATGCGCTCGAACACGAACCCCGACTTCGGCTCCAGCAGCACCGCGTCGCCGACCCGGATCTTGACATCGAGCAGCGGCTGGGCCAGGCGGCATACCCGCTCCTCGTCCGCGTGGGCGACAACCAAGACCCGGCCCTCGTCGAGGAGTTCCTTGACGAGCACCACCTCACCGGTGACCTCGAAGCGGTGGACGGCCACGATGTTCATCGCCTCGTTGAGCATGACCTCGCGGCCCACCTGCAACTCGTCCGCGGCCAGCCCGGGGCTCACCGCGACCCGCATCTTGCGGCCCGCGCTGAGAATGTCGGCCGTGTGATCGGCGAAGGTCCCCACGAGGATCCCGTAGGTTGCCGGCGGCTGACCCAGGCGGTCGACCTCGGCCTTGAGCGTGACGATCTGCTCTCGGGCATCGCGCAGGGTGCGCACGAGGCGCTCGTTTTGCGAGGACATCGTGGCCAGCTGCGAACGCAGCCGGAGCACCTCGTCGGGCCGGGTCGGTTCGGGGCCGGTCGTGGTGCTCATGCCCGCCTCCTGAGGGTCACGCCGACCAAGAGGTCGGTCTTCTCGACCCTAACCCGGCGCGGGCGATGCGGGCAGCACCGTTTGGGGTGTGGACCTGCTCACGTCCCCTCACCGGGCCACTCCGGAGTCGGTCGCCGGGTCTGCCGTCGAGTCCGTGACGGGCTGCGGGGCAGGGGCGTTGCTCGCCTCCAGGGTGACCCGGCCGCCGGTGACGGTGCGCCGCACCCGCCGCACTCGCTTCTCCGAAGGAACCCGCTCCCCCAAACCCTCCGGTGACCACGACTGCTCGCCGGGATCGGCGTCGTAGCCGCCCCCAGGGCGACGTTTGCGCAGCGGCGGAGTGACCCCCGGGGCAAGGCGCCGGGTCGTGATGAGAAATCCGGTATGCCCGTGCATCCGGTGTTGGGGTCGGACCGCGAGCCCTTCGAGGTGCCAGCCGCGCACGAGCGATTCCCAAGCGGCCGGCTCGGTGAAGGTGCCGTGCTCGCGCATTGCTTCGGCCACCCGGGACAACTGGGTGGCCGTCGCGACGTAACAGATGAGGACCCCACCGGGTGCGAGGGCGTCGGCGACGACGTCGAGGCACTCCCAGGGGGCCAGCATGTCGAGGACCACCCGGTCCACGGTGCCCGGCGCCACTGCTCCAGGGAGGGCCTCGACGAGATCGCCGACGGTGACCGACCACGCCGGGTGCTCGCCCCCGAAGAAGGCACGGGCGTTGGCCAGCGCGATGTCGGCGAAGTCGGCCCGGCGCTCGAAGGAGAGCACCCGCCCAGTGTCGCCGACGGCCCGCAGCAGCGACATGGACAGCGCGCCCGACCCCACACCTGCTTCGACCACCACCGCTCCCGGGAAGATGTCCGCCATCGCGACGATCTGCCCGGCATCCTTGGGATAGATCACGGCGGCACCCCGGGGCATCGACATGACGTAGTCGCTGAGAAGCGGGCGCAGGGCGAGGTATTCGATGCCCGCGGTGTTCTTGATCGTGGATCCGTCGGGGGCGCCGATGAGGTCGTCATGGGCGAGGATGCCGCGGTGGGTGTGGAACTGCTTGCCGCGCCCGAGAGTGATGGTGTGCAGGCGGCCCTTGGGGTCGGTCAGTTGGATGCGTTCGCCCTCGCCGAAGGGGCCACGACGGAACTCGGCACCGGTTGCGGTCATAAGTGGTGAGTCTAGGTGCGTCGGGCGAGCGCCGCGCTGACGTCGGCCTCGCTGAGCAGCCCCCACGCTCGGGAACCCTCGATGAGCAGGGCCAACCCGATTCCGCCCTGCTGGAGGGCGACGAGCGCGGGAATGAGGTCGGTGTCGGGAGTGGCAGCGACGACGGCGGCGTCGGGGATTCGCATGGAGATCGCCGCCACCGGGGTGTGGGCCGGAATGGGTATGCCGTCGGAGGCGCCGACGAGGAGCAGCCACCCGCCGCCGCGGTCGGGGGTCACCACGGGGGCGGCGCCGTCGTCGGTGAGGTCGCTGACGACGGACCCCTGGGGCGCCACCCGCACCGGGCGGGCCACGTCAGCGAGGGTCAATCCCTCGATCGGGGCGCGCGCCTTGCCGGCCGCGATGGCCGCGGTGGCCCCGCGCCAGATCACCGAGGCGAGCAGGAGCGCCCAGACGAGCGTGAACAGGTCGGGTGCTCGGCCGTGACTCAGCGGCCACGCGACCAGCCACAGCACCAGCGCCACCGCGAGCAGCCGACCGGCGACACCCGCAGTTCGCAGCCCCGTCGAACGGCGACCCGTGAGTGCCCACACGAGCGCCTCGAGCACTTGGCCGCCATCCAGGGGCAGGGCGGGCACCGCGTTGAAGGCGGCGAGCAGGAGGTTGATCCAGGCGATCCCGGAAAAGACCATCCCCGGGAGGGGCGCCGTGACCAGCAGCCCGAGACCCCACGCGGCGAGCCCGACCCCAACGTTGGCCAGCGGCCCGGCCGCCGCGATCGCCGCGGCCCGGCCGGCGGTCAGTTCCCGCCCGTCGAAGGCCGTATGCCCGCCGAGAAAGTCCGCGACGACCCGATGGACGGGCAACCCCAGCCGCCGGGCCACCAAAGCATGGGCCACCTCGTGGGCGAGGACCGAGACCAGGAGCACCACGGCATACACGATGCCGACGGCGTAGCCGAGGCTGGTGCGGTCGGCCAACCGGCTGCCCCACAGGACGGTGATGATCGCGGCGAGCAGGAACCAGGTCCAGCCGAGGTAGACCGGCACCCCCCGGACGGTGGCAATGCGCAGGCCAGGAGCCGAAGACTGCGCGGGGATCGCCATGGAGGCGAGCCTACGGGCCGGCGCACCGCCACGAGCGGCGCATCCATCGAGTGTCGGCGCGGCGGCATACCGTGTGACCCATGGTGCCCGCCCTCTCCCCGAGCCGCGCTGCGGACTTCAAACAGTGCCCGCTGCTGTTCCGGTTCCGCACGATCGACAAACTCGAAGGCCCTCCGTCCCCGGCGGCCGCGCGCGGCACCCTCGTCCACTCGGTCCTGGAGCACCTGTTCGACCTGCCCGCCCACGAGCGCACCCCCGAGGCGGCCCTGGCTCTCATCGAGCCGCGCTGGGCCGCGCTGGTCGGCGACCGCCCCGAGCTGGGGATCATGCTCGACGAAGACGACGACCTCGACGCGCCGGGCTGGTTCGCCCAGGCACAGTCGTTGGTGGAGCGCTGGTTCGACCTGGAGGATCCGACCCGGTTGGAGCCGGCCGAGCGCGAACTCTACGTCGAGACCGACCTCGACGGGCTCGTCCTGCGCGGCTACGTCGACCGTCTCGACATCGCGCCCGACGGGGCGATGCGAGTCGTGGACTACAAGACCGGCCGCTCCCCCGGCGAGCGGTTCGAGGGCAAGGCGCTGTTCCAGATGAAGTTTTACGCGCTCGTCCTGTGGCGCTCGCGCGGTGAGATCCCCCGGCTGCTGCAACTGGTCTACCTCGGCGACGGCCAGGTGGTGCGCTATGTGCCCGACGAGCACGACCTGCGGGCGCTGGCCCGCAATCTGCAGGCGGTCTGGGCCGCGGTCGAACGGGCCGCCCACACCGGGGATTGGCGCCCCAGCCCCTCCAAACTTTGCGGTTGGTGCGATTTCCAGGAGTTCTGCCCCGAGTTCGGTGGCACGCCGCCGCCGCTGCCCGCGGACGCGACACGGCTCGTCCTCGATCCCCGGGTGTCCGGTGCGGTGGTGCCGGCCGACGACTGACCCCGCCGGGATGCGTCTTGGCGCGGGCTTCAGCGCCTCGTATGCCGTGCCGCCGCCGCGAGCCCGGGCAGGTCGGCCAGACCCAGGCCCGCAAGGGAACGGATCGGCACCGCCCCGGCAATCTCGGGCACCGGCACGAAGTGCGGGATGGCGATGGTCGCTGCGCCGGCAGCCACCGCGGACCGCACCCCGGTCGCGGAGTCCTCCAGGGCCAGACAGTCCTCGATCGGCACGGCGAGCAGTTCGGCAGCGCGAAGGTAAGGCTCCGGGTGGGGTTTGCCGTTGTGTACTTCGTCGCCGGTGACGATCACCGTGAACGATCCCGCAGGTAGGGCCGCCACGACCGCGTCGACGAGGGACCGCCAGGACATCGTGACCAGGGCGGTAGGCATGTCGGCGTCCCGCAGGTCGGCGAGCAACTCCACGGCGCCCGGCCGCCACGGGACTCGCTCACGTACTTGGGCGATGACCCGGACGAGCAACTCCTCGACGATGCGCTGCGGTTCCCAGGTGACCGGCGAGTGGTCTCGGATGAACCGGGCCGAGACGAGCAGGTCGTTCCCGACGAGTTGATGGGCGAGTTCCTCGGTCCAGGTCCCGCCGGCCTCCTCGACGATGGCGTGTTCGGCCGCAATCCAATACGGTTCGGTGTCCACGAGCGTGCCGTCCATGTCCCAGAGGACGGCGGCGGGCATCGGCATGGCGCGAGTCTACGAACTGCGCGGCATACCGGGCGTCGGCGTGCGTAGGGTGGGACTGCCGACGCCCACCCGCCCGAGGAGGATTCGTGATCGAACTCGAGGATGTCCCCGAGTTGCGCCATCCGGTGATGATCGCTGCCTTCGAGGGCTGGAACGACGCCGGCGACGCGGCGACCACAGCCCTGGAGCACCTCATCGAGTTGTGGGGTGCCGATGCGGTCGCCGCCCTCGACCCGGAGGACTACTACGACTTCCAGGTCAACCGGCCGCGGGTGACGATCGACGGCGGGAGGCGCCGGATCAGTTGGCGCACGACCCGGCTGCTCGTCGCGACCGGCACGACGCTCGGGCGTGACGTCGTCCTCGTTCATGGGGTCGAACCGTCGTTCCGGTGGCGCGCCTTCGCCATCGAGCTCATGGAGTTCGCCCAGAACGCCGGGGTCGAACTCGTCCTCACCCTTGGCGCCCTGATGGCCGACGTGGCCCACACCCGCCCAATCCCGGTGACGGCGACCTCGGACCAGGAGGAAGTGCGGGCCCGCTTCGGTGTGGAGGCCAGCACCTACGAAGGACCGACCGGCATCGTCGGGGTGCTCGCCGACGCCGCCGTGCAGGTGGGGCTGCCGTCGGTATCCGCGTGGGCCGCAGTGCCTCACTACGCCGGGCACACCCCCTCCCCGAAGGCGGTGGCCGCCCTGCTGCGCCGCCTCGAAACCCTTCTCGACACCACGATCGACCTTGGCGGTCTCGACGTCGATGCCCAGGCCTGGCAGCAGACCGTCGACGAGATTGCCGCGGGCGACCCCGAGATCGCCGAATACGTCGAGGCCCTGGAACAGGCCCAGGACGCCGTCGACCTGCCCGAGGCCAGTGGCGATGCGATCGCCAAGGAGTTCGAGCGCTACCTGCGGCGCCAAGGGGGTCCCGACACCGGGGCGTGAGGCGCTAGAGCCGGATGCCGAGGAGGGCGTCGAGGGTGCGCGCGACCACCCCGGCGGCCGTCGGGTCGGTGCCCTTGCCCGCGAGCGATTCCTGCGCCCAGTCGTCCACCGCGGCGAGAGCGCCCGGGGTGTCGAGGTCGTCGCACACCCGCTCGCGGATCGTGGCCACCAGGGGCTCGGCCGCCGCGGCCGCGTTGCCGGACAGGGCCGCGCGCCACCGATCGAGGCGGGCCGTGGCGCGCTCCAGGTCGGCGTCGGTGTACTCCCAGTCGGTGCGGTAGTGGTGGTCCAAGAGGGTGGCGCGAATGACCATCGGGTCGACCCCGTCCCGGCGCAGGGCGGAGACGAAGACGAGGTTTCCCTTGGATTTGCTCATCTTCGCGCCGTGGTAGCCGACCATTGCCTGGTGGGCGTAGTGCCGGGCGAAGGTCACATCCCCGTGCAGCCCGAACGCCTGGGTGGCGCTCATTTCGTGGTGCGGGAACACCAGGTCGCTGCCACCACCGTTGAGGTCGAACGGTATGCCGAGGTGCTCCAAGGTGATCGCGGTGCACTCGATGTGCCAGCCGGGCCGGCCCGGGCCTAACGGTCCGCCGTCCCAGGCGGGTTCGCCGGCGCGGGCACCGCGCCAAAGGAGCGGGTCGAAAGCATCGCGTTTGCCGGGCCGGTCGGGGTCGCCGCCGCGGTCGGCATACACCGCCATCATCTCTTCGCGGGACCAGCCGGATACCTTTCCGAAGGTGGGTTCGCTGGCGAGATCGAGGTAGATGTCGGTGCCGTCCGCGCCCGGGATCGGGAGCCGGTAGGCCAGGCCCGCCTCGAGGAGTTCGAGCACCTTGCCGGCGATCATGGGCACCGACTCCTCGACGCCGACGTACTCGTCGGGCGGTAGGACGGCAAGGGCGGTCATGTCCTCCCGGAACAGGTCGATCTCCCAGCGGGCGAGGTCCCGGAAGTCGACACCGTCACGGTCGGCCCGCTCGAACAGCGGGTCATCGACATCGGTGACGTTCTGCACATACCGCACCGCATGCCCGGCATCGCGGATGGCGCGCTGGATGACGTCGAACGTCACGTAGGTCGCCGCATGACCGAGGTGGGTCGCGTCGTAGGGCGTGATGCCGCAGACGTACATCGTGAACACCCGACCGGCGGGCGCCAGGGATCGCACCTGGCCTGCCGAGGTGTCGTAGAGGTGCAGGGTCGGCCCCGTGCCGGGGATGCGGGGGAGGAACGGCGCGGGCCACGAGATCACCCGAGCAGCCTACGGCCGCCAGGTCACATCGGCGGCCAGGGAATCGCCGGCCAGTTCGGGGTGGGGTGCGGATGCGCGCCGGTCCGGATGAGGTGCGCCACCCGCTGGGTCAGGGCGTCGACCTCGGCGGCGGTGAGCAAGCGGTCCACCTCGGTGAGGGGTCCAGCCGGCTCGTTGAGGGCGGCGGCGAGGGTATGCAGCCGGGTCAGGTCGGCGTCGGGAATCGGCTGTCCCGCCCAGCCCCACAGGACGGTGCGCAGCTTCGGCTCGACGCCGAGCGAGACTCCGTGGTCGAAGCCGCGCACGACGCCCCCGACCCGCACGAGGTGGCCGCCCTTGCGGTCGGAGTTGTTGAGGACCGCGTCGAGCACGGCGGTAGACCGCAGCGCGGGGTCGTCGGCGTGCGAGAGCCGCACCGGTTGGCCGTCGCGATCCTCCCCGTCGAGGACGACGAGCCACCCATCCGGCACGTCATCGGGGTCGGTGACGGTGACGACCAACTCGGGGACGTCGTCGGGGCCGCCGACCCACTCTTGGAGCGACCCGGGCCCCCACGGTCCGTCCCGCAGAATCGTGGCCGGGACCACGGCGAAATCCGCAACCGCCGAGATGAGGTATGCCGCCCGCTCCCGGTAGGCGAGATGCCCGTCCGGGTAGTCCCAGAGCGGGGCCTCGAAGGCGATCGGCTTGTGGATCGCGAGCCGCGCGCTCCCCTCGTGGGTCACTTCGACCAGGACGGCGCTGTTGGACGACCCGACGATCCGGCCCAGGGGCCGAAGGTCACCCACCTCGAGCGCCTCGAGGACGTCGGTGTCCGGGGGTGCGTTCACGGCTCAGCGGCGGTAGCCGTTGGCCCGCGGACACACATGGCCCGTGGGGTCCAGCGGCAGCCCGCAGAACGGGCAGGGTGGGCGACCGGCGGCGACCAGGGCCGAGGCGCGCCGGGTGAACTCGCGGGCCTGGCTCGGCGTGAGGACGACCCGCACGCTGTGGAGGGCCCCGGTCGGGGCCGGCTCACCCTCGTCCGGATCGTGATCGTGGCATTCGACGATGATGCGCGACCGGCTCGCATCCCAGGACAACCCGATCGCGGTCACCCGGAACTCGTCCTCGATCGGGGTTTCCATGGGCTCGTTGTCGACCTGGGCCCCCAAGCCCAGGGCCCCGACCCGGTCGAGCAACTCGGCGAGCCGCTCGGCCAACAGCCCGACCTGAACCTTCTCCAGCGACACCGACCGCAGCCCGCCCGCGCCCCGCGCTTGGAGGAAGAAGGCGCGCTGCCCCGGCGGACCGACGGTGCCGGCGATGAACCGGTCCACGGGGTCGAAGTCGGCGACGCTCATGACCCCACCCTAGTGAGCCGGGGCCGCACCGCTGCCCCCACCGACGACCGCGTCCCCCGCCCGCGGTCCACCCGACGTGGCCGCGATCAGGCTTTCGAGGCCGCCCGCGCGCACGTTGGTGGCGAGCACGATCGCCCGGTCCGCGGCATACCGGACAACCGACACCGACCCGGGGTCGACGTGGAAGCGTTGGAGCCCGGCCACTCCCCCGCCGGTCGCCTGCGCCAGCACCGCCTTGATCGGGTCACCGTGCGAGACCGCCACCCAAGCCGCCTCCGGACCGTGAGCCGTGGTCACCTGGGCATCCGCGCGCCGGATGGCCGTCGTCACGCGGGTGGCCATTTCGCCGAGGGATTCGCCCCGGTATGCCGCGGAGTCGGGGAAGCGGGCCGCTTCCGGGTCGTCCTGGACGGTCCGCCACAGCGGGTCGCGGGCGAGGTCGCCGAGCGCCCGCCCGGTCCAGGCACCGTAATGGCACTCGCCCAACTCGTCGTCAACCTCGGCCGTGGGCAGGCCGGCGCTGGTCAGCGCCGCCGCGGTCGCCACGCAGCGCGACAACGGGCTGGTGACGACCCGGAGGACCCCGACCTCACCAAGGGCGGCGGCGAGAGCCCGCGCCTGGGCCTCGCCCCGGTCTGTGAGGGCCACATCGGGCAGCCAGCCGGCGAGCAGCCCCGCGGCATTGGCGGTGGAGTGTCCGTGACGAACCAGGAAACACACGGCCATGACGGCAGCCTAGGCGCTCGGCATACACGACAATGGCGCCCGTGATCGTGGACAAGGCGCGCTACCGCGCCGGGCATCGGCAAACGTGCGGGGACTTGAGCGAGGAGTTGGCCGCGTTGCGCGCCGAGGGAAGCGACCACGACTTCCTCTGGGTCGGGCTCAAGGACCCGGAAGCGGCCGAGTTCACCGAGGTCAACGAGGAACTCGGGCTCCATCCGCTCGCCATCGAGGACGCGGTCCGTGGGCGGCAGCGGGTCAAGATGGAGTTGTACGACGATGTGCTCGTCGTCGTCCTCAAGCCGCTGCGCTACATCGAGGCGACCTCGGACATCGAGACCGGGGAACTCATGCTTATCGTGGGCGATAGGTTTCTGTTGACCATTCGGCGGGGTGAGGCGAGCCCGTTGGCGGGCATCCGCCGGGCCCTCGAAGTCCACCCCGACCGGCTGGCCAAGGGGCCGATGGCGGCCCTGCACGCGATTCTCGACCAGGTGGTCGACCAGTACGTCCACATCGACGACGAGATTGCCGCGGACCTTGAACAGATCGAAGCGGAGATGTTCGCCTTCGACCAGGACGTGGACTCGGCGACCATCTATCGGCTCAAGCGGGAGGTTCTGGAGTTCCGACGGGCCACCGTGCCGTTGGCGGCCCCGTTGCAGATGCTCCATTCCTCGCCGCGGACTCCGGTCGCCGACCCCGACCTGCGGCTTTTCTTCCGCGATGTGGCCGACCACCTCGCGGCTGTCCTGGACCACGTCGACACCTATGACCGGCTGCTCACCGATATCCTCAGCGCCCACCTCGCCAAGGTGGGGGTGCGCCAGAACGAGGACATGCGCCGGATTTCGGCGTGGGTGGCGATGGCGGCGGTGCCGACCATGATCGCCGGTATCTACGGGATGAACTTCGACTTCATGCCCGAACTCACCGCGTCGGTGACGTTCCACGGGCACGAGTTCGAGTACGGCTACTTCGTCATCGTGGGGTTCATGGGGGCGTTCTCGGCGTGGCTCTACCGGTTGTTCCGGCGCAGCGGCTGGCTGTGAGCCGGCCGCGTCAGGTGGCCGAGAGCCACCCGGCTGCGAGGGCGACGATGACGGCGCCGCCGAGGAGCACGCGATAGGGGATGAAGGCCCGCAGCGAGTGGTGGGACACGAACCGCAGCAGCCAGGCGATCGAGGCGTAGGCGACGACGAAGGACACGACGATGCCCACCGCCATTTGCGGGACGCCCAGGGTCGCGATGTGCGTCTTCTCGTGCATGGCCTCGAAGATCCCGGCGGCGGTCAGGGCCGGGATGGCGAGGAAGAAGGACAACTCAGTGGCGACGACCCGGTTGATGCCGGAGGCCAGCCCCGCGGAGATGGTGGCGCCGCTGCGCGAGACCCCGGGGATCAGCGCGAAACACTGGGCCAACCCGATGACGAGTCCGTCCTTGACCGTCACCTCGTTTTCGCCGCGGGCGATGCCTTGCGCTTCAAACCGGTCGTGACGCTTCTCGGCCCACCAGATGACCGCGCTCCACAGGATGAGGGCGAACGCGACCACCCACAGGCTGCGCAGCGGCCCGGAGATGACGTCCTTGAGGACGAACCCGACCAGACCCACGGGGATGGACCCGACGATGACGGCCCAAGCGAGCTGGTAGTCGTGGCCGCGCCGATCGGCATCCCGTAGCCCGCCCGCCCAGGCGAGCACGAGCTGGATGATCTTCTTGCCGAAGTAGAGGAAGGTCGCGGCGATCGCGCCCAACTGGATGACGGCGGTGTATGCCGTGACGCCCGGGTCGTCGACGCTCAGGCCCATCATCTTGGTCGTGATGGTGAGGTGGCCCGTGGAGGAGACGGGCAGGAACTCGGTGAGTCCCTCGACGATGCCGAGGATGACAGCCTGCCAATAGGTCAGCACGTGCGGGTCCTTCGCTGTGAGCCGGTCGGGGCGACCGGGCCGGTGGGGTCAGGGACTCAGGGCACGAGTCCGGCGTCGGCCCTGACGTCGGCCATGACCTGCAGCGTGCGCAGGCGTTCCTGGCGGTCCATGGAGAAGGGTGACACAGCCAGGGTGGTCACGCCCGCATCGGCCAGCGCGGCGAGTCGTGGCGCGATCCGTTGCGGCGGCCCAACGAGCGAGGTCGCGTCGATGAACTCCAAGGGCACCGCGGCGGCGGCGGCGCGGTGCCGACCGGCGAGGTAGAGGTCCTGGACCTTCGCTGCCTCGTCGGCGAAGCCCATCCGGACGGCGAGCTGGTTGTAGAAGTTCTGCTCCCGAGACCCCATGCCGCCCACGTAGAGCGCGGCATACGAGGAGATGGCCGACAACCCGGCCTCCACGTCGTCGGTGACGACGACCGGGACGGTGGCAACGATGTCGAACCCGTCGAGCGGGTCGCCCGCGGCGCCCTTGCCGGCCCGGGCGCGGCCGATGGCGAGCGCGTCGCGGATGTGGGCGGCATACGCCGGCGAGTAGAAGATGGCAAGGACGCCGTCGGCAATCTCCCCGGCGAGTTCGAGGTTCTTCGGGCCGACGGCGGCGAGATAGATGGGCAGGTCGGCGCGGGCGGGAAGGGTGAGTTTGAGCGACTTGCCTGGACCGTCGGGCAGCGGCAGCGTGTAGTGCCGGCCGGCATACGAGACCCGCTCGCGGCGCAGCGCCAGCCGCACGATCTCGACGTATTCGCGGGTGCGGGCCAGGGGCGCGGCAAACCGGACCCCGTGCCAACCCTCGCTCACCTGCGGGCCCGACACCCCGAGGCCGAGGTGCATCCGGCCCCCGCTCAGGTGGTCGATCGTCGCGGCGGTCATGGCGGTCATGGCCGGGCTGCGGGCCGGGATTTGCATGACACCGGCGCCGAGGCCGATGTGCTCGGTCTGGGCGGCGAGCCAGCCGAGGATGCTCGGCACATCGGAGCCGTAGGCTTCCGCGACCCAGGCCACGGCATACCCGAGTCGATCGGCCTCCTGGGCGACGGCGAGGTTGTCGGCATCCATCCCCATGCCGAAGTAGCCGAGGTTGACGGCGAGTCTCATCGGCGGTCCCTGGTCAGGGGCGGTCGACGTCGAAGTCGGTGTCGTCGAGGCCGGCGTAGAGCTGGCTGCCGCCGTCTTCGTCGCCGTGATCGTCCAACTCCTCGTCGTCGTCCTCGTCACCCTCGTCGTCCTCATCGGCGTCGTCAAAGCCGTCGTCGTCGAGGCCGTAGACGTCGAAGGGGGTCATCTCGCCGGTCGCCTCGTAGAGGGCGCTGTCGTAGATCTCGAAGGCGTCGATGAGGGCGTCGTATGCCGCCTCGACCGTCGGGTCGTCGTCGCCGTGGCGGGCTGTGCAGGCCTCCAGGTGACGCTCGAAGGCGGAGACGAGGGTGGCCAGGGCGGCCCGCGGGTCGGCGCTCATGACCCGACGGTAGTCGCTCTAGGTGAACGGCGGGAGTCGCGGGGCCGGAATCGTGCCTTGTAGTGCACGGCGCGTCGTCAGCAGGTGCGCAGGAATCGGGCGAGAACCTTGGCGCCGAAGCGCAGCGAGTCGAGCGGGACCCGTTCGTCGACGCCGTGGAACATGGGCGCGAAATCGAGGTCGGCGGGCAGCCGCAGCGGCGCGAACCCGTACCCGGTGATGCCCAGCGCGGAGAGGGCCTTGTTGTCGGTGCCGCCGGAGAGGCAGTACGGCAGCACCTGCGCCTGCGGGTCCTCGCTGTGGAGGGCGTCGATCATCGCCTGGACGAGGTCCCCGGAGAAGGGGGCGTCGAGGGCGATGTCGCGGTGGAGGACCTCGACGTCGACGTTCGGGCCGGCGAGGTCGGCGATGGTGTCGAGGAGGTCTTGTTCGTGACCGGGGAGGAATCGGGCGTCGACGTTGGCGTGGGCGTGCTGCGGGATGACGTTGTGCTTGTAACCGGCGTCGAGCATGGTGACGTTCGCGGTGTCGGTGAGGGTGGCGCGCACGAACAGCGCGGCCGGGCCGAGGGCGTGGAGGAGGGGTTCGGGGTCGGTGCCGTCCCACGGCATACCGGTGAGGTCGGCCAGGCCGTCGAGAAGGCCGCTGACGGAGGCGACGTATTCGCGCGGCCAGGTGTGGGCCGCGATTCCCTCGATGGCGCCGGCGAGGTGGACGATCGCGTTGTCGGGGTTGGGGACCGAGCCGTGGCCGGCGCGGCCGTGAGCGGTCAGCCGCAGCCAGGCGATGCCTTTCTCGGCGGTTTGGAGCAGGTAGGCCCGCTGCGGCCGACCGCCGGTGTCGGTGACGGTGACGCTGTAGCCGCCGACCTCGCTGATCGCCTCGGAGATCCCCTCGAAGACCTCGGGGTGGCTCTCGACGAGGAAGTGCGAGCCCTTGACCCCGCCGGCCTCCTCGTCGGCGAAGAACACGAAGAGCAAGTCACGCGGGGGTGTGGTGTGCGTGCGGGCCAGGTCGCGGGCGCCGGCGAGGATCATCGCGACCATGTCCTTCATGTCGACCGCGCCTCTCCCCCACAGGCATCCGTCCCGTTCGATGCCGCCGAACGGGTCGACCTGCCAGTCGGCGGCGTTGGCCGGGACGACATCGAGGTGCCCGTGGATGCACAGGCCGGGGCGGGTCGGGTCGGCGCCGGGGATCCGGGTGACGACGGTGGTGCGGCCGGGGTCGGATTCGTAGACGGTGGCGCTCAGGCCCACCTCTTCGAGTTTGGCGACGACGTATGCCGCGGCCTGCGCCTCCCCCGGGCCGGTCCCGTCGCCGGGGTTGGTCGTGTCGATTCGGAGCAGGTCACGGCACAGGTCGACGACCTCGTCCTCGGGGCCGATGGCCGGCACGTCGGCGGTGGTGGACTGCTTGTCGGGGGTGATGGGCTGCTCGACTGCCGTCATGGAGCCACTGTAGGGGCCCACGATTTCGACCAGGGGCGGAAGACGGTGTATCGTCACTCGACGTGCTCGACCGCGCCCCACGCGGTCGCTCCACTCGTCCGGGTGGCGGAATTGGCAGACGCGCTAGCTTGAGGTGCTAGTGCCCACATAGGGCATGGGGGTTCAAGTCCCCCCTCGGACACTCACGGGCAGTTCTCTGAACTGCCCGTTGTCGTTCAAGCGCCGGTGGGTCTGCGCCGGCCCCTGGTCCGGGTGACCGCTTCGAGCGGCGGGTGCGACGAGTCCGGGGAAGACCTCGCAAAGCCTCCGCCCAACCCCTCGTGTGGGGCCACAACGCGCAGGACCTCCTCGTTCGAGGGCGGGCGCTCGTTGTCCCAGAACCTTGCAAAGGCGGCCGAGACCAACGGCCAGATTTCATGGACACCGGATTCGACTGAGTTGATGGACGAGGTGAACTCCTTCGGGACGATGAACTCGTGCGGGATGAGTCGGCCAGCCGTGTCCCGTCGCCCCATCGGGTCCGGAAACCGCAGTGCGACGTGCCCACTCCCCTCGACCCAGGCGGATGGCGCATTCGCCATCTGACCGAATGCCTCATCGTACAGCGGCAGCGGATCGGAAAGACCCCCGTTCAGAAGGAACCGGAAGCCCCACGTGCGACCTCTCGTCGCCCAGATGACCTGCGATACGCCGGGTGGACCAGCGGTCACTTCGGGGTCCGGATCACTTTGTCTGAGATGCCCTTCTCCAGGTCCATCCGCATCTTCGTCAATGTCTCCCTGAGGCGGTCGCCTCGGGCGTGCGCCTGCTCGTTCATCTCCTTGAGCTTCGGTCCGGTCAAGCGGACCGCCTCCGCCAAGAGTGGGACTCCGTACTTGACGAGCGCGCCAGCCGGACCAGCCTTGGGCATCTTGGCCAGCAACTTTTCGATGGGAGCGAAGCGTGCGCCAACCAGACCTGCGGCCAAGAACTCGGCGCCGTCAGCCAGCGAATCAAGCACCTTCCTCGGGATGGCGAACTTCTCGTGCCAGTGAACGCGGCGCTCCAGGGGGAGCAGCGATGCGACAGGCAGGATGAGGTCGAGACCGATTCTCTGAGTCAGGTCGATCTCGACGGGCTCTGCCTCGCCCGCCTTGAGTTGGAACTTGGCGGACGAGAGCAGCATGAAGTCCTCGCCCAACGAGAGGACGGACGGCGTGTCGATGAGATCAGCGATGGCTGTGCGCAGTCGATCGATGTCGTCGTTGACCTTGAGGATCAGCAGGTCGCGGAAGGTGTTGACATCCCAGTCGTGCAGGAGGTCCGCCTTTGAGAGGGCGAGGATCCAGATCCGTGGGAATTCGACCAGCTTGCCCTTGTCCGCCAAGAGATCATCCTTCAAACGCATCATGGTTTGGCGGAAATTACCGAGGAGCGACTTGAGATAGCGCTCCTCCTCACCGGCATAGTTCAGGAGTTTCTGCCCGTCGACCAGCACGAGCGCGACGTCGGATCGAAGGAGTGAGCGGAAAGTATCGGTGCGTCGGTCGCGCTCTGCGGTGCTACTTGGCTCATCCTCGAACCACTCGCCCGGATAGTCATGCCATGCCAACCGCAGCACGTCGAAGGGACGCTTCTTGGCGGCATCGGCGTCTCCACCCTTGAGCTTCAAGGAGAAGTAGTAGGTCGTGTTCGTGAATCGCGTCGGCATGGGCGGCATGGCGCGGTCCCGCATCCCGAGGTAGTTCTGATAGAGCCGGTTCCCCTGTCCGGCGTCGTCAGCGACCAGATCCCACAGACCGTTGTCCCGCGAACCCTCCTCCATAGGCCCGAAGAAGGAGGAAACGAGCACTGTCTTGCCGGAGCCGCTCTCGCCGAAGACGGCGATGTGCTGCTCACGAACCCGGGGATACTTCGCCATGTGGCAGAGCATAGGGGAGACGACTGACGTTGAAACTCGTAGTGCCTCTTTCGGAAGTGTGCCTCTGCCTCTGACTGGCCCGCTTGTGGTTCCCCTGACGTGATCTGTCCAATCCCGCGCGGGCGGTTCGAAGGTGCGCCGTCGAGTCGTATATGACTTCACAGGAGCCTGACCTAGCGGCCCCGTCAACGCCTTGTCTCCCCGCCAGGCCGATGCTGCCGGCTCCGACTCGAAACTGGCAGGGCACTACCTATCATGAAAAGTCAACTTCGCCCAAGGCCCACGGAGATCTTCTCGCGTGCTTGGGTCGGAGCGCAGGCCACTGCTACAGTTCTTGCACTGGGCTGGCCGCCAAGGCCCTGGTCCACCCCTTAGGCGGGGACATCCCTCGCCACCACCTTGAGGCGGGAGTCCCCCGCCTCAAGTCGTTTCTTGGGACGCTTCTTGCGAGAACTCAGCATCTTCATCGACGAGTCAGGCGACTTCGGGCCACTTGAGAAGCACGCTCCCTATTACGTGCTCAGCCTCGTCTTCCACGACCAGACCAATGACATCAGCGATCACCTCGACAAGATCCATGATGCACTGGTTGCGCGAGGCCTACCCCCAGATCACGCGATCCACACAGGACCCTTGATCCGTAGAGAACAGGACTACAAGTGGCTGGACATGCCGTCCCGCCGCTCGATCTTCCGCGTCCTAGTCGACTTCGTTCGAACATGCGATATAACCCACCACTCTTGGGTGTTCAACAAGCGCGAATTAAGAGACTCGGACCAACTCGTCAGCCAAATGTCCCGACAGGTCGGCGCCTTGATTCGTGAGCAGTTCAACTACTTCGCGAGTTGGGATCGAATCATCATCTACTACGACAACGGGCAGAAGGAACTCACAAACCTGGTCAACAGCGTGTTTAACGCGCATCTGTCCAACGTCGAGGTTCGTAAGGTGATACCGGCCGACTACAGCCTGTTCCAAGCTGCCGATCTCTGCTGCACACTCGCCCTCCTCGGGGCGAAGATCGACACTCCGGGACTGTCAGCGTCAGAGCGGAGCTTCTTCTCGACGACGAAGGACAGCGCTGAGCGCGCGCTGAAGCGGGGGTACTTCAAGACACTGGACCGGAAACGCTTCGGCAGTTGACTGGCCGAGTGCGAACCAAGCCGACAGCAGAAGGAGGAGGGTTCGGGCTCTTGCAACTCTTGCTTGGGCACTGAAAAGGGCTTACAGCGTGGCATCGCGGACGTCTTCGGCTCTTGGTGGCAGTCTTTTCCGAACTGCTTTGCGAATTACCTATCCGCGGGCCAGCGGTACAAGGGGCAGGTCTCGCCGTAGAACTCGGTGCTGCCCTCGCGCACGAACCCCACCTTGGTCAGCACCCGCCGACTCGCGTGGTTGGCGGCCGAGGCGAAACCCCACAGCGGCAACGGCGCGGCATACCGGCAATGCCAGGCGACCAACGCAGTGGCGAGTTCCGTGGCCAGACCCTGACCCCACAACTCCCGGTGCAGGGTGAAGCCCAACTCGCGCCCATCGCCGAACCCCCCGAAACCGGCCCGACCGGCGAACCGGCCCTCGCTCGTGACCACCCGCCACTTGGTCACCCCCGTCTCTTCCTGTTCGGCGATGTATGCCGCCAGCAACGCGGCGACCTCTTCGCGGCTCTCGGGGCGGCCGTGGCGGACGAAACGCATGGTGAGCGGGTCGGAATGGACGGCATACAAGTCGTCGACATCGCCCGGCTCCCACGTCGTCACGACGAGCCGGGGGGGTTCGAGGACGACCTCACGAGTCACGCCCCCAGTGTGGCGGTTGGCCCCCGCGGCGAGTCCGCGAGGTCACGTACGGTGGGGGCGTGCTCGACACGATCACCGCGACCCGCTATGTCACCCCCCTCAAGGAGGGCGGGTCGCTGCCGGGCATCGTTGAGGCCGACGACGACGGCACCTACGTCGTGAAGTTCCGCGGCGCCGGTCAGGGCCTCAAGGTCCTTGTCGCCGAGGTGATCGTCGCCGGCCTCGCGGGGCACCTCGGGCTGCGGGTGCCGCGGCTGGCCGTCATCGGCATACCGACGAGCATTGCCCGCTACGAGGCCGACGAAGAGGTCCAAGACCTCCTCAACGCCAGCCCCGGCACCAACCTCGCCATCGACTTCCTCCCGGGCGCCTTCGGCTACGACGGATCGTGGCCGCCCGCTCCCCACGAGGCGGCGCTCGTGCGCTGGCTCGACGCCTTCACCGCCAACGTCGACCGCACCTGGGCCAACCCCAATCTCCTTGTCTGGCACCGCAACCTGTGGCTCATCGACCACGGCGCGGCCCTGTACTTCCACCACGGGTGGCCGCGGCGCGCGCCGGACCCCGCCCGGTTCGCCGCCCTCCGCTTCGACGGCGCCGACCATGTGCTCGCCAGCGTCGGGCCGTCGATTGCCAGCGTCCATGACGAGGCGTCGGCGGCGCTCGGCGCCGGGGTGTTGGCCGACGTCGTCGCCCAGGTGCCCGACGAGTGGCTCGAACTCAACGACTGGCTGCCGGACGCGGCGGCGGTGCGGACGGCATACGTCGACCACCTTGCCGCCCGCCTGAGTGCCCCGGCGGCGTGGTTGGGGGGTATGCCGTGAGCCACCCGTTCCAGTACGTCACCTTGCGCTGTGTGCCCCGCGTGGACCGCGAGGAGTTCGTCAATGTCGGGATCGTGCTGTATTCGCAGTCGGCGGACGTGCTGACCGCGGCCTGGCATCTTGATGGAGCCCGGCTGCGTGCGCTCGATCCGGGGCTCGATGTGGACGCGCTGCGGTGTGCGCTGGAGACGGTGGCGGCGATCTGCGCGGGGGCGTCCGGTGGGGGGTTGCCCGTGTTGACGTCCCTCGGGCGCCGGTTCGGGTGGCTCAGCGCACCGCGGAGCACGGTGCTGCAGCCGGGGCCGTTGCACGGTGGGCAGTGCGCGCATCCGGAACTCGAGGTGGAGCGGTTGATGCGCCGTTTGGTGCTGATCGACGCTGGTTGATGTTCGCTGCGCCTCGTGCGGCTCGTACGGCTCGTCAGAAGGGCGGGGGTTCGTGGCGTTCGCGGTGGGGGATGGTGACGGTGAGCGGTGGGCTGGGGATGAGGTCGACGAGCCCGTCCTGACCTGTGTGTTTGAGGTGGTGGTCGGCGTCCCAGCGGCCGCGGAAGCCGAGGTGTCGGGCGGCGGCGGTTTCGGTGGTGACGAGTCGGTTTCGCCCGTGCCGATGGTTGATGGTGTGGCGGCGGGTGAGTTCGGCGGTGAGGGCATGGGCTGCGAGCAGGTGTTCGAGGGCGTGTTCGGTGACGCTGAACGGCTGCTCGTCTCGGTTGGGCGGGCGGTGGCACTCACCCTTGGTGGCGGTGCAGGGACCCGAGTCCGGCGGGGTCCCTGCCCGGTCGGCAGGGGTGCTGTCTCCGGGGGTGATGGCCGGGGTGGCTGTCGGCGAGGTGGTTGCGTGGTGACTGATCGCATGGGTGATCGTGACCGCGCCGACGGGGTTGACCCAGGTCGCGGTGCCGTCCGGGGCCAGCGACACCCGCCAGCCGGGGAGGTGTTTGACGCGGTGGTGGCGTCGGCAAAGGCACATGAGGTTTGACGCAGCGGTCGGCCCGGTGGGCCATGGGCGGACATGGTCCAGGTCGCAGAACCGGACCGGGATCAGGCACCCGGGGAATCGGCACCGCCCGTCCCGGGCTTTGACCAGTTCGGTCAGGTGCTCCGAGGGCCGGTACCCATCCCGCGAAAGCCGGCCATCGGGGTCGATTAGCGCCCCCGTGCCTGGGTCAGACCAGGACAGCACAACGCGCCCGGCAGCCGCGGCTTTGGTGAGGACCTCGGTGACGAACCCGACCGGGACCACCGTCGGGTGCGGGTTGCCCAGCCCCGCCACTTCAATTCCCTCGGTCGGGTCCACCCGGCTCAACCGTGCCACCATCTGAGCCAGGGTGAGGCGAGGCGCCGGCGTGGCATAGCTCGGGTTATTCGGACTCCACCCGGCGTCCGAATAGCCGAACTGGTCGGGGTTGCCGGGCTGGTCGAAGGTGTCTGCGTTGGTGGGGTGAGAGCCGGGCCACGGCACGACCAGACGCACGTGATATGAGGCGGTGGCGTTGCCGGTGACCAAGGCAACCATCGCCAACGCCCGGGCTTGCTCCAACGTGGGTGCTTGCCCGGTGGCCACGAAGCGGCGGGCCAGGTCGTCAACCGCAGCCCAGGCCTGCGCGGACTCCGCCGCGGGTAGTACCGCTTTCCACCCATCAGAACCGGGACCTTCGACCCATCGACGCAACGACCGCTGGCTCAATCCCTCCGAGACCTTGGCTCGAGCCCCTGCCGGGTCCACCTGGGCCAGGACGCCATGAACCTGCCGACGCAATCTCACCCCTGCCTGTGAGGACCGGTCGTGGAGCAGCCCGTCTCGGACCTGCCCAGTCACCTGCTCCACCACCAGACGGGCCACGCGATCCTGCACACCGTCCAGTTCGTCCACGATGAGTTCGGCCCGACGCCGATCGATGACCCCCTCCACCATCGCCGCCAGCAACGGCTCGCCAATTCTCGCCAGCCACACCGCTTCCTCGGCGCGCCGCCCGGCCCCTTGGGCGCCCATCATCAACGGGCCGGCGATCAAGGCCGCGGTATCGAGGCGCGGCTCCATCCCCCACCGTTGTGAGACGTCGTCGTCGTCCCACTCACCTTGGGTGTGCGCGATCTGAGCGATCAGTCCCACCTGCACCCCGCTCAGGGTGTTGATCAATTCCTGGGTAGCGGTCAAGGCCGACACCAACTCCGCCGCATCAACCGGAACCGGACTCGTGGGGTTGCGGGTGGTCATCGCGGCGCGGATCATCTCGCCGGCTTGGCGAAGAGCCCCCACGGTGTCGTTCATGTGTCCGATTCTACCACTCGAAACCCTATCTGAGCAGGTCTTTTATCCATGTTCGCTCACAGCGCACACGCACATGCACACCCGCGGACCAAGGCCCTACATATTGCTCAGGGGGCAAGTTCGGGGGGTGTGGCGAACCTCGAAGCGGTTCGCAGCGGCCACCACTCCCTCTCCACGGCGGGGGCGCTCGTCGCCCGGAATACTAGGGCCGTGCTGTCGATGCGTCGCGGGTTCGCCGTGGTCCTCGTGTTGCTGGGCAGGACCACGCTGGTGGCGGCACCGGCATACGCCTTGATGGTGCGCGCCCAGAGCGGCAAGGGAAACCTGCTGGGCGGGTTGGCCCTCGCGGCGGTCCTCTTCGGGATTGCCGTGCTCTGCAGCGTCGGGCCATTCAGCCCGGTGGATCTGGTCCGGCTGACGCCGGACGAGTTGATCGCGACGACGGTGCTCGGCACCCGCCGCCTACCGCTCACGGATCTTCAGGCCCGGCGGGTGGCCGTGTTGGCGCGCGGTGGGGATCTGCTCGAACTGCGCTCCCGCAACAAACGCATCGTCGTATCTACACACGTCCGCGCCGACGACACCCTGGCCGCCGCGATCGGCCGGGTTGAGCGAGCCGGTGCGGTCACCCGCGGCCTTCGGTACTTCGCAGTTGAGTTCCTGCTTCTGGTCTGCGGGATAGCCGTGATCGCGCTGCTCGGCGGTGCCCTATAGCGAGTCCTCACGCTGGTGGGCCAGGCCAGGTATGCCGCGCGACGCCGCGCGGCGAAAGGTCCAGGGCCGAGCGTCGTAGGCTGGGCGGATGCCCGAGTGCGTTCCCATCGCGGTCGCCATACTCCTCCGCAACGATCAGGTGCTGCTCGCGCATCGCCACCCCAATCGGCGGTGGTACCCCGATTGCTGGGATCTCATCGGTGGGCACGTCGAGCCGGGCGAGTCGCTCGATCAGGCCGTCATCCGGGAGTGCCGCGAAGAGTTGGGGGTGCTTGTCAGCGACCCGCAGGCCGTACCGATGGACTTCGCGGACCCGACGCTAGAGATGCACGCCTTCCTGGTCACGACCTGGGTGGGCGAGCCGGTCAACGCTGCCCCCGACGAGCACGACGACCTGCGCTGGTTTGCCCCCCACGAACTCGCCGACCTGACCATGGCCGATCTCGGCGCACGGGCGAGCATCCTGCGTGCCCTCGAGTCTGCCGCGCCTGGGTGATGTCCAGCTGGGGTGATGTCGAGCCACTCCACAGGAAGGGTGCACTTCGCACCCCGTCGGTAGGGGTGCGAAGTGCACCCTTGGACGGTTCAGGCGGGAAAGGGGGGACCAGAGGGACGGGTGGGAAACGGAGGGGGGTCAGGCGGGGATGCGCAGGGACCAGGCCGTGACCGCGGCAGCTGCCGCGACGTTGAGGGAGTCCACTCCCCCGGCCATCGGGATCGTCACCGTCACGTCGGCGGCCGCGAGGGTGCGCGCCGACAGCCCGTCCCCTTCGGTGCCGAGTACGACCGCCACCTTCGCCGGAGGTGCCGCCGCGAACTCCCCCAGGTCGATAGCCCCCGGCGCCAGCGCCAGCGCGGCCGTCACGAAGCCGGCCTCTCGCAGCACCGTAATGCCGCCGGGCCACGGGTCGATCCTCGTCCACGGCACCTGAAACACCGTCCCCATCGAGACCCGGATCGCCCGCCGATAGAGCGGATCGGCGCACCGCGGCGTGACGAGCACCGCGTCCACCCCGAGCGCCGCACACGAGCGGATGATCGCCCCGACGTTCGTGTGGTCGACGATGTCCTCCAGCACCGCCACCCGCCGCGCACCGGCGATCACCGAGGCCACCGGCGCCAACGGCGGGCGGTGCATCGCGGCCAGCGCCCCCCGGTGCAGATGGAACCCGGTCAAGCCCTCGATGACGTGGTGGTCACCGACGAAGACCGGTATGCCGCCCGCCTCGGCATCCGCGACCAGGTCGGCCAGGTCGGTGAGCCAGCGCCGAGCCATGAGGAACGACCGAGGCCGATGCCCAGCGGCAAGGGCGCGCCGAATGACCTTCTCCGACTCGGCGATGTAGAGCCCGTGCTCGGGTTCGAGACGTCGGCGCAGCGCGACATCGGTCAATGACACATAGTCGGCGAGCGCGGGATCGGCTGCGGAGGTGATGGTGATCGGCATGACTCCTCCACGGTAGCCGGGCTCACCCACCGAAGGCCGCGCGAACGAGGATCGACACCGCCGCCACGACGCAGAAGATGAGCACCGCCGCCCGCAACCGGCCGCCGTCGAGGTGCCGGCGCGCCGGGCCGCTCACGGCATACCCCACCCAAACGAAGGGGGTCCACACCAGGGCCGCGACGACATCGGCCCAGGTGAGCTGACCGGCCGGCACCAAGCCGGCGATCGACAGCACCGAACCGAGGAGAAACGACACCGCGAGGGTGTCCCGGATCCGGTTCGGCGTCTCGTTCTGGAACAACAGCGCCGTGAAGGGCCCACCAACGGCCGCCGAGGTGCCCGTCAAACCGGACAACACCCCGGTGAGCGCCGCATTACCGGGCGTGGCCTCGATCGCGACCGTCCGCACCGACAGCGCGACCGTGACGAGAATGAGAACCGCCAGGATGACGCCGATCCACCGCACATCGAGGACGAGCACGAGCCAGACTCCGAGCGGGGTTGCGAGCGCCCGGGCGAGCAGGTTCCACCGCAACGGCCCCCAGGCGACCTCGCGAAACCCCCCGCGCCACTGGATGAGCGGCAGCACCAGCCCGTTGAGGACGAGTGCCCCCGGCATGAGATCGGGTGCGGCGAACAACACGAACGGCCCGGCCACGACGTTGATCCCGAACCCCACCGACGATTGGACGAACGACCCGAGGAACAGGGCCAGGCCCAGGGCGAGCACGACGCTCCAATGCGTCACGAGGCGAGCACCTTGACGATGGCGACGACCCCGATGACGGCGATGACGACCCGCAGGGCGGTCGGGCTCAACCGACGCCCGACCGTGCTCCCCACCACGCCACCGATGAGCGCCCCGACCGCGATGAGCACCGCGACCAACCAGTCGATGCGCCGCCCGGCGACGACGATGAAGACGACCGCGGCCACCGCGTTCACGATGGTGCCGAGGACGTTCTTGTACCCGTTGAGCCGTTGGATCGGCAGCGGCGAGAGGATGCTCATGATCCCCATGAGCAGCACCCCCTGGGCCGCCCCGAAATAGCCGCCGTAGATGCCGGCTCCGAAGACCCCCACCTGCATGAGCCGCCGTTGGCCCGGGGTCTGGTCCCGAGGTTGGTCACCGTCGATTTCGCCGCCGGGGCCCGTATGCCGTGCCGCCGCCCGCCGCGACAATCGCGGCCCGGCGAGAACGAGGACGACGCCGAGAAGGATCAGGGCGGGCACGATCGCCTTGAAGGCGGCCGGGTCGAGGACGAGCAGGAGCAACGCCCCGGTGATGCCCCCGAGCAGACTCATCGGAGCCAGGCGCAGCAGATCGGAGCGGGCCCCGACGAGTTCGCGCCGGTACCCGTGAATACCGGTGACGCCACCGGCGACCAGGCCCACGGTATTCGACATGTTCGCCGTCACCGGGGGGATGCCGAGGAGCAAGAGGGTGGGAAAGGTGATGAGCGTGCCCGAGCCGACGATCGTGTTGATCGTGCCCGCCCCCACGCCGGCAAGCACGACCAGCAGGGCCTCGAACCACGTCACCGCCCCACCCTAGAAGCAGGTGAGGCGGCGACGAGCGGCAGGTCACGGGCTGGGCGGGCCAGCGCGCGGCATACGACCTCGGGAAGCGATCAGGAGGCCGGGCGCGGGGGCACGGAGTCCGGGTCCGGGGTCAGCGGCGGCTGCGGCTTGCCGACCGGGCTGCCGTGCCCGCTCGCCTCCCGGCTGGCCTGACCGGCCTCGTCGCGCGCCTCGGCGAGCGCACGCACCGGGTCTTCGAGGACGGTCTCCTCGAACGCGTTGCTCATCGTCTCGCCGCTGGGCTGCCACTCCTCCTCGCTCCCGCCGTCGAGGCCACCGCCACCGGCGGCCCGGCCGAGCATGCCGCCCATGCCCTTGAGGGCATCGGTGAGTTCGCTGGGGATGATCCACATCTTGTTCGCGTCGCCCCGGGCGATCTGGGGCAACACTTGGAGGTACTGGTAGGCGAGGAGTTTCTCGGTGGGACGACCGCGGTGGATCGCCTCGAACACCTGCTGGATGGCCCGGGCCTGACCCTGGGCCTCGAGGATGCGGGCCTGCGCCGAACCCTCGGCGCGCAAGATCTGGCTCTGCTTCTCCCCCTCGGCGGTGAGGATCTGGGAGGCCTTGACCCCTTCGGCGTTGAGGATGGCGGCGCGCCGGTCCCGTTCGGCCTTCATCTGCTTCTCCATCGACTCCTGCACCGACAGCGGCGGCTCGATCGCCTTGAGCTCGACCCGGTCGACGCGGATGCCCCACTTGCCAGTCGCCTCATCGAGGACCCCACGGAGTTGGGCGTTGATGTGGTCGCGGCTGGTCAGGGTCTGTTCGAGGTCGAGGGAGCCGATGACGTTACGCAGCGTCGTCACGGTGAGCTGCTCGATGCCTTGGATGAAGTTGGCGATCTCGTAGACCGCGGCCTTGGGGTCGATGACCGTGTAGTAGATGACGGTGTCGATGCCGACGACGAGGTTGTCGCTGGTGATGACCGGTTGGGGCGGGAAACTCACGACCTGGCTGCGCAGGTCGATCGAGGCCCGCACCTTGTCAACGAACGGCACGAGGAAGTGAATGCCGCCCTCGAGGGTCCGCGAGTACCGCCCCAGCCGCTCGATGATGAGCGAGGTCTGCTGGGGCACGATCCGAACCGTGCGCACGAGGACGATGACGGCGAAGAGGATGACGAGAGCAAGGACGACGAGTTGGACCATGGGCAGTTTCCGTTCTGGCGGTAATTCGGTCAGGTCGGTCGGTGGTAGGTAAGGCGGGGGTCGACGAGGTGCTGACGGCCTAGGCCAGCGGGTCGATGGCGGGGTCGGCGAGAACAACGATGGCGGTGGCCCCCTCAAGGGCGAGGACGCGCAGGTCGCTGCCCGCGGCCACTTCGGGACTGTCGGCCGGGGTGCGAGCCGACCAGGTCTCGCCGTCGAGTTTGACCCGGCCGGTCGTGTCAGTGATGGGGGTGAGGGCCCGCGCGTGCCGGCCCACCAAACTCGCGGCCCCGATCCCGTGGTCGACGGGCACGTCCATGAAGCGTTTGCGCACGATCGGGCGGACAATGCCGAGCAACAGGCAGGCGACGACGACCGCCACCACCACCTGGGCCGCCGGACCCCCGCCCAGACCGGCTGTGAGCGCACCCGCCAGGGCCCCACCGGCGAGCATGACGAACACGAAGTCCACGGTGGCCGCCTCAATGGCCGCGAGTATGAGCGCCACGGCGAGCCAGGCGGCCCATGGGCTGTGCGAAAACCACTCCATCACGACATTCTCCCCTGTGTCCGGTGCGTCAGAACCCTCACTGTGCCACGTCCAACGCGCAGGCCTGCCAATCGGTGCCCACGAGCCAGCCCGCCACGACCGGCCCGATCAGCGGGCCCGGGCCGACCAGCGCGACCCATGCCGCTCGAGGACCAACGGCATACCGAAGGTCGCCGACAGATTGTCCTCCGTCAACACCAACTCCAGCGGACCCTGCGCGACGACCCGGCCTTCGCGGAGCAGGAGGACGTCGGTGAAATGCGGCGGGATCTCCTCGACGTGATGGGTGACGAGCACGAGCGCGGGAGCGCTGATGTCGGCGGCGATGAGCGATAGCCGGTGGACGAGATCCTCCCGACCGCCCAAATCGAGCCCGGCGGCGGGTTCGTCGAGGAGCAGCAACTCCGGGTCGGTCATGAGCGCCCGGGCGATCTGGACCCGTTTGCGTTCGCCCTCGGAGAGCGTGCCGTAGCGGCGCTCGGCGAGATGGGCCGCACCCAACGCCTCCAGCAACTGGTGGGCCCGGCCGTGGTCGAGGCTGTCGTAGGACTCCCGCCACCGCCCCACGACGCCGTAGGAGGCGGTGACGACGACATCGGCCACCCGTTCACCGCCGGGGATGCGTTCGGCCAGGGCCGCGCTCGCCAGGCCGATCCGGGGACGCAACTCGAAGACGTCGACGGCCCCGAGCACCTCGTCGAGGATGCCGACGACGCCCCGGGTGGGGTGCATCCGGCCGGCCGCCAATTGGAGCAGCGTGGTCTTCCCAGCGCCGTTGGGGCCCAGGACGACCCAGCGTTGCCCTTCCTCGACCTCCCAGTCGATATCGTCGAGGAGGGTGGTCTGCCCCCGCACGACTCCGACACCGGCGAAGGCCAGGACGTCGCTCATGGGCTCGACCCTAGTTGACGAGGAAAGGGGCGCCGGTCAGGCGCGGCCGAGGACCTCGCGGTAGACCTCCATGGTGCGGTCGCCGATGCTCTCCCACGAGAAACTGTCGACGGCACGGCGCCGGCCGGCGAGCCCGAACCGCTTGGCCCGGTCGAGGTCGGCGAGGGCTTCGTTGAGGGCGGCGGCGAGGTCGGCAACGAACTTGTCGGGGTCCACCGGGGTTCCGGTGCCGTCTTGGACCTGCTCGATGGGCACCAACCAGCCGGTTTCGCCGTGGACGACGACTTCGGGTATGCCGCCGGTGGCGGTGGCGACGACCGGCAAGTCACAGGCCATCGCCTCGAGGTTGACGATGCCGAGCGGCTCGTAGATGGAGGGGCAGACGAAGACCGACCCCGCGCTGAGGACGGCGATGACCTGCGCCCGCGGCAGCATCTCCGGCACCCAGACGACGCCGTCACGTTGGGCGCGCAGCCCGTCGATGAGGGCTTCGACCTCGGCCTTGATCTCGGGGGTGTCCGGGGCGCCGGCGAGCAGGACGAGTTGGGCCTCAGGGGGTAGCGCGGCGGCGGCCCGCAGCAGGTAGGGCAACCCCTTCTGCCGGGTGATGCGCCCCACGAAAACGACGGAGGGGCGGTCCGGGTCGATGCCGAGGCCGCGCACGACGTCGGCGTCCTCGTGGTGGTGCCACAACTGGGAGTCGATCCCGTTGTGGACCACCTTGACCTTGGCCGGGTCGACGCTCGGGTACGAGCGCAACACGTCCTTGCGCATCCCGTCGCTCACGGCGATGACGGCCGCGGCGCCTTCGTATGCCGTCCGCTCGATGAAGGAGGACAGCCGGTAGCCGCCGCCGAGTTGCTCTGCCTTCCAGGGGCGCATGGGTTCGAGGCTGTGAGCGGTGACGAGGTGCGGCATACCGCCGAGCAACCCGGCCACGTGCCCACCGAAGTTGGCATACCAGGTGTGCGAGTGGACCAGATCGGCCCCAGCACTCGCCGCCGCCATCGTCAGGTCGACGCCCATGGTTTGCAGGGCGGCATTCGCCGCCGCCAACTCGGGAAGGTCGGGGTACCCGGTCGTGCCCTCCTCGTCGCGGGGCGGCCCGAAGGCCTGGACCCGGACGTCGAGGTCGCCGCGGGCCCGCAGGGCCCGGACCAACTCCGAGACGTGCACCCCCGCCCCGCCGTAGATCGTGGGGGGATATTCCTTGGTGAGGATGTCGACGCGCACGAAGCCACCCTAGCGAGGCCTTGTCGGCGGCGGAATGTGGCCTGTCTAATCGCCGCGGCTCTGGTGGTTGTCGGGCGTCCGCAATAGGTTGGAGCCATGGCATATCGACGTGGCGGACCGAAGGTACTCGCAATCGTCCTGGCGGGCGGTGAAGGCAAACGTCTGATGCCGTTGACGGCCGACCGCGCCAAGCCGGCCGTGCCGTTCGGCGGCATCTACCGGCTCGTCGACTTCGCGTTGTCCAACGTCGTCAACTCCGGCTACCTCAAGGTCGTCGTGCTGACCCAGTACAAGTCGCACAGCCTCGACCGGCACGTCACCAAGACCTGGCGGATGTCGACGATGCTCGGCAACTACGTCGCCCCCATCCCGGCCCAGCAGCGCATCGACAAGAACTGGTACCTCGGCAGCGCGGACGCGATCTTCCAGAGCCTCAACACCATTGCCGACGAGAAGCCCGAGATCATCGTCGTCGTGGGCGCCGACCACGTCTACCGCATGGACTTCTCGCAGATGGTCAAGCAGCACATCAAGTCTGGGGCCGGGGTGACCGTCGCCGCGATCCGGCAACCGATCGAGATGGCCGACCAGTTCGGGGTCATCGAGATCGCCGACGACGACCACACCCGGATCGCGGCCTTCCGCGAGAAGCCGACCGACGCCAAGGGGCTGCCCGACGCGCCGCACGAGGTCCTCGCCAGCATGGGCAACTACGTCTTCAGCGCCGATGTGCTCATCGACGCCGTGACCCGGGACCACACCCTCGAGGGCAGCAAGCACGACATGGGCGGCGACATCGTGCCGGCGCTCGTCGCGCAGAACGCCGCCTACACCTACGACTTCAAGAAGAACGACATCCCCGGCGGCACCGAGCGCGACAAGGGCTACTGGCGCGACGTGGGTACCCTCGACTCCTACTTTGAGGCCCACATGGACCTCATCTCGGTCCACCCGGTGTTCAACCTCTACAACTACGAGTGGCCGATCTTCACCGACTACGGGCCCTTCCCGCCGGCCAAGTTCGTCCACGACACCCAGGGCCGGTTCGGCGAGGCCCTGAACTCGGCCGTCTCCCCCGGCACCGTCGTCTCTGGTGCCCGGGTCACCAACTCGGTCATCGGGGCCAACTGCCGGATCCGCTCCTACACCGAGGTCCACGAGGCCGTCATCCTCGACAACGTCATCATCAACCGCAACTGCCGCATCCGGCGGGCCATCATCGACAAGAACGTCGAGATCCCCGAGGGCACGTCCATCGGTTTCGACCATGACCACGACCGGGCGCGCGGGTTCACGGTCACCGAGAGCGGGGTCGTGGTCATCGGCAAGGGCCAGGTCGTCACCCCGTGAGTGACGGGCGGCCGGTGCGGATCGGGGCGCAAGTCCAACCGCAGCACGCGGCATACGCCGACATCCGGCGCGCGGTCGCTCACCTGGAAGACCTCGGGGTCGACGTGATCTTCAACTGGGATCATTTCTTCCCGCTGTACGGCGACCCCGAGGGCGCCCATTTCGAGTGCTGGACCATGTTGGCGGCCTGGGCCGAGGCGACCGAGCGCGTCGAGTTGGGAGCGCTGGTCACCTGCAACAGTTACCGCAACCCGCAGTTGCTCGCGGACATGGCCCGCACCGTCGACCACATCAGCGCCCGCGACGGGCAGGGTCGGCTCATTCTTGGGCTGGGCTCGGGGTGGTTCGAGCGGGACTATGCCGAGTACGGCTACGACTTCGGCACCGCCGGTGGCCGCCTCGACGCCCTCGCCCGGGACCTGCCGCTGGTCAAGAGCCGCTGGGCCGCGCTCACGCCCCCGCCGACCCGGGCGATCCCGGTCCTCATCGGCGGCGGTGGCGAACGCAAGACGCTGCGGATCGTCGCCGAGCACGCCGACATCTGGCACGGCTTCGGCGATGCCGCCCAGATCGCCCACAAACACGCCGTCCTCGACCGCTGGTGCGAGCGGGTCGGACGCGATCCGGCAGCCATCGAACGATCGGCCGGGGTCTCGCCGCTGCCCGGTCGCCTCCCCGAGGACGCAGGGGACTATGCCGCCGGCGCCGAGAGCCTGTATGCCGTGGGCACCAGGCTGTTCACCGTCGGCCTCAACGGGCCCGATTATGACCCAGGTCCCATCCGCGACCTCATCGCCTGGCGCGACGAGCGCAACGGTTAACCTGCGCAGCGTGCCCGACCCCGCCGCCCCCGAGCCCCGCACCCTCCTGGTCACCGTCACCGGGGACGACCGGCCCGGGGTGACTCGCGCCCTGTTCGCCGCGCTTGAGCCGCTGCCCGTCGAGGTTCTCGACCTCGAACAGGCCGTGCTGCGGGGCCACCTCTCCCTGTCCGCGTTGCTGGCCGTCGGGGAGCGCGAAGCGGAGGTCAAGGCGGTCGTCCAGCGGACGGCATACGAGTTGGGGATGACGGCCACGGTGTCGGCGGGCTACGGCGACAACCGCAGCCGGGCGACCGGCCGCGCCGTCGTCACCCTCCTCGGTTCACCGCTGCGGGCGACCCATGTGGCCCTGCTCGCCGACCGGCTCGCCCGGCACGGCGCCAACATCGACCGGATCCGGCGCCTCTCCCGTTACCCCGTCACCACGATCGAGTTCGACATCTCCGGCGCCGATCTGGGGGCGCTGCGTGGCGAGATCGCGTTTGCCGCGGCCGGCGCCGGTGTCGATGTCGCCGTCTCGCCCGCGGGCCTGGCCCGCCGGGGTCGGCGCCTCATCGTCATGGATGTCGACAGCACCTTGATCCAGGACGAGGTCATCGAGTTGCTCGCCCGCCATGCCGGCCGCGAGGCCGAGGTGGCCGCCGTGACCGAGGCGGCGATGCGTGGCGAACTGGATTTCGCGGCGAGTCTGCACGCCCGGGTGGCGACCCTCGCCGGGCTGCCCGACACGGTATTCGACGAGGTGCGGGCCGCGGTCCGGCTGACGCCGGGAGCCCGGACCCTCGTGCGCACCCTGAAGCGGCTCGGGTTCACCGTCGCCGTGGTCTCGGGTGGTTTCGTCGAAGTGGTCGCGCCGCTGGCGGCCGAGTTGGGCATCGACCATGCGCGGGCCAACCGGTTGGAGGTCGTTGATGGACGGCTCACCGGGCGGGTGCTCGGGCCCGTGGTCGATCGCGCCGGCAAGGCCGAGGCGTTGCGGGAGTTCGCTGCCCTCGAGGGGTTGCCCCTGCATCGGACCGTGGCCATCGGCGACGGCGCCAACGACCTCGACATGCTCGCCAGCGCGGGTCTGGGCATCGCGTTCAACGCCAAACCGACCGTACGCGAACAGGCCGACGCCTCGGTGACCGTGCCGTTCCTCGACGCGGTGCTCTTCCTCCTCGGCATCTCCCGCGAGGAGGTCGAAGAAGCCGACGCGCTCGACCTCGCCACCGTGGAGTAGCGCCCTCGCCCGGGAGCCCCCTGTGCGGCCAACCACAATTCGACGGCAGGACGCAAATGGGTCGCACGGTCCCGATAGAGTGCCAATAGCCGCCGGCACCGACGGTCACGAGTTGCGGCGCACCGTCCGCGTCGCGAGACGATAGGGGACAACGATGAGGCCTTGGTCGCGCACCGCCCGCTACGCAATCGTCACCCTCGCCCTGGGCTTGGGTGCCGCCGCCTGCGGCTCTTCGGGGGGAACGACATCGTCGTCGGCCGGTTCCGGCTCATCGAGCGCTGCCGGGGGCGCGGCTGGGTCCTGCAGTTCCTACAAGGGCGGCGAAAGCGGTGTCGTCCGGGTCTTCTGCGACGGCCCGGCCAAGGCCACCGTCAACGCGGACGGCAAGGCCGCGACCTTCACCGGCGGCACCTGCACGGACGCCCCGCAAGGCTGGAGCGCCAACTTCGGTGTCGTCACCGGGATTGACTTCAGCGGGACCAGGCCGGACTACTTCGGGGTGCTGTCCACCAGCAGTTCGACCCTGCTCACGTCCGTTATCGATGGCACCGCCTACAGCGTGCCATCGGCCACCGCGACCTTCACCGACGGCAAGAAGTCCTTCCACGGCGAGGGCAAAGTCGTGGAGTCCGGCGGGACCCTCACCGTCGACATCACCTGCGGCTAGGCGCCGCCGCGCCGAGGACGGCGCGCCCTAGACGCCCATCGCGTGGTAGCCCCCGTCGACGTGGACGATTTCGCCGCTCGTCGCTGGGAACCAGTCCGAGAGCAGCGCGGCGCACGCCTTGGCGGCGGGTTCGGGGTCACGGACGTCCCACCCGAGCGGGGCACGCGTCCCCCAGGCCGCCTCGAACTGTTCGAAGCCGGGGATGGACTTGGCTGCCGTCGTCCGGATCGGGCCCGCCGACACCAGATTGCAGCGGATGGCGCGCGGCCCGAGGTCCCGGGCGAGATAGCGGTTGGTCGCCTCGAAGGCCGCCTTGGCCACCCCCATCCAGTCATAGACCGGCCAGGCGTACCGCGCGTCGAAGGTGAGCCCGACGATGCTGCCACCCTCCCCCATGAGGGGCAGGGCCGCCTTGGCGAGCGCCTGCAGCGAGAACGCGGAAATCTGCACCGCGGTCGCGACGTCCTCCCACTGGGCACCGAGGAAGTCGAAGGCCCCCTGAGGGGCGAACCCGATGGAGTGGACCACCCCGTCGAGGTGCGGCACGTGCTCGCGGACCCGGTCGGCGAGCGCCGCCAGGTCGTCGGGGTTGGCCACGTCGAGTTCGACGACCGGTGGGGTGACCGGGAGCCGTTTGGCGATGGTCGAGGTGATCCGCATCGTGCGCCCGAACGAGGTGAGGACCACCTCGGCGCCCTGTTCCTGGGCGAGGCGGGCAACGTGGAAGGCGATCGAGGAGTCCATGAGGACGCCCGTGACGAGGAGTTTCTTGCCGGCGAGGAGCATCGCAATCCTTGAATGGGGGTCGGGAACGAGAGGTCAGTGGCCCATGCCGAGGCCGCCGTCGACGGGGATGACCGCCCCGGAGATGTATGCCGCCCCCGGGCTGGCGAGGAACGTCACCGCGGCGGCCACCTCCTCGGGGGCGGCGAACCGGCCGGCGGGGATGGCGCTGAGGTAGGTGTCGCGGCGTTCTTGGGGCAGGGCGGCCGTCATGTCGGTGTCGATGAAACCGGGGGCGACGACGTTGGCGGTGATGGAGCGCGCGCCCAGTTCGCGGGTGATGGAGCGGGCCAGGCCGACCAGGCCGGCCTTGCTCGCGGCATAGTTGGCCTGCCCAGGGGCCCCGTAGAGGCCGACCACGCTGGAGACGAAGATCATCCGGCCTCGCCGCAGCCGGATCATGCCCCGGGAGGCCCGGCGCGCGCACCGGAACGCACCCGCGAGGTTGGTGTCGACGACCTCGCCGAACTCCTCGTCACTCATCCGCAACAGCAAGGTGTCGCGGGTGATGCCCGCATTGGCGACGAGGATCTCGATGGGCCCACCGAGGAGCGCCTCGGCCTCGGTGAAGGCGGCATCGACGGATGCGGTGTCGGTCACCTCACACCGCACCCCGGCGAGGCCCTCGGGCGGTTCCCCGCTGCGGTACGTCACGGCGACGGCGTCGCCCTGGGCGGCGAAGGCCCGGGCAATGGCCAAGCCGATCCCCCGGTTTCCGCCGGTGACCAGGACGGTGCGTGGCTGGCTCATCGTGCTCCTTGGGTGCGCCCGATCGGGAATCGCGCCACCGAGCGGCGCGGGCTGAGCCCGGTCGTGGGCTCGGTCACAGGGACGGTAACGGACTACCGGGCAGTAGTCGGCACCGGCCCCACCGGCCGACTCGACCGCGGCATACAGTTGGCACGTGGCCACCACCCGGGAACGACCCATCACCACCGCGTCCGTGGTGTCGGTGACCAGTGCCCCGGCCCATCGCCGCGACGATCAAGACGCGCGGATCAAGCGCTACCTCATCACGATGGCGATCCGCACGATCTGCTTCTTCCTGCTCGTCGTCGTCGACAGTTGGTGGCGCTGGCTCTTCCTCGCCGGGGCCGCCTTCCTGCCCTACTTCGCCGTCGTGCTCGCCAACGCGCGCGCGCCGCGGGTGAGCGGCATGGTGGGCGCGGTCATTCCCCGCCCGGACGATCTGCGGCACGTCGGGTCCTGACGCTCCCCTCACCCGCCGATTGCCGACATCGGGCGCTCGGGTTGGATGAAGCCGGGCGCGTCGATCCCGTGACCAGGGCTTTTGGCCGCCATTTCGGCGACGATCAGGGCTGCGAGGTCATCGTCGCTGGCCCCCTCGCGCAAGGGTCCCCTCAGGTCCGCCTCACGCCGGGCGAACAGGCAGTTGCGCACCTGGCCGTCGGCGGTGAGCCGCACCCGGTCGCAGACGCCACAAAACGGGGCGGTCACGCTGGCGATGATGCCGACGACCGCGGGCCCGCCGTCGACGAGGAACCGTTGCGCGGGGGCACTGCCCCTGGTCGGTTCCGGGGTGAGGGTGAAGCGCTCACCGAGCCTGGTGAGCAGTTCGCTCTGGGTCACCATCTGCCCCCGGTCCCAGGCATGCTGGGCATCGAGGGGCATCTGCTCGATGAAGCGCAACTCGTAGCCGCGCTCCAGGCACCACTGGAGCAGGTCGGGGGCGTCGACTTCGTTGACGCCGCGCATGGCCACCGCGTTGACCTTGACCGGGCTGAGCCCCGCGGCGGCCGCAGCGGCGAGGCCGCGCACGACATCGTCGAGGCGGTCGCGGCGGGTCAACCGGGCGAAGTGCGCCGGGTCGGCCGTGTCCAGGCTCACGTTGACCCGGTCCAGCCCGGCCTCGACCAGGCGCGGAGCAAGCCGGTCGAGCCCGACTCCGTTGGTGGTCATGGCGATCGTCGGGCGTGGGGACAGGGCCGCGATGCCGGCGACGATGTCGGCCAGGGAGGCCCGCAACAGGGGTTCGCCACCGGTGAGGCGCACCGAGGTGATGCCGAGCCCGACGAGGACCCCGACGACGCGGACGAGTTCGTCGTCGGTGAGCATGTCCGTACGCGGCATCCAGTTCAGACCCTCGGCAGGCATGCAGTAGGTGCAGCGCAGGTTGCAGCGGTCGGTCACGGACACGCGCAGGTCGCGCGCGATCCGGCCGTAACGGTCGGCGAGCGGCGGGCGGGACGGGAGCGGCATAGGGGCACCAATCTACGACGGGTAGCGTGGCGCGGGTGTTGCGCCGTTTGCTGACCCCGAGGTGGCTCGGTGCGGTCGTCGCCGCCTGCCTGGTCGCCTGGGTATGTGTGCTTCTCGGTCAATGGCAGTGGGGCCGGCACGTCTACAAGGTCGAGCGCAATGCCCGCATGGATGCGCACTACGAGGCCGCCCCGGTCCCGTTGAACTCGGTGATCGACGCGGCGCCGCTGCCGTTGGACCGCCAGTGGACGCACGTGCGCACCACCGGTGCGTATGCCGCGGGCACCCGCCAGGTCTACGTGCGCAACCGGCCCAACCAAGGCGAGAACGGGTACGAAATCCTGGCCGTCTTCGCGCTGGCCGACGGCCGCCACGTCCTCGTCGACCGGGGGTGGGTCCAGAGTTCGCAGGCCGGCGCCGAGGTGTTGCCACCCGTCCCGCCACCGCCGGCCGGCCCGGTGACGCTCACCGGCTGGGCCCAACGGGGGGAAGACTCCCTCGGTCGCCAGTTGCCTGCCGGCCAACTCGCCTCGATCAACCTTCCCGAGGCCGCCACCGCCTTCGGGGTGGACCTCCTCGGCGGCTATGTCGTCCTCGAGCACGAGCAGTTCCCCTCGGGGTCACTCGCCGACCGCCCGGCCCCCACCGAACTTCCCGAACGCTCCCTCGGCCCGCACCAGGCCTACGCCTACCAGTGGTGGCTCACCACACCCATCGGGTTCGTCCTCATCTTCTTCGGGATCCGCCGGGAACTACGCGCCGAGGATCCCAAGAGAGCACCGGCACCCAAGAAGAAAAAGGCCCGCATCTGGGACGAGGAGGACGGCTGAGGGTCGCCCCGTCACGGCCCGGTGACCGCGTCGGCGCCGGTGGCGAACTGGGTGCGATGCAGGTCGGCATACAGGCCGCCGGAGGCCAGGAGGGCGGTGTGGGTCCCGCGTTCGACGATCCGGCCCCGGTCGAGGACGAGGATCTGGTCGGCACCGCGCACGGTGGAGAGCCGGTGGGCGATGACGATGGCCGTGCGCCCGCGCAGCGCCTCGTCGAGCGCCCCCTGAAGGGCCTGCTCGGACTCGCTGTCGAGGTGGGCGGTCGCCTCGTCGAGCACCACAAGTCCGGGCCCCTTGAGAAGCAACCGGGCAATCGCGAGCCGCTGCTTCTCGCCGCCGGAGAGCCGGTGGCCCCGGTCGCCGACGACGGTGTCCAGTCCCGAGGGCAGTGACTCGACCAAGGGCCGGACCTGGGCGGCGCCGAGGGCGGCCCAGAGGTCGGCCTCGGAGGCTCCTGGCGCGGCATACAGGAGGTTGGCGCGAATCGTGTCGTGGAACAGGTGGGCATCCTGGGTGACCACGCCGACGGTGTCACTGAGCGAGGCGAGGGTGGCCGCGCGCACATCGAGGCCGTTGAGGCGGACCACGCCCCGGTCGGGGTCGTACAGGCGGGCCACGAGCCCGGTCAGCGTGGACTTGCCCGCTCCGCTCGGCCCGACGAGCGCCACGAGTTGCCCTGGTGCGACGGTGAACGACACGTCGCTCAGGACCGGACCGCCGCCGCGCCGGTCCCCGATGGCGGTCCCTTCGAGGGACGCCAGGGACACCTGGTCCGCCGACGGGTAGCCGAAGGTGACGTCCTCGACCTCGACGCGCACCGGGCCGGCCGGCACCGGCCCGGCGTCGGGCAGTTCGGCGACGAGGGGCTGCAGGTCGAGGACCTCGAAGACCCGCTCGAAGGAGACCAAGGCGGTCATGACGTCGACCCGCACGTTGGAAATGGCGGTGAGCGGGCCGTAGATGCGGGCGAGCAGCGCGGTGAGGGCGAGGAGGGTGCCGATCGTCAGGCCGCCGTCGATCGCCTGCAGACCCCCCACGCCGTAGACCAACGCGGTCGCCAGCGCCGCCACCGTGGTCAGGGCGACGAGGAAGAAACTCCGGCTCACCGCGATCGACACGCCGATGTCCCGCACCCGACCCGCGCGCACGGCATACTCCTCGTCCTCCTCGACCGGGCGCCCGAACAACTTGACGAGCAGCGCCCCTGCGACATTGAACCGTTCGGTCATCCGCGACCCGAGGTCGGCGTTGAGCCGCATCTGGTCGTGGGTGAGTTCGGCCAGACGACGCCCCATGGCCCGCGCCGGCAACAAGAACAACGGGACGAGCAGCAGCGTCGCAAGGGTGAGCGGCCAGGACAGGCTGAGCATGGCCGCGAAGATGAGGGCCAGGGAAATCGCGTTGCTCACCGAGTTCGAGAGCACCGAGGTGAACGCCTGCTGGGCCCCGATGACGTCTTGGCCGAGCCGGGACACCAACGCCCCGGTCTGGGCCCGGGTGAAAAACGCGATCGGTTGCCGAAGTACATGCCCGAACACCTGGGTGCGCAAGTCGTAGATGAGTCCCTCGCCGATCCGGGCGGAGAACCACCGTTGCGCGAGGCTCTCGGCGGCCGAGGCCAGCGACAGGACGGCGACGACGACGGCCGTCGTCACGACCACCCGCCGGTCCCCCGGCACGATGCCGTCGTCGACGAGCGCCCTGAGCATCAGCGGGGTGGCCACGACGAGGATCGCATCGAACAGGGCCAGGAGCAGGAACACGGTGATCTTGCCGGCATACGGTCGGGCGTAGCCGAGCACCCGGCGGGTCGTCCCCGGACGCAACTGGACGTTCTTGACACTCTCGTCCTTGGTGAGGCTGCGCATGACCTGCCAGCCGGGGGCCATGCTCATCGGTGCGCGCCTCTCATCCGAGCGGGTCGTCCGCTCCTCGTCGATTCCCGCCGATAGTCAATCACTGCCCACCGACAGCGCCGCTGGACGTCGGATACGCTGACGCCTCCCTCGCGAGAGGATTGGGCGCGCGTCGCGCTTTCAGTTGGCCAGCGAAAAGAGGTATGCCGTGGCACCGGTCCCGCAGCACAAGGTCGTTCTCGACGAGTCGGAGATGCCGACCCGCTGGTACAACATCCTCGCCGACCTGCCGACCCCGCCCCCACCGCCGCTGCACCCGGGCACCGGTGGCCCGATCGGACCGGACGATCTCACCCCGATCTTCCCGATGGACTTGATCCTCCAGGAAGTGAGCACCGAGCGGTACGTCGACATCCCCGAGGAGGTCCAGGACGTCTACCGCCTCTGGCGGCCCTCCCCGCTGTTCCGGGCGCACCGGCTCGAACGCGCCCTCGGGACTCCGGCCCGCATCTACTACAAGTACGAAGGGGTCTCCCCCGCCGGCTCGCACAAACCCAACACCGCTGTGCCGCAGGCCTACTACAACGCCAAGGCGGGCATCAAGAAACTCACGACCGAGACCGGTGCCGGGCAGTGGGGCACCTCATTGGCGTTCGCCTGCGCCCAGTTCGGGTTGGAGTGCGAGGTGTGGCAGGTCCGCGCGTCCTACGACGGCAAGCCCTACCGCAAGATGATGATCGAAACCTTCGGGGGCACGGTCCATCCCTCACCCTCGGACCTCACCGCGGCCGGCCGGGCGGTCCTTGCCGCCCACCCCGACTCCCCCGGCTCGCTGGGCGTGGCCATTTCCGAGGCGGTCGAGGTGGCCGCCGCCGACCCCGATGCCAACTACGCCCTCGGCTCGGTCCTCAACCACGTCCTCCTCCACCAGACGATCATCGGGGAGGAGGCCCTCCTGCAACTGGCCAAGATCGACGAACAGGTCGACCTCATCGTCGGTTGCACCGGTGGCGGCTCCAACTTCGCCGGCCTGACCTTCCCCTTCCTGCGCGAACGGTTCGCCACCGGCACCGGGCCGGTCATCCGCGCCGTCGAACCGGCCTCGTGCCCAACCCTCACCCAAGGGGTGTACGCCTACGACTTCGGCGACGTGGCGGGGCTGACACCGATGCTCAAGATGCACACCCTGGGTCACGACTTCATGCCCGACCCGATCCACGCCGGCGGTTTGCGCTACCACGGGATGAGCCCGCTCATCTCCCACCTCTACGAGGAGAGGCACATCGAAGCGGTCGCCAAGACCCAGGGCGACTGTTTCGCCGCCGGCGTCCTGTTCGCCCGCACCGAGGGCATCATCCCGGCGCCGGAGTCCACGCATGCCCTCGCGGCCATGGTCGACGCCGCCCGGGCGGCCACCGAAACCGGGGCGGAGACGGTGATCCTCACCGCGCTCTCCGGCCATGGCCACGTCGACATGCCCGCCTACGACGCCTACCTCAGTGGCCGCCTCGAGGACCACACGTGGGCCGACGGGACGCTGCGCGCCTCGGTGCGTGAGGCATTGACCAAACTGCCCCGGATCGCCGAGGCATAGCACCCACGGAAAGCCCTGCGGCATACGTCCGAACGCCCGTCGGCAGCGCACTCGGCCCCATTATCAGAAGGGGGGTCGGAAGCGCCATGCTGTTCAGGCCGTGGACGAGCGGTAGCGCGAAACCGGTGACGTGCGCCACAGTTGGCGCTACTCGCCAGTACCCGGTTGGCTGGGGGGCGAGACACGCCAAAGTTGACCTTTGGGGCCGGTTGGCTCCGCCGCCAGACAGCGCCACAAGAAAGGCACGCCGTCGATGAAGATCGTTGTCCTCGTCAAGCACGTCCCGGAGCCCACGGCCACGTGGTCGTTCGGCCCCGACCACACCCTCGCCCGGGGGGCCGTCGAGGGACGCCTCTCCGAACTCGATGAGTATGCCGTCGAGCAGGCCGTGCGCCTCGCCGAGAGTGGGGCCGCGGCCGAGGTGGTCGCCCTCACCGTCGGGCCGGCCAAGGCCGTCGACGGGCTGCGCAAGGCCCTGGCCATGGGTGCCCACCGGGCCGTCCACGTCAGCGACGAGGCGATCCACGGTTCCGACACCCTGTCGACCTCCCTCGTCCTGGCCAAGGCCCTGGAGGCCGAGGGCTACGACCTCATCCTCACCGGGATGGCCTCGACCGACGCCGAGATGTCGGTCGTGCCCTCGATGGTCGCGGCCCGGCTCGGCATCGGCCAGGCGACTTTCGCCAGCGCCCTGAGCGTCGACGGCACCACCGTGACCATCCGCCGCGACAGCGACGCCGCGTCCGACCAGGTCGCCGTGTCCCTGCCGGCCGTGGTGTCGGTGACCGACCAGACCGGCGAGGCGCGCTACCCCGCGTTCAAGGCGATCATGATGGCCAAGAAGAAGCCGATCGCCACCAAGAACCTCGCCGACCTCGGCGTCGACGCGGCCCAGGTCGGCCTCGGCGCCGCCGCGACGACGGTCGTCGGCATCTCCCCCACCCCGGCCCGGGCCGCGGGCACCATCGTCACCGACGAGGGCGAGGGCGGGCAGCAACTCGCCGAATACCTCGTTTCCCGTGGGTTCATCTGACCGCCAGCCCGATTCGTCTCAGGAGTTCTAGTCGTGAGTGAAGTTCTCGTCCTCGCCGAGACGGCCGGGTCGGCCGTCCGCACCCCCACCCTCGAGTTGCTCGCCGCCGCCCGCCGCCTCGGTGAGCCCAGCGCCGTCGTCTTCGGCGAGCCCGACGACGCCGTCGTCGCCACCTTGAGCGAGCACGGCGCCACCACCGTGTATGCCGTGCCCGCCCCGGAGGCCCAGGAGTTCCTCTCCGTGCCCAAGGCCGAAGCGCTGGTCGCGCTCGCCCAGCGCACCTCGCCGGTCGCCGTTCTCGTCACCTCCGGTTCGGAGGGCAAGGACGTCGCCGCCCGGGTCGCGGTCGCGCTCGACGCCGGCATCGTCACCGACGCCACCGACATCGCCTCCGACGGCGGCGCCGTCGTCGTCACCCAGAACATCGTCGCCGGCCGCTTCGACGCGCAGAGCAAGGTCGTGCGCGGCCCGGCCGTCGTCACCGTCCGCCCCAACGCGATCACCGCCGAGGCCGCACCGGCGTCCGCCACCGTCGAGCGCGTCGACGTGAGCATCAGCGACGGCGCCAAGGCCGCCAAGGTCGTCTCCTCCACGCCGAAGGCCGCCAGCGGCCGCCCCGACTTGAGCGATGCGGCCCTCGTCGTCGCCGGTGGGCGCGGAGTCGGCTCCGCGGAGGGTTTCCGCGGCACCATCGAAGTGCTCGCGGACGCGCTCGGTGCCGCCGTGGGGGCCTCCCGGACCGTCACCGACGAGGGTTGGGCGCCGCACGAGGCGCAGGTCGGCCAGACCGGCAAGACGGTCGCGCCGTCGCTCTACGTCGCCGCCGGCATCTCCGGAGCCATTCAGCACCGCGCCGGGATGCAGAGCAGCAAGACCATCGTCGCCATCAACAAAGACCCCAAGGCGCCGATCTTCACGATCGCCGACTACGGCATCGTCGGTGACTTGCACACCGTTCTGCCGGCCCTGACCGAGGAGATTCAGCGCCGCAAGGGCTGATCCTTTCCCGCTCGCACGTCCGCCCCCTCACCGCCGAGGAGCCCGCCCCGATGTACACCGTCCGGCTCGTGCTGGGACTGCTGATGACCGTCGTTCTGCTCGGCCTGGCCGGGCGGCGACTGGTCTACCTCTATCGCCTGGGCAAGACCGGACAGCCGGTCGAGCCCGGGCGCATCGGGTCGGTCGGGGCCACCGTCAAGGCCGAGTTGGTCGAGGTCCTGGGCCAGCGGAAACTGTTCCGCTGGACCGGGCCCGGCCTGGCCCACGCCGCGGTGTTCTGGGGCTTCTGTGTCCTGCTGCTCACGATCATCGAGGGCTTCGGGGCGCTCTTCGACCCGCGGTTCCAGATCCCGATCGTCGGCAACTGGCCCGCCCTCGGGTTCGTCGAGGACTTCTTCGCCCTCATGTGCGTGGCCGCGGTCGTCGCGTTCACGATCATCCGGGTCAAGGAGGCCCCCAAGGAGAAGGGCCGGGGCTCCCGCTTCTTCGGCTCCCACCTGGGCCCGGCGTGGTTCGTGCTGTTCATGATCTTCAACGTCGTGTGGACGGTGCTCCTCACCCGCGGCGCCCAGATCAACGCGCAAGAGGTCAACAGCACCGATCACCTCCAGTTCCTCCGGGGCGCGTTCGTCAGCCAGGGCATCGCCTCGCTCCTGGCCCCGCTGGGCACGGCGGTCAACGAGATCATCGAGACGGTGGCGCTACTGTTCGGGCTCGCCGTGCTCCTCGGGTTCACGGTCTTCGTCACCTACAGCAAACACCTGCACATCCTCTTGTCGCTGCCCAACGTCGCGCTCGCGCGCCGGCCCCGCGGGCTCGGCCCCCTGCTGCCGGTCGCCTCCGGCGGCAAGTGGGTGGACTTCGAGGACCCGGGCGAGGACGACCTGCTCGGGGTGGGCAAGATCGAGGACTTCACCTGGAAGGGGCTGCTCGACTTCGGCACCTGCACCGAGTGCGGGCGTTGCCAGAGCCAGTGCCCGGCCTGGAACACCGGCAAGCCGCTCTCGCCCAAGGTGCTCATGATGACCTTGCGCGACCACGGGCTCGCCAAGGCGCCCTACCTGCTCGCCGCCGAGGCCGACCGGGAGGCTCTGCCCGACGACGTCAAGGCGTTGGGCGAGGTTCCCATCGTCGGCCCGACCGGGTATGCCGCGGACGCCCCGCTCGCGGCATACACCCCGACCGGCCCGGACGGCGTCATCGACCCCGACGTGCTCTGGTCCTGCACGACCTGCGGCGCCTGCGTCGAGCAGTGCCCGGTCGACATCGAGCACGTCGACCACATCGTCGACCTGCGCCGGCACCAGGTGCTCATGGAGGCGGCCTTCCCCGAGGAGGCCGGCATCATGCTCAACAACCTCGAGCACGCCGCCGACCCGTGGGGCCGGGGCGCCTCCCAGCGCCTCGCCTGGGCCGAACCGCTCGACTTCGAGGTCCGCGTCTTCGGCGCCGAGGGTGAGGACAAGATCCCCGACGATGTCGAATGGCTCTTCTGGGTCGGTTGCGCCGGAGCCCTCGACGACGGCGCCCAGCGCACCACCCGGGCGGTGGCCACGTTGCTCCACGAGGCGGGCGTGGAGTTCATGGTCCTCGGCGAAATGGAGTCGTGCACCGGTGACCCGGCGCGGCGCATGGGCCACGAGTTCCTGTTCCAGATGCTCGCCCAGCAAAACGTCGAGGTCCTCAACGAGGCCGGTGTCACCAAGATCGTCGTCACCTGCGCCCACTGCTTCAACACCCTGGCCCACGAATACCCGCAGGTCGGCGGCCGTTACGAGGTGGTCCACCACTCCTCCCTGCTGGCCCAGTTGGTGGCCGACAAGCGCCTCACCCCGGTGGCGCGGGTCGACCGCGACGTCACCTACCACGACCCGTGCTACCTCGGGCGGCACAACCGGGTGTTCGCCCCGCCGCGTGAGGTGCTCGGCGCGGTGCCCGGCCTGCGGCTGGCCGAAATGCCCCGCACCCGCGAGCGGTCCTTCTGCTGCGGAGCCGGCGGCGCCCGCATGTTCATGGACGAAACCCTGGGCACCCGCATCAACGAGAACCGCACGGCCGAGGCCCTCGCCACCGGCGCCACGACCATCGCCGCGGCCTGCCCGTTCTGCATCACCATGCTCTCCGACGGGGTCGCCACTTTGCGCCCCGAGGGCTCCCCCGACCCCCAGGTCGAGGTGACCGACATCGCGGAGGTCCTCCTGCGCGCGGTTCGACCCGACCTGGACGACACGACCATCCCGACCCCCACCTGACGGAAGCGACGCACCGATGACGGACACTGCCACCCCCACCGACGGCCTCGACCTCGACACCCTCAAGCTCATGCTCGAGGCGCTGAACGACTTCGTCGACGCCTCCCTCTCCCCCGAGTTGCAACTCGACCTCGATCACGAGGACCGCTGCCCCGAGGACATCGTGCGAGCCATGAGCGACCCCGAGACGCTCGGGGTCCAGTTGGTCTTCATCCCCGAGGCCTACGGCGGCATGGGTGGGGGCGCGTGGGACTCCTACCGGGTGTGCGAGGCGATGGCCCGCAAGGACATCGGCCTGGCCACGGCCGTCTTTGCCACCTTCCTCGGGTCGGACCCGATCGTCTTCGGCGGCACCGAACAGCAGCAGGAGTACTGGCTCGGCCAGATCGCCGAGGACGGGGTTGTCTTTGCCTACGGCGCCACCGAGCCCGAGGCCGGGTCGGACCTGGGCGCCATGACCACTGTCGCCACCCGAGTCCTCGACGACGACGGCAACGTCACGGCATACCGGATCACCGGGCGAAAGCAGTGGATTTCCAACGGCGGGATCGCCGACTTCTCCACCATCCTCGCCGCGACCGAGGACGGTCCGTGCTGGTTCGTCGTGCCCAAGGGGGCCCCCGGGTTCAGCGCCGGCCCGCCCGAGGACAAGCACGGGCTGCGGCTGTCCAACACGACCGCGCTCTACCTCGACGACGTCGAGGTGCCCGCCGAGAACCTCCTCGGCGGCGTCGAGGGCCGCGGCCTCGTCCAGGCCCAGATGGTGTTCGGCTACACCCGGCTCATGGTCGCCGCGTTCGGTCTCGGCGGCGGTTGGGAGGCCCTCGACCGGGCCATCGACTACTCCGTCAACCGTGAACAGGGCGGCGGCCCGCTCGCTGAGAAGCAGGGCTACACCCACAAGCTGATCGTCCCGCACGCCGTGCGCCTCGAGGCAGCCCGCGCCTACATCGAGCACACCGCCACCGAACTCGACGCCGGTCACGGCGGCAACGGTGCGCTCAACACCGAGGGCGCGATCGCCAAGTACCTCGCGACTGAGGCCGGCAACGCCGCAGCCGACTCCGCGATCCAGGCCCACGGCGGCTACGGCTACACCCGCCCCTACGTCGTGGAGAAGGTCAAGCGCGACGTCCGGATCACGACGATCTACGAAGGCACCTCCGAGATCATGGAGATGACCATCGCCCGGGACCGCTGGCAGCAGCACCTCAAGACCCAGGGCCGCTACTACCAGGACCGGGCCGCGGCCCTGGACGTCCTGCACCGGCAGGCCCCGACCGTGGGTGCCGATGTCGCCGCGCTGGCCGCCCGCGCGCTCGCGATCGTCCTCGAGGCGTGCCGCACCGGCCGGCTCACCCGCAACCAGCACGTCCTTTTCCGGCTCGGCGAGTTGGTCGCCTGGACCGAGGGTGCCGAAATCTTCGCCCGCAAGGCGGCGTCGGCGGCGGCCGGCCAGGCCCACCCGAAGACCCTCAGCCGGTTCGACGCGACCGCCCTGGCCGCCATGTCCCGGGTGTTCGCCCGTGAGGCCGCCCAGAAGGTCGCCCTCGAAGGCAGCCGCTGGGTCGCCGGGGCCGCCGACGCCGGCAGCCCGGCCGTCGCCGCCGTCCAAGGGGTGCCGACCGCGGCCGTGCTCGCCGCGCAGGCCGGCCTCGTCGGAGACCTCGACCAGGTCGCCGACATCCTCTACGACCGCAACCACTGACCTTTCCCGCCCCCGCCACGGACTCCAGGACTGTTGCCATGACCTCTACCCATGTCCACCCTGTCGCGGTTGTCGGCCTCGCCGCGATCATGCCGCAGGCCCCCTCCGGTGATGCCTTCTGGGCCAACATCACCGGGGGTCGCTATTGCGTGACCGAGGTGCCGCCGGAGCGGTGGGACCCCGCGCTCTACTACCACCCCGACCACTCCGCCCGCGACAAGACCTACTCGATCATCGGGGGCTGGGTTCGCGAGTTCGAGTGGAACCCCGTGGCCTGGCGCCTGCCCATCCCCCCGATGGTCGCGGCCCAGATGGACGAGGGGCAGCGGTGGGCGGTCTCGGCGGCCCGCGCCGCGTTGACCGATGCCGGCTGGCCCAAGTGGGGTGTGGACTCGGACCGGGTCGCGGTCATCCTCGGCAACGCCATCGGTGGGGAGAAGCACTACAACTCCTCGATGCGGATCAAGCTCCCCGAGGTCCTCAAGCGGCTGGCGACCAGCCCGACCCTGCTCAGCCTGCCCCCGGCGCAGCAGACGGCGATCGTCGAGGAGACCCGCGCGCTCTACCTCGACAACACCTTCGAGATCACCGAGGACACCATGCCCGGTGAGTTGTCGAACGTCATGGCCGGGCGGATCGCCAACCTGTTCAACCTGCGTGGCCCCAACTTCACCACGGACGCGGCCTGCGCCTCCGGGCTGGCAGCCCTCGACACCGCGGTTCGCGGCCTGGTCGAGCACCAATTCGACGCCGTCGTCACCGGTGGCGTCGACCGCAACATGGGCATCGACGCGTTCGTCAAGTTCTGCAAGATCGGTGCCCTGTCGGCCACCGGCACCCGCCCCTTCGACGCCGGCGCCGACGGCTTCGTCATGGGTGAGGGCGCGGCCCTGTTCGTCCTCAAGCGTCTCGAGGACGCCGAGGCCGCCGGTGACAAGGTGTATGCCGTCATCATGGGCGTCGGTGGCTCCTCCGACGGTAAGGGCAAGGGCATCACCGCCCCCAACCCCGTCGGCCAGCAACTGGCCGTCAAGCGGGCCTGGGAGAACGCGGGCGAGGACCCGGCCACCATCGGGTGCGTCGAGGCCCACGGCACGTCCACCCGGGTCGGGGACGCCGCCGAACTGGCCTCCCTCGACACGGTCTTCGGCGCCTCCGGGATGGCCCCGCGCTCGGTGGCTCTCGGTTCGGTGAAGTCGAACATCGGCCACCTCAAGGCCGCAGCGGGCACGGCCGGGCTGTTCAAGATGGTCCGCCAACTCCACGAGAAGGTCCTCGCCCCGAGCCTCAACTTCAACGTGCCCAACGACAACGTCGACTGGGACCGCACCCCGTTCGCCGTCAACACCACCTTGCGCGAGTGGCCGCAGCACGCCGCCGGGGTGCGCCGCGGTGGCGTGTCGGCCTTCGGCTTCGGTGGCACCAACTTCCACGTCGTCCTCGAGGAGCACGTGCCCGGCCGCCACCGCGCCCCGGCTCGCTCCTTCGCGGGCGCCGACGTCCCGGCCGCCGCGCCTCCTCCCAGCGCCCCGGCTGCGGCTCCCGCCGCGCGCAAGGCGCCGCTGCGGGGGGCGCTCGTTCTCGGCGGGGCCTCGGACGCCGACGTCCTCGCCCAGGTGCGCACCGCGCTCAGCGCCGCCCAGGGCGGGTCGGCTCCGGCTCCGGCCGCGCCCGACCCGGCCCTGGCGAACGCCGCCGTCCGGGTCGCCGTCGACTACGCCGACGCCGCCGACCTCGCCGGCAAGTTGACCAAGCTCGTCAAGGCCCTGGAGACCAACAACCCGGCCATCTTCAAGATGCTCCGCCAGCAGGGGGTCTTCCTCGGACGTGGCGCGGCCCCCAAGGTGGCCTTCCTCTACACCGGCCAGGGCTCCCAGTACGTCAACATGCTGGCCGGCCTGGCCCGCACCGAACCCATCGTGCGCGACACCTTCGCCCGCGCCGACGCGGTCATGACCCCGCTCCTGGGCCGTCCGCTCACCTCCTTCATCTACGTCGACCCCTCCGACGCCGATGCGGTGAAGGCGGCGAACAAGCGCCTCATGCAGACCGAGATCACCCAGCCGGCCGTCCTCGCGACCGACCTGGCCCTGACGAGTCTGCTCGCGGCATACGGCATCACCCCCGACATGGTCATGGGGCACAGCCTCGGTGAGTACGGCGCCCTCGTCGCCGCCGGCTCGCTCACCTTCGAATCGGCGCTGGAGGCCGTGAGCGCGCGGGGCCGCGAAATGGCCCACCTCACCCTGGCGGACAACGGCGCCATGGCCGCGGTCTTCGGCCCGCTCGATGAGATCCAGAAGACCGTCGACCAGGCCAACGGCTACGCCGTCATCGCCAACATCAACAGTTACAGCCAGGCCGTCGTCGGTGGCGCCACCGCCGCAGTCGAGGACCTCGTCACCCAGTTCCAGGCCAAGGGCATCTCCGCGACCCGGATCCCGGTCAGCCACGCCTTCCACACCTCGATCGTGGCGCCGGCGTCGATTCCGTTCGGGGAGGCGCTGCGTCGCCTCGACATGAAGCCGCCGAACCTGCCGATCGTCGCCAACGTGACCGGCGAGTTCTACCCGTCGAACGCGACCACGGAGACGATGCTCGATTACGCCGGGCGCCAGATCGCCTCGCCGGTCCAGTTCATCAAAGGCCTGGAAACCCTGTATGCCGCCGGTGCTCGCGTGTTCGTCGAGGTCGGCCCGAAGAAGGCTCTCCACGGGTTCGTCGATGACGTGCTCGCCTCGCGCCACGACGACGTGGTCGCGCTGTACACAAACCACCCGAAGGTTGGAGACGACGTGGGTGTCAACCAGGCATTGTGTGGACTGTATGCCGCCGGGCTCGGCTTCACCGCGCCCGCGCCGGCCGCTCCGGTGGCCCCGGCGGCGGCTCCTGCCGCGGCTCCGGCGAGCGCGGCTGCAGCGGCTCCCGGCGCACCGGCAGGCGTCGACGAGTTGAGCAAGATGATCGCCGAGGTCCTCGTGCGCACCGTGCAACTCGTCGGCGGCGCCAGTGGCGCTGCCGCGCCCGCGGCCGCCCCCGAGCCCCCCGCTCCTGCCCCGGCCCCCGCGCCGACGGGCCCGACCGGCCTCGCGACCACCGCACCGCTGGTCATCACCGGCGCGGCCCTCGGCCTGCCCGGGGTCGAGCAGACCTTCGATGACGCGAATGTGGCGCGGATCCTCGCCGGTGAGTCGTTCATCTCGGTGCTGCCCCCCGAGGTGCGCCAGCAGATGGTGGACCGGCGGATCACCCGTGTCGTCAAGGACGCCAGCGGCGGCGGCAGTTTCCAAACGATCGACGACCCGGCCGACGTCATCAAGCTCGCCGGGCGGCACGCCCCGCTCGACGTCGTGGCCCAGTTCGGGGTGGACAAGGCCCGTGACGAGGCCCTCGACACCACCACCCGGATGGCGCTGGGAGCCGGCTTCGACGCGATGCGCGACGCCGGCATACCGCTGGTCATGCGCTACAAGAAGACCACGCTCGGCACCCAGTTGCCCGACCGGTGGGGGCTGCCGGAGTCGCTGCGCGACGACACCGGGGTCATCTTCGCTTCGGCCTTCCCCGGCTACGACCGGTTTGCCGAGGCCCTCGAGTCCTACGCCCTCGACCGCGGCCGGCGCGACAACCTGCTCGCCCTCGAAGGGGTGCGCGCCCAGTTGACTGGCGACGAGCCGGTGGCGGCCGAAGTCGACCGGTTGATCGCCGAGTTGCGGGCCGCGATCGAGGAGGCCGGCTACGAGTTCGACCGCCGCTTCCTCTTCCGCTGCCTGCCCATGGGCCACAGCCAGTTCGCCGAGATCATCGGCGCCCGCGGCCCGAACACCCAGACCAACGCCGCCTGCGCCTCGACCACCCAGGCCGTCTCGTTGGCCGAGGACTGGATCCGCTCCGGCCGGTGCCGGCGCGTCGTCATCGTCTCCGCCGACGACGTCTCCGGTGAGCACCTGCTCCCCTGGGTGACCTCGGGCTTCCTCGCCACCGGCGCCGCCGCGACCGATGAGCGTGTCGAGGACGCCGCCACCCCCTTCGATGCCCGGCGGCACGGCATGATCGTCGGCGCTGGCGCGGCCTCCCTGGTCATCGAATCCGCCGAGGCCGCCGCCGAGCGCGGTGTCACCCCGATCTGCGAAATCCTCGCCTCGGTCACCGTCAACTCGGCCTTCCACGGCACCCGCCTCGACGTCGAGCACATCGGTGGAGTCATGGAGACCCTGGTCACCGAGGCCGAGGGCCGCGGCATCGACCGGCACGCCATCGCGCCCCAGATGATGTTCGTCTCCCACGAGACCTACACCCCGGCCCGCGGCGGGTCGGCAGCCGCCGAGATCAACGCGCTTCGCCGTTGCTTCGGTGAGTCCGCCGACTCGATCGTCATCACCAACACCAAGGGCTTCACCGGGCACGCCATGGGCGCGGGAATCGAGGACGTCGTCGCGGTCAAGGCCCTTGAGACTGGGATCGTCCCGCCGGTCCCGAACTACAAGGTGCCCGACCCGACCCTGGGCCACCTCAACCTGTCGACCGGAGGCTCCTACCCCATCGAGTACGCCCTGCGGCTCGCGGCCGGGTTCGGCTCCCAGGTCGCCATGACCCTGATGCGGCGCGTTCCCGCCCCCGATGGCGCCCGCCGTCGCCCCGAACAACTGGGTTACGGCTACCGAGTCGCAGACCAGGGCGTCTGGCAGCGCTGGCTCGACGGGCTCTCCGGGCACCCGGACTCTGCCCTTGAGGTGGACCACCGTCGGCTGCGGATCGTCGACGCCGGCGCCCCCAAGGTGCCGGTCACCTCGGTGACGCACGTCCCGGTTCCGTATGCCGGGATCGCCGGTGCCGTCTCCGCCCCCGCTGCCGCGCCCGCGCGACCCGCAACCGTCACGGCGCCGGTCCTCGCTGCCCCGGCGCCCGCCCCAGCGGCTCCGGCTGCGCCGGTGGTCGCTGCTCCGGCGCCGGCCCCGGTCGAACCGGCCGCGCCCGCGGTCGACCCGGTGTTGGCCAAGGTGACGGCGATCGTCGCGGACATGACGGGTTACCCGACGGACCTGCTCGACCCGGACCTCGACCTCGAGGCCGACCTGGGCGTCGACACGGTCAAGCAGGCCGAGGTGTTCGCCGCGGTCCGCGAGGAGTACGGCGTCGAGCGCGACGCCACCTTGCAGTTGCGCGACTTCCCCACCCTCAACCACGTCGCCGGCTGGGTCCGCGCCAAGGCCGGGCTCCCCGAGCCCGCTGCCGCGGCACCGGTGGCCGCCGCCCCCGCGGTGGTCGCTGCTCCGGCCGGTCCGGTCGTGGACCCGGTGTTGGCCAAGGTGACGGCGATCGTCGCGGACATGACGGGCTACCCGACCGATCTGCTCGACCCGGACCTAGACCTCGAGGCCGACCTCGGCGTCGACACGGTCAAGCAGGCCGAGGTGTTCGCCGCGGTCCGCGAGGAGTACGGCGTCGAACGCGATGCCACCTTGCAGTTGCGCGACTTCCCCACCCTCAACCACGTCGCCGGCTGGGTCCGGGCCAAGGCCGGGCTGCCCGAGCCCGTGGCCGCGGCACCGGTGGTCGCCGCTCCAGCGGCTCCCGCCGCCCCGGCACCGGCCGGGCCGGTCTCGGACCCGGTGCTCGCCAAGGTCACCGAGATCGTGGCCCAGATGACGGGTTACCCGACGGACCTGCTCGACCCGGACCTCGACCTCGAGGCCGACCTGGGCGTCGACACGGTCAAGCAGGCCGAGGTGTTCGCCGCGGTCCGTGAGGAGTACGGCGTCGAACGGGATGCCACCTTGCAGTTGCGCGACTTCCCCACCCTCAACCACGTCGCCGGCTGGGTGCGCGCCAAGGCCGGGCTCCCCGAGCCGGTGGCCGCAGCAGCCCCGGTGGCGGCGGCTCCCGGTGCGGCTCCGGCCGGGGATGCGGTGCTCGCCAAGGTCACCGAGATCGTCGCGGAGATGACGGGCTACCCGACCGATCTCCTCGACCCCGAGTTGGACCTCGAGGCCGACCTCGGTGTCGACACGGTCAAGCAGGCCGAGGTGTTCGCCGCGGTCCGCGAGGTCTACGGCGTCGAACGGGATGCGACCCTCCAGTTGCGTGACTTCCCGACCCTCAACCATGTCGCCGGCTGGGTGCGCGCCAAGATCGGGCTCCCCGAGCCCGTGGCCGCTGCGGCCCCGGCACCGGTGGCGGCGGCTCCTGCTGCGGCTCCGGCATCGTCGACCGCTCCGGTTGCCGACGAGGTGCTCGCCAAGGTCACCGACATCGTGGCCCAGATGACGGGCTACCCGACCGACCTGCTCGACCCCGAGTTGGACCTCGAGGCCGACCTGGGCGTCGACACGGTCAAGCAGGCCGAGGTGTTCGCCGCGGTCCGCGAGGTCTACGGCGTCGAACGCGATGCCACCTTGCAGTTGCGCGACTTCCCCACCCTGGGCCACGTCGCCGGCTGGGTCCGCGGCAAGATCGGGCTCCCCGCCCCCGCTGCACCCGCAGCCGAGGCGGCACCGGCGGCGGCGCCCACGGGTGGTGACGCGATCCTCGCCAAGGTGACCGAGATCGTGGCCCAGATGACGGGCTACCCGACCGACCTGCTCGACCCCGAACTCGACCTCGAGGCCGACCTCGGCGTCGACACCGTCAAGCAGGCCGAGGTGTTCGCCGCGGTCCGCGAGGTCTACGGCGTCGAACGCGACGCGACCCTCCAGTTGCGCGACTTCCCCACCCTGGGCCACGTCGCCGGCTGGGTGCGCAGCAAGGTCGGGGCCGACGCGGGCCCCGGTGGTCAAGCGGCCGCCGCGGCCGAGCCGCAGTCGGCGACCCCGCCGGCGCCGAAGACCATCCAGGGTGACCTGCGTGCCATCGACGCCCTGCCGCGGCGCATCCCGGTCCCGGCGTTGCGCCCGGGCATCGGCGACTGCGTCGAGACCGGTGTCGTCCTCGACGGGGCCCGGGTTGTCGTCATGCTCGATGAGGGTGGCGTCGGAGCCGCGCTGGTCAAGCGCCTGGAGAAGGCCGGGGCCACGGCCCTGACGCTCGACCCGGGGACGGCGACGGACGGCATACTCGCCGCCCTTGACGGCTGGTTGGCCGATGGCCCGATTGCCGGGGTCTACTGGCTCCCGGCCCTCGACGACGAGGGCGACCTCGACGCCATGGACCTGGCCACCTGGATCGAGGCCCTCCGCCGGCGGGTCAAGGCGCTCTACGCGACCATGCGCCGACTCTGGGACACCAGCCCGTTCCTCGTGTCGGCGACCCGGATGGGCGGCCACCACGGTTACGACGCCGAGGGCGCCCTCTCCCCCATGGGCGGCGCCGTCACCGGCTTCACCAAGTCCTACAAGAAGGAACGCCCGGACGCCCTCGTCAAGGCCGTCGACCTGCCGCCGAGCCGCAAGACCGCGGCGGTGGCCGACCTCCTCCTCGAGGAAACCCTGCGCGACCCCGGCGCCGTCGAAATCGGGCGGGTCGAGGATCAGCGCTGGGGTGTCGGGTTCGCCGAGAAGCCGTTCCCGGCCCTGAGCGCCGACGGCGCCCCCGACGGTCCCGGCGGTATGCCGCTCACGGCCGACTCGGTCTTCGTCGTCACCGGCGCGGCCGGCAGCATCGTCTCGGCGATCACCGCCGACCTGGCCAAGGCGAGCGGTGGCACCTTCCACCTGCTCGACCTGACGCCGGAGCCGGATCGCAACGACCCCGACCTCGCGGCATACGCCTCGGACAAGAACGCCCTCAAGGCGACCATCGCCGCCCGCCTCAAGGCGGCCGGTGAGCGTCCGACGCCGGTGCTCATCGACAAGGAACTGGCCCGCATCGAGCGGCTCGCCTCGGCGATGACGGCCATCCAGGCCGTCGAAGCCGCCGGTGGGACAGCGCACTACCACAGCGTCGACCTCACCGACGAGGCTGCGGTGGCCGCCGTCATGGACCGGGTGCGCGAATCCACCGACCGGATCGACGTGCTCCTGCACGCCGCCGGCCTGGAGATCAGCCGCAACCTGCCCGAAAAGGAACCGCGCGAATACGACCTCGTGTTCGACGTCAAGACCACCGGGTGGTTCTCGGTCTGGCGGGCGGCGCGCACCATGGACGTCGGGGCCACGGTCGTCTTCTCCTCGGTCGCCGGCCGGTTCGGCAACCAGGGTCAGACCGACTACTCGGCGGCCAACGACCTGCTCTGCAAGATCTCCTCGGCCATGCGGCACACCCGTCCGCAGACCCGCGCCCTCGCGCTCGACTGGACCGCGTGGGGTGGCATCGGGATGGCGACCCGCGGCTCGATCCCGCGGATCATGGAGATGGCCGGGGTCCAGATGCTCCCGCCGGAGGCGGGCGTGGCCTGGATTCGCCGCGAACTCACCGCGAGCGGCTACACCGGCGAGGTCATCGTCGCCGGCGTGCTCGGGATGATGGCCGCGGAGTACCACGAGAGCGGTGGCGTCGACGAGGCGCACCTCGTCGGCGGGCACGCGCACGGCCCGATGGTCGGGCACGCGAGCGCGAGCGTCCACCACGGTCTGGTCGTCACCACGACCCTCGACCCGGTCGAGCAGCCCTTCCTCAACGATCACCGGATCGACGGCACTCCCGTCCTGCCCGGGGTCATGGGAATGGAAGGTTTCGCCGAGGCGGCCACCCTCATCGCGCCGGCCGGGTACCGGTTCATCGCCTTGGAGGATGTCGTCTTCCACGCCCCGGTGAAGTTCTTCCGCGACCAGCCGCGCACGCTCACGGTGACGGCCGTCATCTCCCCCGAGGCCGGTTCGGACGACCTGCTCGCCCACTGCGCCCTCACCGCCGAGCGCCAGTTGCCCGGTCAGCCGACCCCGACCCGCACGACCCACTTCACCGGCACCGTCCGGTTGGGTCGCGGCGACGTCGAGGCCGAGCGGGTCGACCCGGTCACCGACGGTGAAGGTCGGGTCCTCACCCCCGACGAGGTCTACCGGCTCTACTTCCACGGCCCGGCCTACCAGGTCGTCGGCGCCGCCTGGGCCCAGGACGGCGGTTCGGCCACCCGGCTCGCCGCCGACCTGCCGCCCAACCAGGTCCCCGAGGACGCCCCGCTCGTCAGCGCCCCGCGCCTGACCGAGTTGTGCTTCCAGACGGCGGGGCTGTGGGAGGCCGGTCACGAGGCCCGGATGGCGTTGCCCAACGCCGTGGGTGCCGTGCGGCTCCTCGGTGACCCCACGACCGCCCGGTATGCCGTGTCGCACCCGGTCGACTCCTCCACGTTCGACGTGGTCGTGTCGGCCGAGGACGGCACCGTGGTGTTGCGCCTGGACGGCTACCGGAGCATCGCGCTTCCGGTCGCCATCGACCCGACCGTCGGGTCCCCCCTCGCCGAGACCTTCGGCGACTGAACCTGCACCCCCGGGTGCCCCGAGAGCAAAGGAGCGGGCAGATGGGCCCGATCACCCGATTGGCGATCCTTGACCGTGGCGAGCCGGCGGTTCGTCTGCTCGCTGCCGTCGGCAACCTCGGCCCCACCGATGCCGGGGGTCCGGTGAGCACCGTCATGGTGCTCACCGAGCCCCGGCAGCGGGCCTGGTACGCCCGGGAGGCCGACGAGACCGTTGCCGTCGCCACCGACGGATCGGTCACCGAGGCCGGTGTCGTGGCGGCACTCAACCGGGCCCGCGTCGATGCCGTCTGGATCGGCGAGGTGCCCGGCCTGGAGCAGTTGGCGCTCGTCACCGCCTGTGAAGAGGCCGGCCTGACCGTCATCGGGCCGAACAGTGCCACGATCCGGCGCGCCGCCGACCCCGACGCGCTCGCCGCCGCCGCCACTCGGGCGGGCATCACCCACGAGGGCGGGTCGGCCGCCGCAGGCGGTATGCCGCGCCGCCTCATCGAGGTCGACGTCCTCGCCGACACCGCGGGCACCGTCTGGGCGCTCGGCACTCGGGACGTCTCGGTGCGGCATCAGGGCCAGTTGGTCCTCGCCGAGGCGCCCGCCCCCGGGCTCAGCGCCGACACCGAGGGGTTCATCCTCGTGGCCGCCCGCACGGTGGCCCGGTCCCTGGACTACCACGGCGCCGGAGTCATCACCTTCAGTTGCGGCATGGCCGGGGAGGACCTACGCCTGCTCCGGGTCGACACCCTGGCCCGGGTCGAACACTCCCTCCTCGAGGAGGCGACTGGGTCGAGTTTCGTCGGGCTACGGCTCGTCCTCGCCCGCGGGGACCTGCTCATTCACCAAGAGCCGGCCCTCGACGGGCACGCCGTCGAGGCCCGCCTGCTCGCCCAGGACCCCGAGCGTGGGTTCGCCCCCACCGGTGGGACCTTGCAGTTGCTCGCCCAGCCGGTCGGCACCGGGGTGCGCATCGACTCCAGCATTCACGAGGGCGACCTCATCGACGCCTCGACCGACCCGGTCGTCGCCACCTTCACCGCGTGGGGTCACTCGCGCGGTGAGGCCCTGAGCCGGATGACGCGGGCGTTGCAGCGGGCCCTGGCCGTCCTCAGCCAAGGACCCTCGAACCGCACGGCGCTGCTCGCGCTGCTCGAACACCCCCAGTTCCGCGACGGGCCGGTGTCCGACGCCTGGTGGGATGCCCTGGTCGACGCGGACGCGCTGGTGTCCCCGGCGGACCCGATGGCCGTGGTCGCTGCGGCCGTCGAGACCTACGAGGCCGACCTGGCCCTGGTCCGGCAGGCGTTCCTCGCCACCGCGGCCCGCGGCCGGCCGGCCCATCCCGAGGCGGTCGGCACCCGGGTCCAACTCGCCTATCGCGGCCACACCTACCGGCTGCGGGTGGACCGGATCGGCCCGGACCGCTACCGGATCCACGACGGCGTCACCCTCGATGTCCAGGTGGATCGGCTCGGCGACTTCGAACGGCGGGTGTCCGTCGGCGGCGTCCGCCACCGGGTCGTCGCCGTCGCCCAGGACGCCGGGTTCCGCCTCGAAATCGACGGCCGCGCCCACACCGTCGAACGCACCGACGGGCTGGTCGTGCGCGCCGGCTGGCCCGCGCTCGTCGCCAAGATGCTCGTCGCCCCCGGCCAACAGGTCGAGGCCGGCGACGAGGTCGCCGTCCTGGAGTCGATGAAGATGGTGACGACGGTGACGGCCCCGTATGCCGGGGTCGTCACCTCGGTGCCCGTCGTCGCCAACGCCCAGGTCGAGCGGGGTGCGCCGCTGCTGCGCATCCGCGCCGCCCACGTCGACGACACCGGTGCCGGCGAACATCACCACGCGGCCGACCCGGAGACCACCGACCACCCCGAACGGGTGCACCTGTCGTCCCTGGTGGCCGCCCCGGCCGAGGCCGACCTCGACCTCGACGCGGTGTATGACCAACTGTCGCACTACCTCCTCGGCTATGACCGTGACCCCGCCGAGTTCAAGGCGTTGGTCGCCGCGGTGCGCAGCGCCGGTCTCCAGTTGGCGGCCGACGACGCGCATCTCATGGCCCGTGAAGACGGCTTCCTCGACTTGTTTGCCGAGATCGCGGCGCTCTATCGGCCTCGCACCGAGGACGAGGAGGTCGCCAGCGAGAACGGGCTGGGCGGCAACACCCAGGAGTTCTTCATCGCCTTCCTCACCGACCTGGACGCCGACCGGGCCGGGCTACCCGCCGGCTACCGGGCGCGGCTGCAGCGGGCCCTGGGCCGGTATGGCGTACGGGCCCTGCACCGCGGACGCACCCTGGAGGCGGGCGTCACCTGGATGTTCCGCTCCTTCGAACGGGTGCCGGCCCTGGTGCCGGTGGTGACGAGCATCCTCGACCGGCGCTTGGCTCACGTCGAGGCCCTGCGCGCCCTCTCCGGTCCCGACCTGCGGGCCCGGATGGATCGCCTGGCCCACGCCAGCGAGGGTCGCCAACAGGTCGTTGCCGACCTCGCCCGCGATGTCGTGTTCCACTACATCGACGCTCCCGTCCTCGACCGGCAACGCGCCGATCTCGAGGGCGCGATGGCCACCCATCTGGCCGCGCTCCGCGCCGATGCCCATCGGCCCGACCGGGAGGAGCAGATCGCCGGACTCGTCGCCTGCCCGCTGCCGCTGCGCGCGCTCATCCTCGGCGCCTGGCTGGACGCGGCCGGCTCCCCCGAACTCGCGGCATACCGGGGGACTCTCCTGGAAACCTACGCCCGCCGCTTCTACCGGATCCGCGACCTCGGCAACATCACCACCAGCCAAGAGCAGGGCTACGAGTTCCTCGAAGGCGACTACCACCACGAAGGCGCGCCCATCCACCTGGTCGTGAGTTACCTGCCCTGGGACGACCTTCCCGCGGTGTCGCGCGCCATCGCGGCCCGGCTGGCCGCCCAACCCGCCGACGCCGAAGCCGTCGTCGACCTCAACCTGTGGCGGGCTGGAGACCGGCTCACCGTCGAGGAACTCGCCGGGCAGGCGCAGGCCGCGCTCGCCGAGTGCGACTTCGGGCGTCCGCTGCACCGCCTCGACCTCACCGTCACCACGCTCGGGACGACCGACGAACACACCGGCGGGGCCCGCACCCAGCACCTCACGTACCGCTCCACGAGCGAGGGCGCGTTCGCCGAGGACCTGCTCTACCGCAACCTGCACCCGATGCTTGCCAAGCGGCTCGACGTGTGGCGGCTGTCGACGTTCGACCTGACCCGCCTGCCCTCCCCCGAAGACGTCTACCTGTTCTCCGGGGTGGCGCACGACAACCCGAAGGATCACCGGCTCTTCGCGCTCGCCGAGGTCCGCGAATTGGGCCGGGTTCACAACGACGAGACGGGCGAGGACACCTACCCGGGGCTGGGCCGGATGGGTCTGCGGGCCCTGGCGGCGATGCGCGAGGCCCTCGCGGCCTACCCGCCGCGGCAGCGACCGGCCGCCAACCGGCTCGTCATCTGGGTCCGTCCGCTGTGGGACATCCCCGCCTCGGACATCCCGGCGCTCGCGGCCTCGTACGAGCCGCTAGCCCGAGGGGCCGGCCTGGAAAAACTCGTCCTGCACATCACCGTGCCCGACACCGATGCCGACGGGGCGCCCATCGAGGTGCCCAAGGTCATCCACGTCGAGGGCATCGGGCGCGCCGGCACGACGATCCGGGTCACCGATCCGGGCCCCAACCCGATCCGGCCACTCACCCGCTATGCGCAGAAGTTGCTGACGGCCGCCCGGTTCGGCTCGCCCTACCCCTACGAGATCATCCGGATGCTCACCCCAGCCGAGGACGGCACGTCGATCTTCCCCCGGGGTGACTTCGTCGAGCTCGAACTCGTCGAGGGCGACAACGAGCGGGACGACCGGCTCGAACCCATCGACCGCCCGCCGGCGATGAACAGCGCGCACCTCGTCGTCGGGCTGCTCACCTCCTACACCGATGTCGTGCCCGAGGGCATGACCCGGGTCGCGATGTTGTCCGACCCGACCCAGGGATTGGGCAACCTCGCCGAGCCGGAGTGCCGTCGGATCGACGCGGCGTTGGCGTATGCCGCCAAGCACGGCTACCCGGTCGAGTGGTATGCCGTGTCGTCCGGCGCGCTCATCGCCATGGACTCGGGCACCGAGAACATGGACTGGATCGCGCTCACCCTGCGCCGGATCATCGAGTTCACCCAGGCCGGCGGCGAGATCAACATCATCGTGACCGGTATCAACGTCGGCGGCCAGCCCTACTGGAACGCCGAGGCGACGATGCTCATGCACACCCGGGGCATCCTCGTCATGACCCCGGCGTCGGCCATGGTTCTCACCGGCAAGCAGGCCCTGGACTTCTCCGGGGCGGTGTCGGCCGATGACAACTTCGGCATCGGCGGCTACGACCGGGTCATGGGCCCCAACGGTCAGGCGCAGTACTGGGCACCGAGTTTCCGGGACGCCTGCGCCCTGCTTCTCCACCACTACGACTACACCTATGTCGTTCCGGGAGAACGCTTCCCGCGTCGGCGGCCGACGTCGGACCCGGTGTCGCGCGATGTGCGGACCGCCCCGCACGCCCCGGTGCCCGGTTCGTCGTTCACCGTCGTCGGGGATGTCTTCGACGCCGAGCACAACCCGGACCGCAAGCGGCCCTTCGACATGCGCTCGGTCATGCGCGCGGTCTCCGACGTCGATTGCGAACCGCTGGAGCGCTGGAAGGACTGGCGCGACGGCGACACCTCGATCGTGTGGGACGCGACCATCGGCGGCATCCCGGTGTGCCTGCTCGGCCTGGAGTCGCGCACGGTGCCGCGGCGCGGGGCCGTTCCGGCCGACGGCCCGCCGGCGTGGACGTCGGGCACGCTCTTCCCGCAGTCCTCGCGCAAGACCGCCCGCGCCGTCAATGCGACCAGCGGCAACCGGCCCCTCGTGGTGCTGGCCAACCTGTCCGGGTTCGACGGCTCGCCGGAGTCGATGCGCAAGTGGCAGTTGGAGTACGGCGCCGAGATCGGCCGCGCGGTGACCAACTTCCGTGGCCCAATCGTGTTCGTCGTCGTCTCCCGCTACCACGGCGGCGCGTTCGTCGTGTTCTCCAAGGCGCTCACCGAGTCCATGGAGATCGCCGCGGTCGAGGGTGCCTACGCCTCGGTCATCGGCGGGGCACCGGCGGCGGCCACCGTGTTCGCCCGCGAGGTGCGGCTGCGCACCGAGCGCGACGAGCGGGTCCTGGCCGCGCAAGCCAAGGACCGGTCGCGGGTGGGTGCGGTCAGCGCCCAGGTGCGTTCGGAGAAGCTCGGTGAGGTCGCCGACGAGTTCGACGCGATCCACACGATCGAGCGGGCCCGGCGCGTCGGCTCGGTCGACACGATCATCACCGCCGAGTCGCTGCGCCCCTGGATCATCGAGGCGTTGGAGCGCGGCATGGCCCGAGAACTGGACAAGTCGGCCTCGCCCGCCGAGTGACGTCACGCAGGGCGCGCTGCCCTGCGTGACGTCGAGTGAGGAGTTTTTGTCGCCTCCGGTGACCGGAGGCGACAAAAACTCCTCACTCGACTGTCTGGGAAGAAGCTATCCGGAGGACAGCGGCCGGGCCAGCCAACTGTGGACCGGCACCGCCGCCGCCAGGTCGCTCCCCCCGGGGAGCAGCGCCGGCGGTGGTGGGGGCACCGAGCCCGCGGCATACGCCAACGTCAGCAGAAACACCCCATCACGCCGCCACCAGCCGGGGAACACGTGCCCCCGGACCGAGGTGACCGTCAACGCCGCCCAGCCGTCGGGCCGTCGCCGCTCGTCGACGGTCACCGCGACGGTCCGGGTGTCGGCCCGCAGCCCCACCCGCAGCACCTTGAGCGCGGCCTCCTTGGCCGACCAGATGAGGTTGGCCGACTCGGCCCAGCCGTCGTCCCCGTCGCGTTCGCGCCGCGCCCGCACATAGGCCGCTTCCCCCTCGGTGAGGAAATCCCGGACGAACCCCTCGGTGCGAGCCTCGACCACCTCGACGTCGATGCCCAGCGTGCCCGGCCCGGTGCCGGACTCGCCCACGAGCGCCACCGCGGTGCCCGCCCGGTCGCTCAGCGACACGTCCATCCCCCCGGGGCGGCCGTCGATTTCGACGTAGGGGGCCCCGCCGGGGTGGTTGAGCATGGCGATCCGGCCCAGGGTCACCAGATCACGCGGCATACCCACCGCGACGGCCACCGCCTGCTTGCCGGTCCAACGCCGCAACAGGTATTCGTTGCGCCGTTTGGTGAACCGGGCCCGCTCCAGACGTGCTCGCTCGCGGTCGGTGAGCCACGACAGATCCGCGGCCACGTCGCCTTCGCTCTGGGCCAGCCACCGCGCGCTCATCGGCCCAGCGTATGCCGCGGCCGGCCGCGGTGGGGAGGCCGCGGTCAGGCGAGCGCCACGAGGTCCTTGTAGTCGGCACCCCAGAGGTCTTCGACGCCGTCGGGCAGGAGCAGGATGCGTTCGGGCGCCAGCGCGTCAACCGCGCCCTCGTCGTGGGTGACGAGGACGACCGCGCCCTTGTAGGTGTTGAGGGCGCCGAGGATTTCGGCCCGCGAGGCCGGGTCGAGGTTGTTCGTGGGTTCGTCGAGGAGGAGCACGTTCGCCGACGAGACGACGAGCAGGGCCAGCGACAGCCGGGTCTTCTCGCCCCCGGAGAGCACCCCGGCCGGTTTGTCGACGGCGTCCCCGGAGAAGAGGAACGAACCGAGGACCTTGCGCACCTCGGTCTCCCCGAGGTCGGGGGCCGCGGACTTCATGTTCTCCAGGACCGTGCGGGCGACGTCGAGGTTCTCGTGCTCCTGCGCGTAGTAGCCGATCTTGAGGCCGTGCCCGGGCTCGACCGCTCCGGTGTCCGGCGCGTCGACGCCGGCGAGCATCCGCAGCAGGGTCGTCTTGCCCGCGCCGTTGAGGCCGAGCACGACGACCCGTGAGCCCCGGTCGATCGCCAGGTCGACATCGGTGAACACCTCCTGGGACCCGTAGGAGCGCGACAAACCACTGGCCCGCAACGGGGTCTTGCCGCACGGCGCCGGGTCCGGGAAGCGCAGCCGCGCCACCTTGTCGTGCGCCCGCTCGCTCTCCAGCCCAGCAAGCATGCGTTCCGCGCGGCGCGCCATGTTCTGGGCGGCCACCGTCTTGGTCGCCTTGGCCCGCATCTTGTCGGCCTGGGCCATGAGGACCGCGGCCTTCTTCTCGGCGTTGGCCCGTTCGCGTTTGCGGCGCCGTTCGTCGGTGTCGCGTTGTTTGAGGTATGCCGTCCACCCCAAGTTGTAGATGTCGAGCTCGGCCCGGTTGGCGTCCAGGTGGAAGACCTTGTTGACGACCGCCCCGAGGAGATCGACGTCGTGGGAGATGACGATGAGGCCGCCCTTGTAGTTCTTGAGGTGTTCGCGCAACCACGCGATCGAATCGGCATCGAGGTGGTTGGTCGGCTCGTCGAGGAGCAGGGTCTGAGCACCGGAGAACAGGATGCGGGCCAGTTCGATCCGGCGCCGCTGGCCACCGCTCAAGGTCGACAGGGTCTGACCCAGATGGCGTTCGGTGAGCCCGAGGGCACTGGCGATGGCCGCGGCCTCGGACTCCGCGGCATACCCGCCCGCGGCGGTGAACTCAGCGTCGAGGCGGGCATAGCGCCGCATCGCCCGCTCCTGCAACTCCCCGGTCTGGCTCGACATGGCGGCCTCGGCGCGCCGCAGATCGGTGACGATGACGTCGAGGCCGCGGGCCGAAAGCACGCGGTCGCGGGCGGTGACACCGAGATCACCGGTGCGCGGGTCTTGCGGGAGGTAGCCCACGTCCCCCGATCGGGTGATGGCGCCGGCAGCGGGGAGGGTCTGTCCGGCGAGCGCCTTGGTCAGGGTCGTCTTGCCGGCTCCGTTGCGCCCGACGAGTCCGATGCGGTCGCCGGGGGCGACCCGGAAGGTCGCGTGCTCCAACAGCAACTGCGAGCCGGCGCGCAACTCGACGTCGGCAGCGGAAATCATGCGTGAGCCCTCAATGGCGAAGATGGGGCGCAACCGGCCGCCGCACCCCGCATCGATTGGGACACGGAGGGCGCAGGTCGCGCGTCGGACGGTCTAGTGTAGGTCCGCGGCCTCTGGACCGCGCATCCGCGACCTCCCCAAGGACGGACGAGCCATGAGTTTCAACGACAACGTCCGCCTCGACACCTCCCAGGTCGAGGCCGGTGGCGGCGGCGGCCGAGTCCCCGGGGGGATGGTCGTCGGCGGGGGCCTCGGCGGCATCGTCCTGCTCATCCTCGGCCTCATCTTCGGCATCAATCCCGCCGACCTGCCGACTGGCGGGAGCGGCGGTAGCCTACCCGGCGGCAGCACCGGCCAGGTGGACACCAATACGGCGACCAATGGCAGCGACGCTTTCGCGCAGTGCAAGACCGGCGCCGACACCAAGACCAACGACCAGTGCCTGGTCATCGGCACCGTCAACTCGGTCCAGGCGTTCTGGGCCGCGGAGTTGCCGCGCTACGGCAAGACCTGGCGAGCGACGAAAACCCGGCTTTACCAGGGCAGCGACCAGAGCGCCTGCGGCACCGCGAGCAACCAGGTCGGCCCCTTCTACTGCCCCCTGGACCAGCGGGTCTACATCGACGCCTCGTTCTTCCAGTTGCTCACCAAACGGTTCGGCGCCGACACCGGCAACCTCGCCAAGGAGTACGTCGTCGCCCACGAATACGGGCACGCGCTCCAGGACCAGCTCGGCCTCCTGGGTCGGGCCCAACAAGGTCAGACCGGCCCCAACAGCAACGGGGTCCGCATCGAGTTGATGGCCGACTGCCTCGCGGGCGTCTGGGCCCAGCACGCCTCGGCGACCAAGGACTCCAACGGAACGACCTTCCTCAAGCCGCTCACCGACGCCGACATCCGCTCGGCCATGAGCGCCGCCTCGGCCGTCGGCGACGACCAGATCCAAGCCAAGACGCAGGGTCAGGTCACCCCGGAAACCTGGACCCACGGTTCGGCCGCCGCCCGCCAGAAGTGGTTCATGACCGGCTACACCAAGGGCGACCTCAACTCCTGCGACACCTTCGCCCCCGCCACCGTCGAGTAGCCCAACAGCGCAGCCTTTCCCCAGGTTCGCGCTCCGCGCACGTCACCGGTCGCGCCGATCCCGCATCGTGGACACGGCGGCGACAGGCGGTCGCAAACCGGCGGCACCCGGTCGGATGGGACGGCATACGGTGCCCTGGCGGCGACCGGCGGCCAGCCCGCCGACGAAGCGCCCGTCGGCGGGTACTCCCTTGAGTGACAAGTGTCACCATCGAAACGTGGATACCCCCCTGTGTATGCCGCGGGCCCTCCCTAGGATGGCCGTAGACCCGCGACGCAGCGGGTTTTTGCATGGACGAATGTGGAGGCGACGTGGCTTTATCCAACGGCTGGCAACAGGGTTCCCTCGGTGACAACCTCGACCGGGCCGGAGTCGACCGCCGCGAGTTCATGAAGTTCTGCGGGCGGATGGCGGCGGTCTTCGCTGCTGGGGCGGCCGCGGTCACCGCGAGCGGGCAGCCGGCGACGGCCACGCCGACGGCCGAGGAGATCGCCACGGCGCTGACGTCGGTGACCAAGCCCGTCGTCGTCTGGCTCCAACTCCAAGAGTGCACCGGGTGCTCCGAGAGTGCCCTGCGCTCGGGCGGGACGACGATCGAGGAGATCGTCCTCAGCCTACTGAGCGTCGACTACCTGGAACTGGTCATGGCGGCCTCGGGCGAGGCGGCCAACAAGGCGCTCGACGAGGCGAACAAGAACCCCCACATCCTCGTCGTCAACGGCTCGATACCCCTCAAAGACGACGGCATCTACTGCGTCGTCGGCGGCAAGACCGCCAAGGACATCCTCGAGGAATCCGCCAAGCACGCCACCGCCATCCTCGCCGTCGGGGCCTGCGCCACCTACGGATCGGTCCAGGCCGCCCGCCCCAACCCCACCGGGGCGGTCGGCGTCGACGAGATCATCACGGACAAACCGGTCGTCAACGTGCCCGGCTGCCCCCCGATCGGGGAGATCATCACCGCTTCGATCACCTACCTGCTCACCCACAAGGGCGCCCTGCCCGACCTCGACGGTGAGGGACGCCCCCTGTTCGCCTACGGCCAGCGCATCCACGACTCGTGCCCGCGCCGCGCCCATTTCGACGCCGGCCAGTTCGTCCGCACCTTCGACGACGAGGGCGCCCGCGACGGGTGGTGCCTCTACGACGTCGGCTGCAAGGGGCCGAGCACCTTCAGTCCCTGCCCGATCACCAAGTGGAACCTCGGCACCAGTTGGCCCATCGGGGCCGGACACCCCTGCATCGGGTGTACCGAGAAGCATTTCTTCGACAAGTTCACGCCCTTCTACAACACCTTGCCCGACGTCAAGGGTCTCGGTATCGAATCCACCGCCGGCCGGGTCGGCTTGGGCCTCGTCGGTGCCGTCGCGGCCGGCGTCGTCGTGCATGGCGCCATCACCGCCGGGCAGCAACTGGCGGCCCAGCGCAAGGGGCCCCTCCAAGCCTTCGGTGATTCCGAACGCACCTGGCTCCCCCTGCCGACCTTGCGCTCCGACGGGGCCAGCCCGCCCGAGCCGCCCGCCACACCCGCCCCTGACACCGCGTCAACCCCCGACACCCCGCAGGAGAAGTGACCCGTGGCCACCGAACGCGTCGTCATCGACCCCATCACCCGCATCGAGGGTCACCTGCGCATCGAACTCGAAGCCGCCGACGGCAAAATCACCAACGCCTGGAGCGAAACCACGCAGTACCGCGGCATCGAGACCATCGTGCTCGACCGTGACCCCCGCGACGCCTGGGCGTTCGTCCAGCGGATCTGCGGGGTCTGCACCTCGGTCCACGCCGTCGCCTCGATCGTCGCCGTGGAGAACGCCATCGGCTCCAACCCTCCCGAGCAGGCCCGGCTCATCCGCGACATGGTCCTGGGCAACCAGATCGTCCAAGACCACGTCATCCACTTCTACCACCTGCACGCTCTCGACTGGGTCAATGTCGCCAACGCGACCAAGGCCGCACCGGCCGATGCGGTCGCGTTCGCGCAACAGATCGGGTCGACATGGCGGGGCAACCAGTTGACGGCGATGACCAAGGTCGCCCAGACCGTCCAGGGGGTCGTCGCCAGCGGCCAACTCTCCATCTTCACCGGTGGCTACTGGGATCACCCCGACTACCGGCTTCCCCCGGCCGCCGACCTCATGGCCGTCTCGCACTACCTCGACGCGTTGCAGTTCCAGCGCTCGATGATCCGGGTCGGCACCGTGTTCGGCGGCAAGAACCCGCACCCCAACTTCCTCGTCGGCGGCATGGCCTGCACGATCGACCCGGGAAAGTCGGAGTCGATCAACCAGGTCCAGATGGATCAGATCGCCTCGTGGCTCGCCGAAACCGTCGAGTTCGTCAACGAGTGCTACTACCCGGACGTGCTCGCCATCGCGGGCGTCTACAAGGACTACTTCGACATCGGCGCCGCCGCCCCCAACTACCTTGCCGTCGGGCTGGCCGGCGCGGCGTTCGCCGGGGACCCGCGGGAGGCGCGGGTGACTTCCTCGCTCAGCCCGATCAAGGCCGGGGTCCTCCTCGACGGTGACTTGAAGACCGTCCACCCGCTCGACCCGGGCAAGGTCGCCGAGTACGTCAACTCGGCCTGGATGTCGTATGCCGTGGGCAAGGACAAGCCGCTCACCCCGGACAAGGGCGAGACGACGATCAAGTACACCGGCCCCAAGCCGCCCTACACGTGGATTGCCGACCACGACGCGGCATACACCTGGTGCAAAGCGCCCCGCTACGACGGCCGCGTCATGCAGGTCGGCCCCCAGGCGCGGGTGCTGCTCGCCTACGCCCAGGGCCACAAGCGCACCGTCGAGATGGTCGACAAGGCGCTGGTCACCTTGGGGATCCGGCTCGACCAACTCAACTCGACCGCGGGTCGGGTGCTGTGCCGGGCCATCGAGGCGGTGACCCTCGCCGAGTTGCTCGTCGACGTCACCTTCGCCACCCTGCGCGAGAACATCACCAAGGGCAACCTCGACGTCTTCGATGCGACCAAGTGGGAGCCGAAGAGTTGGGATGCGGACTGCCAGGGCTACTCCTTCGTCGAGGTCGCCCGCGGCTGCTTGTCCCACTGGGTCCACATCAAGGACCAGAAGATCGCGAACTACCAAGCCGTCGTGCCCACGACCTGGCTCGCCGGCGGGCGCGACCCCAAGGGTCAACTCGGCCCGTACGAGCACAGTCTCGCCGGCGACAAGAAGCACCCGCTCGTGCGCCACAACGAACCGCTCGAACCGCTGCGCACCGTCCACTCCTACGACCCGTGCATGTCGTGTGCGGTGCATGTCCTCGACCCGGGTGAGGGCACGAGCCTGGTGACCGAGCCATGACGCAGACCCTGCCGGCGCCGGCGACGCTGCCCGGCGCGGTCACCGACGAGGCCGCGGTCGCGGTCCTCGGCACCCTGCCGCTGGGTCGGTTAAGTTCGACCCGGCTGCTCATGCTCGCGGGGGCCGCGCCGCCCGACACCGAGGATGTCGTCGAACTGGCGCTCGCCGATGCCACCCAGCGCGCGGGTCAACAGCCGTATGCCGTGGCCGCGGACGCCCAGGACCCGGCACGGCCGGACCGTCGCTACTCGCTGAGCAAGGTGAGCGCCGTCCCGACCTTTCCCGGCGAAACCCCGAAGGGCACCGCCGATCTGGTCATCATGCGCGGTGATCTCGACGCCGTGCTCACCGCGGCCCAGGCCAGCCGCGAAACCCGGGCGCTCCTGCGCCGCAACGCGGCGTTCGTGCGGATGCGCGGCGGACGGGCCCTCGGGGTGGCCACCGCCCAGGTCCACGCCGACGGCACGCCCGGCAAGTTCACCATGCGCGGGTTCGTCTCGTTGCGGCAGGGCCTGAGTTCCGAGCCCGCGACCGAACCGGAGGCGTGGGTGCGCGTCAACGTGTGGTCGGCGATGCTACGCACCATGCACTGGGCCAACGTCGCGGCCATCGTGTTGCTCAGTGTGACCGGCTATTTCATCATGGACCCGTTCTTCGGTCCGGCCAACCACGCCGGCGTGCAGACCGGCTACCTCATGGGCTGGATGCGCCTCGTCCATTTCATCGCGGCCTTCGCCTGGATCGCCGTCGGGCTGGTGCGGGTCTCGCTGCTGTTCTTGTCCCGCAACCGCTATTTGCGCTGGCCGGCCCTGTGGCCGTTCCACAGTCGCAAGGACGTCGGTTCGCTCGTGCGGATCGTCGCGCACTACACCTTCCTGCGCCGGCACGCCCCCCTCTATCTCGCCCACAACCCCCTCCAACAACTCACCTACACGAGTGTCTACATCGGGTGCGCGGCGCAGATGGCCACCGGGATGGTGCTCTACAGCCTGGCCCAACCCCAGCACTGGTTCTGGCAGTTCTGGGTGGCTCCCGCGCACTGGCTCGGCATCCCCACGATCCGCCTCATCCACACCCTCATCATGATGCTGCTCTGGGCGTTCGTCGTCGCCCACATTTACCTTGCCGTGCGGGCCGACTCGGTCGAACGCCACGGCGGCATCTCGTCGATGATCAACGGCGGGGTGTGGTTGCGCCGCGGGTCCAAGCCGGTCGACGCGCCCGAAGTATGACGGCGAGCGCGCGGCATACACAGCCGGAGACCCGGGAGGAGAGCGTCACCCACGACGTGACGATCCTCGCCGTCGGCAACCCGATCATGGGCGACGACGGGGTCGGCCCGGCGCTGCTCGACCTGCTCCGCGACCGCCTCCCGGACGCCTCGACGGTCGCTCTGGTCGACGGCGGCACCGAGGGGTTGGACCTGTTGCCGTTGGTCGAGGATTCCCGGCGGCTGCTCCTCCTCGACGCCATCGGGTCCCGCACCGAGCCGCCCGGCACGGTCGTCCGACTCGACGGCGACCAGGTGCCGCGGTTGTTGGCGACCAAACTCTCCCCGCACCAGGTGGGGCTGCTCGACGTGCTCGTCGCCGCCCGGCTGCGCGGCCGGGAACCGGAAGCGCTCGCGATCGTCGGGGTCGTCCCCGAGAGCGTCGAGTTGCGGGTCGGTCTCAGTGACGTGGTCACCGCGGCGCTGGCGGATGCGGTCACGGTGGCGGCCGGCGTGGTGGCGCAGTGGTTGGCGTCCTAGCCCCGGTCCGAGGGTCCCGACGCTGCCCGTATGCCGTCGGTCAGCCACGCGTGGAAGGCCGCCAGTCCCGCACCGGTGCGCGCCGACACCTCGAACACCGGCACGCCCGGGTGGACCCGGTGCAGGTTGGCGTAGAACAGGTCGAGGTCGACGTCGAGGTGGGGCAACAGGTCGATCTTGTTGACGAGCACGGCGTCGACGGCGCGGAACATCACGGGGTACTTGAGGGGTTTCTCCTCCCCCTCGGTCACCGAGGCGATCATGATCCGGCGATGCGCCCCCACGTCGAACTCGGCGGGGCAGACGAGGTTACCGACGTTCTCGATGAGGACGACGTCGAGGGCGTCGAGGTCCAAAGCGGTGAGGGCGCGGGCAACCATGGGCGCGTCGAGGTGGCATTCGCCGCCGAACCCGGCGCCGGTGTTGAGCAGCGCAATCTGGGCGCCGAGGCCGGCGAGCCGGTCGGCGTCGAGGGAGGTCTCGATGTCGCCCTCGATCACTCCGACGCGGTCCCCGAGGTCGCGCAGGTGGGCGAGGGTGTGGACGAGCAGGGTCGTCTTCCCGGCCCCCGGGGAGGACATGACGTTGATGCACCGCACCCCGGCGTTGTCGAAGGCCGCCCGGTTGGCGGCGGCGGCCCGGTCGTTCTCGTCGAAGATCGCGGTGAGCACCTCGACCCGTTCGATTCCGGTGTCGTATGCCGTGTGGTCGCCATGCCCCTGGTCGTCGCCGGGGCGTTCGGCGTGGGTGTGTGGCTGCTCGTCGTGCGAGTGTTCGTGAGCGACTCCGTCGTCGTGGCGGTGAAAACGACCCATGGTCAGGACTCCTGGACGGTGGCGGACGAGGTGCGGACATCGATGGAGGTGACGGCGAACTCCTGGCCGCCGGTGAGCGTCACCTCAGCGTTGCCGCACTGCGGGCAGGCGGCCTCGAAGAGATGGGCGACGGTGCCATGAGCACCGCAACCACCGCAGGTGCGCGTGACCGGGATGTAGTCGACGACGAGGGCGGCCCCGGCCAGGGGCGTGTCGCGGGTGACGATGTCCCAGCAGTGGATGAGCGTGTCGGGCACGACCTGGCGCAACTGCCCGACGGTGAGGTTGACGGCGCTCACCTCGCGCCCCGCGCGGGCCTGCTCGACGATCCGGGCGATGCTCGTGCAGAGCGACAGTTCATGCATGCGCCACCCCCGGCGCCCGACGGTGAGGCGCCGGGCAGCGGCGCGGGCGAGGCGGCATACGGGCAGCCTAAACCCTTGCCGCACACGGCGGCCGACGCGCCCATTCGACGCCGGCTGATCGTCCGGGGCACGGTCCAGGGGGTCGGGTTCCGCCCGCACGTCGCGCGTCTGGCCGGGGACCTGGGGCTGCGCGGTACCTGCCGCAACGACACGAGCGCGGTCGAGATCGAGGTCACCGGCCCGGCGGGCGTGCTCGACTCCTTCGTCGAGCGGCTCGTCGCGCAGGCGCCCCGGTTGGCGCGCATCGAATCGGTGACCGACGCGCCACCGGGTGGGCAACCGCTGCCTCCCATTTTCGTCATCGCGGAGTCGGCCGTGGTCGCCGGGGCGCGCACCATGGTGCCTGCGGACACGGCCCTGTGCCCGGACTGCGAGCGCGAGTTGGCCGACCCCGCGGATCGGCGCTACCGCCACCCCTTCATCACCTGCACGCATTGCGGTCCGCGGCTGACCATCATCCTCGACCTGCCCTACGACCGGTCGGCGACAACGATGGCGGGGTTCCCGCTGTGCCCGGCGTGCGCACGGGAGTATGCCGATCCCGCCGACCGGCGCTATCACGCCCAGCCGGTCGCCTGTCATGACTGCGGTCCCCGGTTGCGGCTGCGGTCGGCCGCCGGCGAGGTCGTCGCGGACAGCACCGAGGAGGTGCTCTCCGGCGCGATCGGCGCGTTGCGGGCCGGGCGGATCGTCGCGGTCAAGGGGCTCGGGGGCTATCACCTGGCCTGTGACGCGACGAACCCCACGGCTGTGGCCGACTTGCGGCGGCGCAAGGGCCGACCGGATCAGCCGTTTGCCGTCATGGTGGCCACGGTCGAGGACGCGGCCACCCTCGTCGAGGTGGGCGGCGCGGCGGATCTGCTCACCGGTCCCGAACGGCCCATCGTCCTTCTCCTTCGGCGCGGTGGGGCGCCCGTTGCGGACGGCGTGGCCCCCGGGCTGCACGAACTCGGCATCCTCTTGCCCTACACCCCGCTCCATCACCTCCTCTTCGCGCCGACGGCGACCGGGGAGATTGGCCCCCGCGCCCTCGTCATGACCTCCGGCAACGCGACCGGCGAACCGCTCTGTGTTGGGGACGACGAGGCCCTCGACCGGCTAGGGTCGATCGCCGACCTGTTTGTCACCCACGACCGGGAGATCGCGGTGCCCGTCGAGGACTCCGTCATCGCCTGGGACCCGGCGACCGGCCCGGTGCCGGTGCGGCGCTCGCGCGGGTACGCCCCGGTTCCCGTCGACCTCGGCCCGGTCGGGACGGTGTCGCCGGTCGTGCTCGCGGCCGGCGCCGAACTGAAAAACACCGTCGCCCTCGCCCGCGACGGACGAGCCTTCGTCTCCGCGCACGTCGGCGACCTCGCCTCCTGGGCGACCCGGCAGGCCCACGCCTCGGTCACCGAGCAGCTGGTCCGCTTCCACCGCCGCTCCCCCGGGCTCATCGTCGCCGACCGCCACCCCGGCTATGCCTCGACCGCCTGGGCGCGCCGGTATGCCGCCACGCTCGACGTGCCGCTCCTGGAGGTCCAGCACCATCACGCGCATCTGGCCTCGCTCGCCGCCGAACACGGCCGCCTCGGGGAGGACCTGCTCGGGTTGGTCTTCGACGGCACCGGGTACGGATGCGACGCGACGATCTGGGGAGGGGAACTGCTCCGGCTCACCAACGGCGGCGCGCGCGCCGAGCGCCTCGGCCATCTCGGTCCGGTGCGACTACCCGGTGGTGATGCCGGGGTCCGCAACCCGGTGCGGACCGCGGCACTCGCCCTGCTCGATGCCGGTATGCCGCTGTCGGGCACCGGGTTGGAGTTCCGGTTGAGCCGTGCCGAGATCTCGGTCCTCAGCCGCGCCCACGAACGCGGGTTGGGGGTGAGCGTGACGAGCAGTATGGGCCGGCTCATCGACGTCGCCGCCGCCCTTCTCGGGGTGCGCCACCGGGTGAGCTACGAGGCCCAGGCCGCCATCGAACTCGAGGACCTCGCGGCGTCGTGGCGCCGTGCCCATCCCGGCGCCCGCCCGCCCGCTCTCCCCCTGCCGGTGGTCGACGCGCCCACCCCGTGGCTGGACCCCGCGCCGTTCGTGCGGGCGTTGGCGGGCGCAGCGCGGGTCGGTGAGCAGGCGGCATCCGACCCCATCGGCGGGATCGGGGGCTGGGCGTATGCCGTCCATGCCGCCATCGCCGACGGCGCCGCCGACCTGGCCCTGACCGCGGTGGCGCGGACCGGCATCGGCGTCGTCGGGTTGAGCGGTGGGGTGTTCGTCAACCGCCTCCTGCTCACGGTGACGACGGAGCGCCTGCGCGCCGCGGGGGTCGAGGTGGTGCATCATCGCGTGGTGCCGGCCAACGACGGCGGCCTGGCCCTCGGGCAAGTCGCCGTCGGATGGCGCCACCTCATGTCCCACGGATCACAGGAGTAACCCATGTGCTTGGCGGTGCCCGGACAGGTGGTATCGACGGCTGAGGAGTTCGGCACCCTCATGGGTGATGTCGACTTCGGCGGCATCCGCAAACGGGTCTGCCTGGCCTATCTACCTGAGACACAGGTCGGGGAGTACGTCATCGTCCATGTGGGGTTCGCCATCCAGCGCCTCGACGAGGATTCGGCGCGGGCCTCGCTCGCCGAATTCGCCCGCCTTGGCGTGCTCGAGGCGGAGTTAGGGACACCCGCGGAGTCAGAGTCGGCGCCTGGGGCCGGCGCGTGAAGTACCTCGACGAGTTCGGCGACCCCGTGCTCGCCCGGCGCCTGCTCGACCGGATCGCCGCGGTCACGAGCCGCCCGTGGGCCATCATGGAGGTGTGCGGGGGGCAGACCCACTCGATCATCCGGCACGGCATCGACCAGTTGCTTCCCGAGGGCATCGACCTCATCCACGGCCCCGGGTGCCCCGTGTGTGTCACCCCGGTGGCCACCATCGACCAGGCGCTCGCGATTGCCGCGACGCCTGGCGTGACGTTCTGCTCCTTCGGGGACATGCTGCGGGTGCCCGGGAGCGGGGCCGACCTGTTCACGGTCAAGAGCCAGGGGGCCGACGTGCGGGTCGTGTACTCCCCCCTGGACGCCGTGCGGATGGCGCGGGAGAACCCGCAGCGGCAGGTCGTGTTCTTCGGGATCGGCTTCGAGACCACTGCCCCGGCCAACGCGATGGCCGTCGACCAGGCCCGCCGGTTGGGGCTGACGAACTTCTCCATGCTCGTCTCGCACGTGCTCGTGCCGCCGGCGATTGCCGCGGTCATGGAGTCGCCGAGTGTGCGGGTCCAGGCATTCCTCGCCGCTGGGCACGTGTGCAGCGTCATGGGAACCGGCCAGTATCCGGCGCTCGCCGAGAAGTACTCGGTGCCCATCGTGGTGACCGGATTCGAGCCGCTCGACCTGCTCGAAGGCATCCGCCGGACGATCGTCGCGCTGGAAGCCGGACGGTTCGAGGTGGACAACGCCTACGCCCGGGCGGTGCCCGCCGAGGGCAACCCCGCGGCCCGGGCCATGATCGAGCGGGTCTTCGAGGTGACCGACCGGACCTGGCGCGGCATCGGCGTGATCCCCGACAGCGGGTGGCGGCTCGCGGCGGCATACCGGGAGTTCGACGCCGAGCACCGCTTCGATGTCGGGAACATCCAGACCCGCGAGTCCCCCCTGTGCCGGGCCGGGGAGGTTCTCCAGGGGCTGCTCAAACCGACACAGTGCGCGGCGTTCGGCCGCGAGTGCACGCCGCGGACCCCGCTCGGCGCGACCATGGTGTCGAGCGAGGGGGCGTGCGCGGCCTACTTCGCCTACCGCCGCCTGGACGCCAAGGAGACGTCATGACCGACCCGCTCGACATCGCCGGGTGGAGTTGCCCCCTGCCGCTGCGCAATACGCCCAATGTCGTGCTGGGGCACGGCGGTGGGGGCGTGCTCACCTCCGAACTCATCGACGCCCTGTTCCTGCCCGCCTACGGCGACGCGGCCCGCACCGAACTGGGCGACGCGGCCGTTCTCCCGCCGGTGAGCGGCCGGCTGGCCCTCTCGACCGATTCGTTCGTCGTCAAGCCGATGTTCTTCCCCGGCGGCTCGATCGGGGAGTTGGCGGTCAACGGGACGATCAACGACTTGGCCATGGCGGGGGCCCACCCGCTCTATCTCGCGACGGCCTATGTCATCGCCGAGGGCACGTCGATGGCGGACCTGGGCCGGATCGCCGAGGCGGTGGGGGCGGCTGCCCGCGCGGCCGGGGTGGCCTTGGTGACCGGGGACACCAAGGTCGTCGACCACGGCAGCGGCGACGGGGTGTATGTGACGACGACCGGCCTGGGGGTGGTCCCAGATGGGCTCGATTTGGGACCGACCCGGCTGCGGGACGGTGATGTCGTCGTCGTCAGCGGCGATATCGGGGTGCATGGGGTGGCGATCCTCAGTTGCCGAGAGGGCTTGGAGTTCGAGACGACGATCGAGTCGGACACCGCGGCGCTGCACACCCTGGTGGCCGCCATGCTCGCGACCGGTGCCGATGTCAAGGTGATGCGTGACCCGACCCGTGGGGGGCTGGCGGCGACCCTCACGGAGTTGTCGAGCGCCGGTGGGGTGGGCGTCGTCGTGGACGAGGCCGCGGTGCCGGTGCCCGCTCAGGTGCGCGATGCGTGCGGCATTCTCGGGCTCGACCCGTTCCATGTCGCCAACGAGGGCAAGTTGGTCGCCGTCGTGGCGGAGGCGGACGCCGAACGCCTGGTGGCGGCGATGCGCGCCCACCCCCTGGGACGGGGCGCGTGCGTCATCGGGCGGGTCGTCGCCGACCACCCCGGCGTCGTCGTGGCCCGCACCCCCTTGGGCGGCACCCGCGTTGTCGATCCCCCGCTCGGGGAGCAACTCCCCCGCATCTGCTAGCCGGCGTCTCGTCGGGTGCGGAGCCGGGCTATTCCTCGATGGTCACCCGGACGGCCCGGGCCCGCGTCAGGGCCTCGTCGAGGACCCGCCGGTTGGGGTCGGGCAGGTCGTATGCCGTCCGCACCGGCAGACGTACCAACTCACTCAGGCGCGGCTCGCCCAGGACCTCGGCGACTAGGGCCTTGTCACCTCCGACGAACAGGGCCCGCGGGGGTCCAACTGCCGCACCGGCCGCAAGAATTCGCACGAAATGGTCGGCCACCGCCTCGACCAGCGCATCGGCCTGGTTGCCGCGGCGCCGCGCGTACCGCTGCTGGCTCCACCCGCCGGCGGCCGTGCGGGACTGGACGTACCGGGACCCGACCTTGTGCGACACGAGAGTGTCCCCGTCGGCCAACCCGACGGCATACCCGCCGCGACGGATGAGCAGCACGGCCAGGGGTGAGGCGTCGAAGGATTCGACGGCCACCACCCGCTGCGGCAACCCGCCCGGGTTGTTCGCGTCGAAGCGCAAGCGCCACGCGGCATACCGGCCCGGCGCGACCTCGACGACGCGCGTCCCCACCGTCGGCTCAGATGTTGAAACCCAAGGCGCGCAACTGCTCGCGCCCGTCGTCGGTGATCTTGTCCGGCCCCCACGGCGGCATCCAGACCCAGTTGATCCGGTGACTGGCGACCAGTCCTTCGAGACACTGGGCCGTTTGATCCTCGATGACATCGGTCAACGGGCAGGCCGCGGACGTCAACGTCATGTCGATGACGACGTGATTGTCGGCGTCGACGGTCACGCCATAGACCAGGCCAAGGTCGACGACGTTGATCCCCAACTCGGGGTCGACGACATCGCGCAGGGCCTCTTCGACATCGGCGACGTTGGCCGGCAGCGTGTCGGTGCTCATCGGGAACCTCCAGAGGTCTTCGTCGTAGAGTCGGTGTCGATGCGGATGCCGCTGCGCGACAACGCATCCGAAAGGGCCATCCAGGACAGCAGGGCGCACTTGACCCGGGCCGGGTACTTGGCGACGCCGGCGAGAGCCACGCCGTCACCGATGACCTCCTCGTCGCCGGGGTCGGCGCCCTTGGAAGTGAGCATGGCCTTCATCGCCGCGAACGTCTCCCGCGCCTGGTCCAACGGCGCCCCGGTCACCTCCTCGGCGAGGATCGAGGCCGAGGCCACGCTGATCGAACACCCGGTGCTCTCGTAGGAGACGTCCGCGATGGTGTCGCCGTCGACGTGGACCCGGAGCGTGACCTCGTCGCCGCAGGTCGGGTTGACGTGGTGGACCTCGGCCTCGAACGGTTCCCTTAGGCCCGCCCGCACCGGCCGCTTGGCGTGGTCGAGGATGAGTTGCTGGTAGAGATCCATGGGGTCAGGCCACTCCCACTCCGAAGATGCCCGGCACCGTGTCGAGGGCGCTCACCAGCGCATCGACCTCCTCCGGGGTGTTGTATGCCGCAAAGCTGGCTCGGGTCGTCGCCGCGGCTCCCAGCGTGCGATGCAACGGCCACGCGCAATGATGCCCCACCCGCACCGCCACCCCGTGCGCGTCGAGGATCTGGCCCACGTCGTGGGCGTGGACCCCGTCGACGACGAAGGCGACCGCTCCCCCACGATCGGTGAGGTCGCGGGGGCCCACGACCCGGACCCAGGGCCGCTGGGCGAGGGCGTCGAGCAGCCGCTGCGTCAGGGCGTGCTCGTGGGCGGCCACCCGGTCCATGCCGAGCGCGTCGAGATAATCGCAGGCCGCGGCCAGTCCGATCGCCTGGGCGGCGTTGGGGACGCCGGCCTCGAACTTCTGCGGTACCGCGGCATACGTCGCGCCCTCCATGGTGACCGTCTCGATCATGGAGCCGCCGGTGAGGAAGACCGGCATCTCCTCGAGGAGGTCGTGGCGGGCCCACAGCACCCCGATCCCCATCGGGCCGAGCATCTTGTGACCGGAAAAGGCCGCGACGTCGACCCCGAGGCCGGGCAGGTCGACCGGCAGGTGCGGCACCGACTGGCAGGCGTCGAGGACCGTGAGCGCGCCCACCTCACGGGCGCGCGCGACGAGTGGCGCCACCGGGTTGACCGTGCCGAGCACGTTGGACTGGTGGGTGAAGGCGAGGACCTTGGTGCGCTCGGTGACGACCTGCGCCAGGTCGGAGAGGTCGAGGCGCCCCTCGTCGGTCACCGACAGCCACCGCAGCGACGCGCCGGTGCGGCGGCAGACCTCCTGCCAGGGCACCAGGTTGGCGTGGTGCTCCATCTCGGTGACGACGACCTCGTCACCTGGCCCGAGGCGGAACCGGTCGCCCTGCCCGCCGCCACCCCCGGTCGTGCCGTTGGTGAACGCATAGGCCACGACGTTGATCGACTCGGTCGCATTCTTGGTGAACACGATCTCGTCGGCGCGGGCCCCGACGAAGCGGGCCACGCTCTCCCGGGCCGCCTCGTAGGCCTCGGTGCCCTCCTCGGAGAGCGCATGAGCGCCCCGGTGCGGGGCCGCGTTGAGGCGTTCGTACCAGTCACGCTCGGCATCGAGCACCGCCCGCGGCTTCTGCGAGGTCGCCCCGGAGTCGAGGTAGACCAGCGGCTGCCCATCCCGCACCGTGCGGGTGAGGATGGGGAAGTCGGCCCGGATGCGCGCCAATTCGGCGGCATCGAAGGGCCTCGCCCCGCCCGCGAGGGAGGGCGCGAGCGGGCCGGAAGCGGACGGCATACGAGACACGGGTATGCCGCTCAGGCCGGGGTGAGGAAACGGTCGTACCCCTCGGCCTCGAGGCGCTCGGCCAACTCCGGCCCGCCTTCCTCGGCGATCGCCCCGTCGACGAAAACGTGGACGAAGTCGGGCTCGATGTAGCGCAGGATCCGGGTGTAGTGGGTGATGAGCAGGACACCGGCGTTGGTCGCCGCCTTGGCCCGGTTGACCCCCTCGGAGACGATCCGCAGGGCATCGACGTCGAGCCCGGAGTCGGTCTCGTCGAGGACCGCGAAGAGCGGCTTGAGCAACTCCAACTGGAGGATTTCGGCGCGCTTCTTCTCCCCACCGGAGAAGCCCTCGTTGACGTTGCGGTTGCCGAACTCGGGGTCCATCCGCAGGTTGCCCATCGCCTCGCGGACCTCCTTGACCCAGGTCCGGAGCTTGGGGGCTTGGCCGTCCATCGCGGTCTTGGCCGTGCGCAGGAAGTTCGACAGGGTCACCCCAGGCACCTCGACGGGGTACTGCATCCCCAAGAAGATGCCGGCCCGGGCCCGCTCGTCGACGCTCATCGCGAGGACATCCTCGCCGTCGAGGGTGATCGAACCGGCGGTCACGGTGTATTTCGGGTGCCCGGCAATCGAATAGGCGAGGGTCGACTTGCCCGACCCGTTGGGGCCCATGATCGCGTGCGTTTCCCCGGAGCGGATCGTCAGGTTGACCCCGCGCAGGATCTCCTTGGCGCCCTGCTCGGCGTCGACGCTCACGTGCAGACCGGTGATTTCGAGGGTGGACATCGGGCCTCAATCCTGCTTCAGGGCGACGAAGACGTCGTCGCCGTCGATGGTGACGTGGTGGACCGCGAGCGGCACGGTCGCGGGCGGGCCGGAGGGCGCGCCGGTGACGAGATCGAAGCGCGACCCGTGCAACCAGCATTCGAGGGTGCAGCCGTCGAGTTCGCCCTCGGCGAGGGAGACATTGGCGTGCGTGCAGGTGTCGTCGACGCAGTGGACGGTGCCATCGGTGGTGCGCACCAGCGCGACGATGCGGCCCTCGATGTCGGCGGCCGCCGCACCCGGTTGCGGGAGTTCGTCGAGACGGCAGACCCGCACCGGGGTCCCGTATGCCGTGGGCGCGCCTGCGACACTCATCGCGCGTCCTGGGCGTCGGCCGGGGCGGCATCCGGGGTGGCCGCGAGTTCGGCGTCGATGGCGGCCATCAGCCGGTCCTGGACCTCGGGGACTCCGATCCGGCCGACCACCGAGGCGAAGAAGCCTCGCACGACCAGGCGCCGGGCCTCCTCTTCCGGGATGCCGCGGGCCATCAGATAGAACAACTGCTCGTCGTCGAAGCGCCCGGTCGCGGAGGCGTGCCCGGCGCCGGCGATCTCACCGGTCTCGATCTCCAGGTTGGGCACCGAGTCGGCGCGCGCCCCGTCGGTGAGGAGCAGGTTGCGGTTGAGTTCGTAGGTGTCGGTGCCCTCGGCGCTGGCCCGGATGAGCACGTCGCCGACCCAGACGGTGTGCGCGTCTGCACCCTGGAGAGCACCCTTGTATTCGACGTTGCTGCGGCAATGCGGCGCCTCGTGGTCGACGAACAACCGATGCTCGAGGTGCTGACCGGCATCGGCGAAATAGACCCCGAGCCCCTCGAAACTGCCACCGGGACCGGCATACGTCGTGTTGGTGTTGACTCTCACGAGACGCCCGCCGAGGGTGACGGCGATGTGCCGCACCCGCGCGTCGCGCCCGACGACGATGTCGTGCTGACCCAGGTGGATCGCGTCGGCGTCCCATTCCTGGACGGTGACGACGGTGAGGTCGCAGCCGTCCCCGGCGAGGACGGTGACGTGTTGCCCGTAGGCGGCGCTCCCGACGTGCTCGAGGACGATGGTGGCCCGGGCGTGGCGCCCGGCCCGGATGACGAACCGCCCGTGCGCCAGTTGCGCGTCGGCTCCGGTGAGGGTGAGGCGCACCGGTTCGCCGAGGTCGGCGTCGGCGGCGATGTCGAGCACTCGCCCGTCGGTCGCGTATGCCGCCGCGACGACGGCCGCTCGATCGCCCGGTTTCGGGAGGGTGTGGGTGTCGAGGTCGGTCTCCGCGAGATCGGTGACGGTGGCTCCGTCGGGGAGGCGGGTCTGCCAGGTCAGGGCGCTCGGTGCCGGGGCGTCGCGCAGCACCTCGGCCAGCGGGGCGAGCGGGGTAAACCGCCACTCCTCCTCACGACCGGTCGGCACGGGAAAGTCGGCCACGGCATACGAGGTGGTGCGTTCGGCGCGGGATTGGTCGGGGACCATCGTCTCGGCCGAGTGGGTGTGAGCCTCACGGCTCGGTGTCAGCAGGCTCATGGGTCAGCCCACCGCTCCTTCCATCTGGAGTTCGATGAGGCGGTTGAGTTCGAGGGCGTACTCCATGGGGAGTTCCTTGGCGATCGGCTCGACGAAGCCGCGCACGATCATCGCCATCGCCTCCTCTTCGGACAGGCCCCGGGACATGAGGTAGAAGAGTTGGTCCTCGGACACCTTGGACACGGTCGCCTCGTGACCCATCTGGACGTCGTCCTCGCGGATGTCGACGTAGGGGTAGGTGTCGGAGCGGCTGATCGTGTCGACGAGGAGGGCGTCGCAGACCACGCTGCTCCTGGACCCGTGCGCGCCCTCGGCCACTTGGACCAGGCCCCGGTAGGACGTCCGGCCGCCGCCGCGGGCCACCGACTTGGAGACGATCGAACTGCTCGTGTTCGGGGCGGCGTGGACCATCTTGGAGCCGGCGTCCTGGTGTTGGCCCTCGCCGGCGAAGGCGATCGAGAGGGTCTCACCGCGGGCGTGTTCGCCGAGCAGGAAGACGGCGGGGTACTTCATCGTCACCTTCGACCCGATGTTGCCGTCGATCCACTCCATGGTGGCGCCCTCGGCGCAGGTGGCCCGTTTGGTGACGAGGTTGTAGACGTTGTTCGACCAGTTCTGGATGGTCGTGTAACGGACCCGAGCGTTCTTCTTGACGATGATTTCGACGACCGCCGAATGGAGGCTATCGGATTTGTAGATGGGAGCTGTGCAGTTGTGGACGGCCATGCCGAACGCGAGATAACTGTCGGGGGCGGCGACGTCGAGGTTGAAGACCGGCTCGCTGGTCTCCCGGTCCTCCCGGCGGCGAATGGGGACGAGGTAGTACTCGCCCGCGTCCCGGACCTGACGCGGTCCTCGGTTGCGGCCCTCACCGGGAACCGTCCACTGAATTCGGTACAGGTCCTGGCGCGTCACTGGCCGGCCCATGATGACTCCGGGGCCCCCCGGTCGGTCGATGTCGACAGTGGCGAAGTGGCCCAATCGGGCCAGGATGCTCTGCAGCTGGAAGGCCCACACCCGGGACACGGTGTGCGCCCGGTGCCACTTGTTGCCCGATCGCTCGGTGATATTGCCGTCACCACAGACATAGGTCTCGACGAGATTGGTGAGGAATTGATCATCCTGGGCGATGAGATCACCATGGAGTTGCTTGGTGCCCGACCCCGAGCCCACAAGGGTCGTCATGGCGTGGTGCAACGCCTTGGAGTAGACCAAGACCCGCGCCTCGTGTTTGGCCTCGTCGAGACGCACCGACCCGGAGACGTCGTAGAGCTCCTTGCAGAGGTCTTGGACTTCGTTGACGTATCCCGATTCGTCGATATGGAAGGAGAAGACCACGGATTCGTGACCGTTGGTCAATGTGGCATGACCTTCGGCGAGGTAGTAGCCGACGAGACGGGCGAGAGCGATCGACATCCTGGTGCGGGGGGCCTCCGGACGCTGCTTCGGGTAGACAAGGAAGTCACCCTCGTGAACGTCCTTGGCGGCCACCCACCGCGGCTGCGCATCGAGCAACTTCGCCGTGTCGACCTCGGGGAGCCACGAACCCCGCCGAGCCCTCTTGACCCGGACCTCCTCGCGTGGCACGACGAACAGGGGGTGCTCGCTGGTGACGCTGAAGGCGTTGGCCGATGAGACCGGGGTGAAGGTGTGGAGGGTGCCGTTGAGATCACGCATCTGGACGGCCTGGACGCGGCCGGCCCGCCCCAGGTGGGTCGTCACGTGGTCACCCACCCGGATCGACTCGATCGGACGCAGGCCGCCGTCGGCCATGGTGATGAGTTCACCGGCGGGCAGGCAGCCCTCCACGTAGTGCACGTAGGAGCCCTCGTCGGCGATGATCAGCGTGCGCTCGAATTGGCCCATGTTTTCGGTGTTGATGCGGAAATAGGCCTGCAGCGGAATGTCCACGTGCACGCCCGGCGGGACGTAGATGAACGACCCTCCCGACCACACGGCCGTGTTGAGGGCCGCGAACTTGTTGTCGCCCGCGGGAATGACGGTGGCGAAGTGCTCGCGGAAGATGTCTTCGTATTCGCGAAGCCCCGAGTCGGTGTCGACGAAGATGACGCCCTTCTCTTCCAGATCCTCTCGGATCTGGTGGTAAACCACCTCGGAGTTGTGGACGACCATGCCCTCGGCGATGAAGTTGTGCGGACCGTCCACCTCGATGTCCCACACCGGCTCGACCTCGTGCGCTTCGATGCCCTCAACCCGAGCGAATCCCAGATGCTCCGTGCAGTGGCCCCGGAAGGTGGTCCCGTGCGCGGTGGTGTTGGAATGAAAACAGGCGCGGCGACCGAATCGATCAGTTCGCTTGGGGTTGCGGCAGCCCAGGCGTTCGAAGTCCCCGCTGAACTGCAGCCGATAGCCGTCGATCTGCCGCTCCGCGTCCTGCGGATGTGTGGAGACGGAGTGATGCGGGCCGGCCGCCCGCAGCCCCGAGGTGAGCGCCAACTCCTCACCCTGGGTGAGCAGGGCCAGGTTTCCGCTGGTGAGCAGGACCGAACCCGACCGTGCCGGCCCCACATAGCCGTCGGCATCCACCCAACCGCCGAGGAAGGCAAGCCGCTCTTCGGTCGTGGTGGAGAAGACCCATGCGGGGATCGACTTCGTCAGTGACGTCCCGGCGAAACCGTTCTGCCACAGCCAATCCACCAGGGCCTTTGAGTTGATGACGAGGCGTTGGTCATCTGCAGCGATGGTGCGGGCGCCGAACTGCTCGTGCGCGATGCGCGTCAATTCCGCCCTCACCTCGGCGTCTTCGGCCACGACGGCGAACTGGACGCGGTGCGTGCGCCCACTGCTCTGGGTGTTGCCATCGCCGAGGAAGAAGCCGAGGAACCACATGAGGTCGGCCGATGACCGCGCCGGACCGAAGTCACCGGGAAAGGCCCGGGGGGCACCGTACTCGGGCAACCCTCGCGTCACGGCGACGAGGTCACCGGCCGCCAGTTCCCCGACGGTCTTCCAGACCCGGCGATAGCGCGCGCGCTGGCGACCCGGACGCCGGGCGTCCTCGAGAACGAGGAAGGGGTGGTTGTCGGTGGCCCGGATGGTGCGACCGTTGACGGTCACCGAGTAGGTCTGCCGAACCCCCGTCTGCGCCGCGGCTCGAACCGGTGCCGTCCGGAACTGCCCAGTCCCTTCGTCGAAGGCAAAGACCCGGTCGCCGGGGTGAATGTCCTTGATGGGGACCAGCCCGCGACCGGCCGTCCACACGCGCGTGTCCTGGGCCAGACACTCGTACTGCGCCGCCACGCCCGCGACAAGGCGTTGCTTCTCGGCCTCGGGGATCCCCAACCGGTCATAGGTGTTCTTGATGTCCTCGGGCAGTTCCTCCCAGGACGTCGCCTGCTTCTCGGTGGACTTGACGAAATACTTGATGTTCTGGAAGTCGATGCCCGACAAGTCGCTCCCCCACGTGGGCATCGGCTTCTTGTCGAACAACCGCAGCGACTTCAACCGCAACTCGCGCATCCACGCCGGCTCGTTCTTGCGCGCCGAAATGTCCTCGACGACCTCCGCGCTCAACCCACGACGGGCCGAGGCACCGGCCGCATCGGAGTCGGACCACCCGTACTCGTAGGTGCCCAGGCCCTTGAGTCCGGGGTTGAGGTCCTCGATCGAGGGTTCGTTGAGCGTCGTCATGAGGGCGACCCCTTGTCGGTGGCAGGTGGGACGGTGGGCATGGGAACGAAGGTGGTACACACGTGGTCACCCTGGGCCAAGGTGGCCAGCCGCTGCAGGTGGACACCGAGCACCTCGGCGAACACCTCGGCTTCGGCGTCGCAGAACTCGGGGAACTCGGCGGCCACGTGCTGCACCGGGCAGTGCCCTTGGCACAGTTGGATGCCGGTGAGCCGGCTGTCCGGGTCGGGACCGCTGACGGGGCGGGCGGTCGCGGCATACCCCTCGCGTTGGAGCGCCCGGACGAGTCCGGCGGTGCGCTCGACGAGGGAAGCGGACGGTTCGGGCAGGTCGGTGGCGCACCGGGCGGCCAACTCCCGGGCGCGCTGTTCGGCGAAATCACGGACCGCGGGCCGCCCGACGTGCTCGGCGAGGAAGCGCAGCGCCTCTTCGGCGAGCAAGTCATAGTCGGACCGGAGGGCGTCGTGGCCGGCGGGGCTCACCACCCAGGACTTCGCCGGACGGCCCCTACCGCGCCGGACCGCCGGCTCGTGAGCCTCGATGAGGCCCTCCCCCAACAAGTTCTCGACATGTCGACGGACTGCCGTCTCGGTGACCCCGAGGCGTTCGACGAGATCGGCGGTTGTGATCGGCCCAAGGGTGCTGATGTCGCGCAGAATGAGTTCGCGGGTGCTCGCCTGCGGAGTCGACGACGCGTCGACAGCGGCAGGTGAGCGATTAACCACACACGCATGTTAGTTAAGTAGGCGAAGAACGCCAAGTGGGGTCGCCCTCAGGGTGTCGCTGGGCCGCCCGGGGACGGTGGCGCCTGATCGTGACGGTCATCGTGTTGCTCGTCATCGAGTCCGTCGTCCTCGATGACACCGAGGAAGACCGAGCGCAGCCGGGTGCGCGGCGGCGCAATCGCCTCGGCGCCCCACAAGCGTTCCCGCAGCGGAGCGGTCGCCACCCCCAAGGGGGCCTGGAGGACGTACCCGTAGGCGATGGCCATCCCGGTCACGCCGGGCTCGAAGATCATGCCGAGCGCGATGGCCGCGAACACCGTGACCGTCCCGACCCAGGCATGGCGGGTGTGCGGCGCCAAGAGGTTGCGGAAAGACCGGAATCGGATCGTCGTCACCATGAGGATCGCCGGGACAACACTCACGCCGACCAACCACAGGAACGACCACGGCGATCCGGCCACTCGCGGGGTCTGCAGCGCCACGACGGTCGCCATGACGACTGCGGCGGCGGCGGGACTCGGGAGGCCGATGAAATAGCGCTTGTCCGCCGTCGGGTCGGTCGTCACGTTGAAACGGGCGAGCCGGAATGCCGCGCACGACATCCACAAGAACGCGCCGAGCCAAGCAAAGATCGGCCACTTCACCAACGCCCAGGTGTGGACGATGACCGCCGGGGCGAGCCCGAAGGACACCAGGTCGGCCAGCGAATCCAACTGGATACCGAAGGGTGAGGTCGCCCCCACCTTGCGGGCGACGAACCCGTCGGCGATGTCCATGAGGATGCTCACCCCGATGAGCAGCCCCGCCACCCGGAACTCGCCGCTCAGCGTGAGCAGCACACAACTCAGGCCCGCCATCATGTTGAGGGTCGTGAACACACTGGGCGAGACCAGCCGCAGCCGTTCCCGGGTCGGCAGTTGCCGCAACGACACGACCTCGACGCCGGAGGGGGCGACCAGTCGCCACCGGTCGAAGGGGCGCCGCCGCCCTCTCAGCCAGCGGGGCCCTTCCCCGTTTTCGTTCATGACGCACCCGCGCTGCGCCAGCGCCCGATGACGCTCTCCCCGGCAACGACGCGATCGCCCGCCGCCACGCTCAGGTCGACCTCCGGCGGCACGAACACGTCCATCCGCGACCCGAACTTCATCAACCCGATCCGCGCCCCGGTGGCGATGTCGTCGCCCACGCAGATGCGGGTGACGACGCGCCGGGCCATGAGTCCGACGATCTGCCGGAAGTGGACCCGACGCACCTGCCCGTCGACGACGCGCTGGACGGTGATGTCGCTGCGCTCGTTGAGGTAGGCGCTCTCGTGCTTGTAGGCGGCCAGCCACTTGCCGGGCCGGTAGGCGACCTCGGTGACCCGCCCCCCGTAGGGCGCCCGGTTGATATGGACGTCGAACGCCGACAAGAAGATGCTCACCTGCTGCCAGGCCCCGTCGGGGGCGACGTCGGGTTGGCCGGGACCGGCATACATGACCTTACCGTCCGCCGGCGAGCGCACCTCGTCGTCGGGCACCGCGGTGGCATCGGGGCTGCGGTCGGGGTCGCGAAAGAAGAGCGCGACGGCGACGGGGACCACCGCGAGCGCGAGAGCGAGGCGGGGGCGGCGGGCCAGGCCGGCGACGAGCGCCGGAAGCGCGGCCACGGCGCTCGCGGGCGCAGCCTCGCGGTCGATGGTCAGCATCGCGGGTCCTCTCACGTGGAATCGCCCCGAGAGTAACGGTCGCCTCCCCGCCGACGCCAGAATGACCGCGGTATGCCGCGCCGCCAGCCCCGGCGCTACCACCGCTTTGGCCGTGATCGGGGTGAGCCCCCGGGAGGGAGCGGCGAGCCGTGCGGCATACGATCGGGGACATGCCTGCGGTCGAAGTGCACGAGTTGCGGCGAACGTTCGGGAGCACGGTGGCGGTCGATGACGCGACGTGGAGCGCCCAGTCGGGGCGGATCACCACGGTCCTCGGTCCCAACGGCGCCGGCAAGTCCACCACCATCGAATGTCTCGAGGGTCTGCAGCACCCCGATGGGGGGCGGGCCCGGGTGTTGGGTGTCGACCCGTGGCGGGCCGGCCCCGAGCACCGGGCCCGGGTCGGCGTCATGTTCCAGGACGGCGGGCTCCCCAACACCTCGCGCCCCCTGCCGCTGCTGCGGCACCTCGCCCGCCTGTATGCCGCGCCGCGCCCGGTCGAGGATCTCGTCGAGCGGTTGGGGATCGGCGACTTTGCCCACACCCCGATCCGGCGGATGTCCGGGGGGCAGAAGCAGCGCGTGGGGTTGGCGGCGGCGCTGCTGCCGGCCCCGGAGGTCGTGTTCCTCGACGAGCCGACCGCCGGTCTGGACCCGCATGCCCGCCTGGACGTATGGGACCTCATCCGGGAGACGGCACGCGACGGGGCCGCGGTCGTGTTGACCACGCATTCGTTCGAGGAGACCGAGCGGCTGGCCGACGAGGTGGTCGTCATGGCTCGTGGCCAGGTGCTGGCCGCCGGGCCACTCGCGGACGTGCGGGCCGGGGCGAGCGTCGAGGAACGGTATTTCGCGTTGACAGGAGGACGGCGATGAGCGCGGCGGCTCCGGATGCCGGGACGATGCGGGCCGCTCCCGCCGGGCAGCGGGTGGCGTCCCAGGTCCGGTTCGAGACGGTGACGCTGCTGCGCAACGGGGAGCAGTTGGTCGTGTCCTTGGTGCTCCCGGCGATGGCCCTCATCGGGTTGGTGCTCAGCCCGTTCCCCTCGTTGGGTGCGGGCGCTCGAGTGGACATCGTGACGCCGGGCATTCTCGCGCTGGCCGTGGTCTCGACGGGGTTCACCGGGCAGGCGATTTCGACGGCGTTCGACCGCCGCTACGGCGTGTTGCGGATGTATGGCGTGAGCCCCCTGGGGCGGGCGGGGCTACTCCTGGGCAAGACCGGTGCGGTGCTCGTCGTCCTGGTCATTCAGTTGCTCGTGCTGGGGGCGCTTGGTGTCGGCATGGGGTGGCGACCGGTGTTTGCCGGGGTCGTGCCCGCGCTCTTGGGGTTGCTCCTCGGGGTGGCCAGTTTCGTCGGGCTGGCCCTGCTGCTGGCCGGCACCTTGCGCGCCGAGGCGGTGTTGGCGGTCGCCAACCTGCTGTGGGTGATCTTCCTCGGCGCCGGGTTGGCGATCCCGGTGAGCGTGCTGCCAGGTGGCCTGCAGCACGTGGCGGCGGCTACCCCGGCGGGAGCCCTGGGCGAGGCGTTGCGGGCCGCCCTCGTGGACGGCAGTTGGCCCTTGGCCTCGTGGGCGGTCCTGCTCGCCTGGTCGGCGGTCACCTGGCTGGTCGCGCTCAAGGTGTTCCGCTGGGCCCCGTGAGTGGCCGCTCGCGGCCGACTCAGTTGGCCGCGAATCCCTCCGCCAACCGCACGAAGCGGGTGCCCTTGTCGACCAGGGCGGCGAGCACCTGCTTGACCCCGGCCGCCGTGCCGCGCCCTGGTCGGTTCATGTGCCCGATGACGATGTCGCCGGCCTTGGCGCCGCGCAGCGCGCTCGCCACCGCCGCCGGCGGGGCCGTAGCCCCGGCGTCGGCATTGACCGCGAACCCGGCCAGGGGTCGCCCCAGTTCGCGCGCGAGCGCGGCACAGGCCTCGTCGGCATACGCGGTGCCGGGCCGGAAGAACCACGGCCGCCGTCCCAGCGTCGAGGTGAACCAGTCGTCGGCACCGACGAGTTCGTCGTAGGCCTCCCCGAGGTTCGCGGTGCCGGTGATGCCGTATGCCGCTTTCCCGCTCGTCGACAGCGGCACGTGCCGCATCCCGTGCGACTCGACCTCGAACAGGGGATCGTTGGCCAGTTCGAGCGCCAGGCTCGGATTCGCGGTGATCCAGCGCCGGTTGAGGAACAGGGTCGCGGGCACCTGGAGGCGCCGCAGTTCCCCGATGAGGTCGGCGTCGTACCCGTCACCGCCACCACTGCCCCCACAGGCGTCGAACGTCAGCGCAACCCCGGCTGCCTTGTCGAGGTGGGTGAGCACCCCGGGGACCGCGAGCCCCCAGGCACCCGGTGGGCGGGCGGCATACCGGGCGACGACGTCGGCACGGGACGGGAGGGCCGTCAAGGCCCATTCAGGCCCCGGAAGCGGGTGGGCGGTCGGCGCGGACGAGGTGGGTGACGACACCGACGGTGAGGGTGACGGCGAGGCGGTCGGTGAGGGGGTGGGCGGCGCCGAGGGGGCCGGGCCGGCGGTGGTCGCCGAGGGTGCCGGGGTACCGGTCGAGCAGCCCGCGCCGGCGAGCGCGAGACCACCGGCGAGTATGACTCGGCGCGAAGGGAACTCGCGACTCATGGGCACCTCCGGTGCGGATCGGCACACCCCCCGCGGACGCGGACGGGTGAGCGGGCTCGTAGGCTCAAGGAGTGAGTATGCCGTCCGCCACCCTCGACCGCCCGACCCGACCCGCCGAGGAAGGCAGGGCCGCCCGATGGCTCGCCCCGGTGCTCTGGCTCAATGCCGCGCTGCAGGTGATCATCATCGTCACCGGTGGGATCGTGCGGCTGAGCGGCAGCGGGCTCGGCTGCCCGACCTGGCCGCAGTGCGTGCCCGGGTCCTACACCCCGGTGGCCCAGCAGGCCCAGGGGTTCCACAAGTACATCGAGTTCGGCAACCGCACGCTCACCGGGGTGCTGCTCATCGTCGCGGTCGCGGCGCTCGTCCTCATCTTGAAGGCCGCGCCGCGCCGTCACCTCATCGTCAAGGCCGCCCTCGTCCTCGCGGTCGTCGTCCTCCAGGCCGTGATCGGCGGGATCACCGTCCTCGTCGGTCTGCACCCGATCACTGTTGCGGCCCACTTCCTGCTCTCCGGCGCGCTCGTGGGCATCGCGACCAACCTCTACCTCACCCGGGACGAACCCGACGGCGCGAAGCACTGGCTGGTTCCGCCGCTCGTGCGCTCGCTGTCCCTGGTCACCTGCGTCGCCGGCGCGGTCGTGCTCACGTTGGGCACGGTCGTCACGGGGTCCGGGCCGCACTCGGGTGACGCGGTCACCCCGGCGCGCTTCGGGTTCGACCCGCGGACCATCTCGTGGCTGCACGCCGATGCGGTGATGCTCTTCATCGGCCTCGTCGTCGCCTGCTGGATCGCCGCCCGGCTCACCGCCACTGCCGGGTCGAGCGCGGCCTCCGCCTGGGCGGGCGTGCTGCTGGTCACCCTCGCCCAGGGCGTCGTCGGCTACACCCAGTACCTCACGAGCCTGCCGTGGCTGCTCGTTCTCACCCACATGCTGCTGGCCGCGCTCTTGGTCGTCACTCTCACCCGCGCTATGGTCGCCAGCCGCGCCCGCGCCGCGACCTCCGCCTGAGTCCGCCCTTCTCGGTATGCCGCCGCCTGGCGGTCTGCCGGGCTCGGCTCGGCTCGCCGTCCGGCCCCCGGGCAGCCGTCAGGCCCAGGGCAGGGCGACGTGGAGGATCGGGTCGACGGCCACGGCCAAGAACACGAGCGTGACGTAGCTGATCGAGTAGTGGAACAGCCGCATCGGTTTGAGTTCGCCGACCGTGGTGCGCCCCTGCTTGGCGAAGCGGAGCAGCCGGTGCGCCTCGGCGAGGAAGAGGCCCCCGGAGAGGAGAGCGACCGCGGCATACACCCAGCCCATCGAGGCGATGGGGACCAAGGCGAGCGAGGTGAGCACCATCGCCCACGAGTAGGCGACGATCTGACGGCCGACGACGACCGGGCCCTCATCGACGGGCAGCATCGGCACCGACGCCCGCGAGTAGTCCTCACGGAAGGCCATCGACAACGGCCAGTAGTGCGGGGGGGTCCAGAAGAAGATGACGAAGAACAGGACCACCGCCGGCCACCCGACCGTGCCTGTCACCGCGGACCAGCCGATGAGCGTCGGCATGCAGCCGGCAGCCCCGCCCCAGACGATGTTCTGGCTGGTGCGGCGCTTGAGGATCACCGTGTAACCCACGGCATACATGACGATCGCCAGCAGCGAGAGCAGCGCCGACGGCACGTTGACGAAGACGAGGAACCACGCCGTCGACAGCACGGTGAGGATCGCCCCGAACACCAGGCCGGCTCGCGGGGTGATTTCCCCGGTCACCATGGGCCGGTTCTCGGTGCGATGCATGAGGGCGTCGATGTCGCGGTCGTAGACGCAGTTGAACGTGTTGGCGGCGCCCGCGGACAACGACCCGCCCACCAAGGTGGCGACGACGAGCCACAGGTTGGGCACCCCGCGCTGGGCCAGGAACATCACCGGCACCGTCGTGACCAGGAGCAATTCGATGATGCGCGGCTTGGTCAGCGAGATGTAATTCGCGATCTGCCGCCGCAGCCCGGGGGCCGTCGGGGCGGCGCCGGTGGGCGGTGCGACAGCAGACACGATCCCTCACACGAGCAGCGGACAACGGTGTTGGCGAGTCTACCCGCGCATTAGGCTTACAGAGCGCGCGCCCCGAGGGGCGTTCAACCGGCGCCCGCGGGCCACCGACGGGCGGCATCGACAACAAAGGGGCACCACGTGGCAGCGGACACCACCCAGCGATCGGCCAGCCTCCACCCGCCGATCGCGGCGAAGACCGGTTGGACCGACCTCGATGTGCGTGCCGTAGACACCGCCCGGCTGCTCGCCGCCGACGCCGTCCAGAAGGTCGGCAACGGGCACCCCGGCACGGCCATCTCGCTGGCGCCCGCGGCATACCTCCTCTTCCAAAACGTCATGGTCCACGACCCGGCCGACCCCACCTGGCTGGGGCGCGACCGGTTCGTCCTCTCCGCGGGGCACTCCAGCCTCACCCTCTACACCCAGCTCTTCCTCTCCGGCTACGGCCTCGAACTGAGCGACCTACAAGCGCTGCGGACCTGGGGCTCGCTCACCCCCGGGCACCCCGAATACGGCCACACCGCGGGCGTCGAGGTCACCACCGGGCCGCTGGGATCCGGCCTGGCGACCGCGGTCGGCATGGCGATGGCCCAGCGCCGCCAGCGCGGCCTGCTCGACCCGGACGCCGCCCCCGGCGAGAGCCCCTTCGACCACCACATCTGGGTCATCGCCGGTGACGGTTGCCTCCAGGAGGGGGTGACGAGCGAGGCGTCGTCTCTGGCGGGCCACCAGGGGCTGGGCAACCTCACCGTCATCTACGACGCCAACCGGATCTCCATCGAGGACGACACGAACATCGCCTTCAGCGAGGACGTCCTCGCCCGGTATGCCGCCTACGGCTGGAACGTCGTCGACGTCGACTGGCGCCGCAGCGACAACCCGGCCGGCACGGCCGAGTACGTCGAGGACATCGATGCCCTCCAGGCCGCCCTGCTCGCCAGCCGCACCGCCACCGCGCCGACGATCATCAAACTCCACACCGTCATCGCGTGGCCGGCCCCGACCAAGCGCGGCAGCGGCAAGTCCCACGGCGCGGCCCTCGGCGACGCCGAAATCCGCGGGATGAAGGAGTTGCTCGGTTTCGACCCCGACCAGACCTTCGAGGTCGCCGGCCCCGTCCTGCGGCACGCGCGCAAGGTCAAGACCCGGGGCAAGGCCGCCCACACGGCGTGGAACAAACGGTATGCCGCGTGGCGCAAGTCCCAGCCGGAGCGGGCCGCGCTCCTGGACCGGCTCGTCGAACGCCGCCTCCCCGATGGGTTCGCCAAAGCCCTGCCGACCTTCCCCGCCGACGCCAAGGGGTTGGCGACCCGCGCGGCCAGCGGCGCGGTCCTCAGCGCGCTCGCCGACGTCATGCCCGAACTGTGGGGCGGCTCGGCCGACCTCGCCGAGTCGAACAACACGACGATGGCGGGCCAGCCCTCGTTCGTGCCGGCCGAGCACCAGACGAGGGAGTGGGCGGGCAACCCCTACGGGCGCACTCTTCACTTCGGCATCCGCGAGTTCGCTATGGGCCTGGCCGTCAACGGCATCGCCTTGGAGGGCCTGACCCGGCCCTACGGCGGCACCTTCCTGGTCTTCTCCGACTACATGCGGGCCGCCGTTCGCCTGGCGGCCCTCCAACAGATCCCCTCGACGTTCGTGTGGACCCACGACTCCATCGGCCTCGGCGAGGACGGGCCCACCCACCAGCCCATCGAGCACCTCGCCTCGCTGCGGCTCATCCCCGGCTTCGCGGTCGTGCGCCCCGCCGACGCCAACGAGACCGCGCAGGCGTGGGCCGCGATCCTTGAGCAGTCGGGCCCGGTGGGCTTGTGCCTGTCCCGGCAAGCCCTCCCGGTCATCGACCGCGGCCGGGGGAAGGCCGCGCCGGCCCGGGGGGTCGCCAAGGGCGGCTACGTCCTGCTCGAGGCGAGCACCGGCACCCCCGAGGTCATCCTCATCGCCACCGGCTCCGAGGTCGCCCTCGCGGTGAGCGCGCGCGAGCGTCTCGAAGCGGCCGGCATCGGCACCCGGGTGGTCTCGATGCCCTGTGTCGAATGGTTCCGGAAGCAACCCCGCACCTATCGCACCAAGGTCCTCCCCCCGGCTGTGCGGGCCCGGGTGGCCGTCGAGGCCGGGGTGAGCAGCGGCTGGCACGAGTTCGTCGGGGATGCCGGCGAGATTGTCGGCATCGACCACTTCGGTGCCTCCGCGGACGGCGCGACCCTGTTCCGCGAGTTCGGTTTCACCCCGGAGTCCGTCGTCGCGGCTGCCAACCGCTCCCTGGCGAAGGGCCGGTGACCCTCATGACCACCCCGTCCGCGATTCGTGCTCTCACCGACGCCGGGGTTTCGATCTGGCTCGACGATCTCTCCCGAGAGCGGCTCACGTCCGGCAATCTCGCCGGCCTCGTCGCGACCCGCGGGGTGGTCGGGGTGACGACCAACCCGTCGATCTTCCAGGCGGCGCTCGCCCACGGCGAGGCGTATGCCGCGCAGGTCCGTGAGCTGGCCACCGCCGGTGCCGACGTGGACACCGCCGTGGCTGCGCTCACGACCCACGACGTGCGGGAGGCCTGTGACGTCTTCGCCCCCGTCTTCGAGGCCACCGAGGGCGTCGACGGGAGGGTGTCCATCGAGGTCGACCCGCGTCTGGCTCACGACACCGATGCAACGATCGCCCAGGTCCGGGCCCTGCACGCCCAGGTGGGCCGGCCGGGGGTGCTCATCAAGATCCCCGCCACCCTCGAGGGGCTGCCGGCCATCTCCGCTGTCCTTGCCGAGGGCATCAGCGTCAACGTCACCCTCATCTTCAGCCTGGAGCGCTACCGCGCGGTCCTCAACGCCTTCCTCGTCGGGCTCGAACGGGCCCGCGAGGCCGGCCTCGACCTCTCGAGCATCCACTCGGTCGCGTCGTTTTTCGTCTCCCGAGTCGACACCGAGGTCGACGCCCGCCTGACGGCGATCGGCACCGGCGAGGCGCTGGCCCTCAAGGGCCAGGCGGCGCTCGCCAATGCCCGGTTGGCCTACCACGCCTACGAGGAAGCCTTCGCGTCCTCGCGCTGGGAGTCCCTCGCCGCCGCCGGGGCGCGGCCGCAACGGCCGTTGTGGGCGTCCACGGGAGTGAAGGACCCGGCATACCCGGACACCCTCTACGTCACCGAACTGGTGGCGCCGGGCACGGTCAACACGATGCCGGAAAAGACCCTGGAAGCCCTCGCCGACCACGGCGCCGTCCACGGCGACACGATCACCGGCGCGTATGCCGCCGCCGACGCCACCCTCGATGCCCTCGAACGGCTCGGGATTCCGTATGCCGAGGTGACCGACCTGCTCGAACGCGAGGGGGTCGCGAAGTTCGAGGCCGCCTGGCAACAGGTGCTCGACGGGGTGCAGACGGCCCTGGAGGCGGCCCGATGAGCGCGCCACGCCCGGCACCGGTGACCGCGGACCACAACCCGTTGCGCGATCCGCTTGACATGCGCCTGCCGCGCATTGCCGGGCCCTGCGGCATAGTCCTCTTCGGGGTGACCGGCGATCTGTCCCGCAAGAAGCTGCTCCCGGCCATCTACGACCTGGCCAACCGGGGCCTGCTGCCGCCCGGGTTCTCCCTCGTCGGGTTCGCCCGGCGGGACTGGGCGGACCAGGACTTCGGGCAGATCGTCCACGACGCGATCAAGGCCGGCGCGCGCACGCCGTTCCGGGAGGAGGTGTGGCGCTCGCTGTCCGAGGGCATCCGGTTCGTCCAGGGCACCTTCGACGACGATGCCGCTTTCGACACCCTGGCCGCCACCGTCCACGACCTCGACGTCCAGCGCGGCACCGGCGGCAACCATGCGTTCTATCTCTCGATCCCGCCGGGTGCCTTCGGTGTCGTTTGTGAACAGTTGCGGCGCAGCGGGCTGGCCTCCCCCGAGGGGGGCGGTTGGCGCCGGGTCATCATCGAGAAGCCCTTCGGTCACGACCTCGAATCGGCCCGCGCCCTCAACGCCATCGTCGAGTCCGTCTTCCCCGCCGACTCGGTGTTCCGCATCGACCACTACCTCGGCAAGGAGACGGTCCAGAATCTCCTCGCGCTGCGGTTCGCCAATGCCATGTTCGAACCGGTGTGGAACCGCAACTACGTCGACCACGTCCAGATCACCATGGCCGAGGACATCGGCATCGGGGGTCGCGCCGGCTACTACGACGGCATCGGCGCGGCCCGCGACGTCATCCAGAACCACCTGCTCCAGTTGCTCGCCCTGACAGCCATGGAGGAGCCGGTGTCCTTCGAGCCGCGCCACCTGCGCGCCGAGAAGGAGAAGGTGCTCTCCGCGATCCGGCTCCCCGACGACCTCGCCTCGGCGTGCGCGCGGGGCCAGTATGCCGCGGGCTGGCAGGGCGGCGAGGAGGTCGTCGGTTACCTGCAGGAGACGGGCGTGGCTCCCGATTCGACGACCGAGACGTATGCCGCGGTCCGCCTCGACGTCGCCAACTCGCGGTGGGCCGGGGTGCCCTTCTACCTGCGCACCGGCAAGCGGCTCGGCAAGCGGGTCACCGAGATCGCCGTCGTCTTCAAGCGGGCGGCGCATCTTCCCTTCGCGGACACGGCCATCGAGTCCCTCGGCCAGAACGCCATCGTCATCCGGGTCCAGCCCGACGAGGGGGTGACCATCCGGTTCGGCGCCAAGGTGCCCGGATCGCAGATGGAGGTGCGCGACGTGACGATGGACTTCGGTTATGGCCGGGCCTTCACCGAGACCTCGCCCGAGGCCTATGAGCGGCTGATCCTCGACGTCCTCCTCGGCGACCCGCCGCTGTTTCCCCGCCACGAGGAGGTCGAGTTGTCCTGGGAGATCCTCGACCCGATCGAGGCCCACTGGGCCGCGCAGGGCGGGCCGCTCTGTCAGTACCCCGCGGGCACCTGGGGGCCGGCCGATGCCGACGAGATGATGGCCCGCGATGGGCGTGAGTGGAGGATGCCGTGATTGTCGACCTGCCGGACACGACCACCGGCGAGCTGTCCAAGCGGCTCGTGCGGATGCGCGCCGATGTCGGCGCCATGGCCCTCTCCCGGGTGCTCACCCTCGTCATCGTCGTCGACGACCTCGACAGCGAGCAGGCGATCACGGTCGCCAACGAGGCCAGCCGCCAGCACCCGAGCCGTATCCTCGTCCTCGTCCACGGCCCCGGCCGGGGGCGCAGCCGTCTCGACGGGCAGATTCGGGTCGGCGGCGATGCCGGGGCCAGTGAGGTGTTCGTATGCCGCCTCATGGGTCCGCTCGTCAAGCACGCCGCCAGCGTGGTCACCCCGCTCCTCCTCCCCGACTCCCCCATCGTCGCCTGGTGGCCCAGGCAGGCCCCGACCGATCTTTCTCTCGATCCGATCGGGGCGATGGCGCAGCGGCGGATCACCGACGCGGTGCACCTGCGCGGCACCCCCCGCACCGTGCTGCGGCGGTTGGCCCGCACCTACACCCCCGGCGACACCGACCTCGCCTGGGGCCGAATCACGCGCTGGCGGGGATTGCTCGCCGCTGCCCTCGACCAAGCCCCCTTCGAACCGGTCGAGTCTGCCGTCGTCCGGGGCGCCCCCGACTCGCCGTCGGCCGACCTGCTCGCCGCCTGGCTGCATGCGCGGTTGCGGTGCCCGGTTACCGTCGAGCGGTCCAAGGCGTCCTCGGGAGTGATCGGTGCCAGCCTGACCCGCGCCAGCGGCATACTCGACCTGCACCGGCCCGAGGAGGGCAACGTCGCGACCCTGACGGCACCGGGGCAACCGGTGCGCACCATCGCCCTGGCCCACCGCAGCGACGCCGAGTGCCTGGCCGAGGAGCTGCGGCGGCTCGACATCGACGAGATCTACGAACAGGCCCTCACCGAGGGTCTGGAAGGGGTGCGCTGAGGGTCAGCGGATCAGGCCGCGGTCGCGCAGGCTGCCGAGGGCCTCTTCGAGGATGACCGCACCCTCGGCGTCGGAGCGACGCTCCTTGACGTAGGCCAAGTGGGTTTTGTAGGGCTCGACCTTGGGCGGCGCCGGCGGGTTGGCCGCATCGGTCCCCGCCGGGAAACCGCACCGGGGGCAGTCCCACGCGTCGGGGACGACGACACCCTCCTCCTGGGCGAAACTCGGCGTCGTCTGGTGCCCGTTGGAGCAGTAGAACGTCACGAACACCCGAGGGGCGCTCTCGCCCCGCTCGGCCTCCCCCATCGGGCCTGCCCCGACCCGGCTGCCCCGGATTGCATTGCCACCAGCCACAGTTGTTCTCCTTCGAGGGGGTCGACGTCAGGCGAACCGAGCAAGCACACCCAGTCCGACGATGCAGGTGAACCACACCAGCGCCATCGCGATCGTGATCCGGTCGAGGTTGCGCTCGGCGACCGAGGAACCGCCGAGCGAACTCGACATCCCGCCGCCGAACATGTCCGACAGCCCGCCGCCCTTGCCCTTGTGCAAGAGGATGAGCATGGTCAGGAACAGGCCGGCGATGACCAGGAGAACTTGCAGGCCGATGCGGACGGCATTCACGACATTCCTCGGGGGTCGAACGGGCAGGACGACTCGGGCTCAGACCGATCGCCGCGCCCTCGACAAGAGAGCGCGGCGATCAGGATAACCCGCGAATCCGTCAGGCGGATTGCAGGTGGTCGCGATAGCGACAAATGGCGGTGAACTCGTCGGCGTCGAGGGAGGCGCCACCGACGAGCGCACCGTCGACGTCCTCCTTGGCCATGATGGCCGCGACGTTGCTGGACTTGACCGAGCCGCCGTAGAGGATGCGGATGCCGTCGGCGAGATCGCCGCTGTAGAGCTCGGCAACCTTGGTGCGGATCGCGGCGCACACCTCTTGGGCGTCCTCAGGGGTGGCGACCTCACCGGTGCCGATGGCCCAGATGGGTTCGTAGGCGATGACGATGCTCTTGGCCTGGTCGGCAGGCAGTCCGGCCAGCCCGGCCTCGATCTGGGCGAGCACGTGCGGGACGTGCTGCCCGGCCTGCCGGACCTCAAGGCCCTCACCGCAGCAGAAGATCGGGGTGATGCCGTGCCGGTAGGCGGCCTTGATCTTGGCGTTGACGACGTCGTCGCCCTCGTGGTGGTACTCGCGGCGCTCGCTGTGCCCCACGGTGACGTAGGTGCAGCCCAACTTGGCGAGGAACGCGCCGCTGATCTCGCCGGTGTAGGCGCCGGAGTCGTGCATCGACAGGTCCTGGGCGCCGTACTTGAGCGGCAGTTTGTCGCCGTCGACGAGCGTCTGCACGCTGCGGATGTCGGTGAACGGGGGCAACACCGCGACCTCGACGGCGCCGTGGTCGTGTTTGCCGTCCCGCAGGCTCCAGTCGAGTTTCTGGACCAGGTGGGTGGCCTGGAGGTGGTCGAGGTTCATCTTCCAGTTGCCCGCCATGAGCGGAGTGCGCGCGGCCATGTCGCCGGTTCCCTTTCGTTGTTACGTCTCGTCACGTCGTTATGGAGGCGTATGCCGTGACTCACCGGCGCGTGGGCGCGGCGGTGAGTCACGGCATACGACCTGCTCGCGGTCAGCCCGCGAGGATGGAAATGCCGGGCAGGTCCTTGCCCTCGAGGTATTCGAGGGAGGCCCCGCCACCGGTGGAGATGTGGCCGAATTGGTCGTCGGCGAACCCGAGCAACCGCACGGCGGCCGCGGAGTCCCCGCCACCGACGACGGTGAGCGCACCGGCGGCGGTTGCGTCGACGAGGGCCTGGGCCACCGCCTTGGTGCCGGCCGCGAACGGTGCCATCTCGAAGGCCCCCATCGGGCCGTTCCAGAAGACGGTGCGCGCGTCGGCGAGTTTGCCGGCATAGATCGCGGCCGACTCCGGACCGATGTCCAGGCCCATCATGTCGGCGGGGATCGCGTCGGCCCGGACCACGGCGGTCTCGGTGTCGGCGCTGAACTCCTTGCCGCAGACGATGTCGACGGGCAGGACGATCTCGACCCCGGTCTCGGCGGCCCGAGCCAGGTAGTCCTTGCACACCTCGATGGAGTCGACATCGAGCAGGCTCTTGCCGACCTCGTGACCCTGGGCCGCGAGGAAGGTGAAGAGCATGCCGCCGCCGATGAGGAGCCGGTCGGCCTTGCCGAGGAGGTTGTCGATGACCGCGAGCTTGTCGGCGACCTTCGCGCCACCGAGCACCACGGCATACGGGCGCTCGGGGTCGACGGTGAGGCGACGCAACACCTCGACCTCGGCCGCGACCAAGCCACCCATCGCTGACGGCAGCCGGGTGGCGACGTCGTAGACGGAGGCTTGCTTGCGGTGAACGACCCCGAAGCCGTCGGAGACGTAGGCGTCGGCCAGCCCGGCCAAAGCGTCGGCGAACGCCGCGCGCTCCTCGTCGGTCTTGGCCGTCTCCCCGGGGTTGAAGCGGAGGTTTTCGAGGAGCACGACGTCACCGTCGCCCATGGCCGCTACGGCACCCTGGGCGCTCTCCCCCACCGTGTCGGTGGCGAAGGTGACGGGGGTGCCGAGCAACTCGCCGAGGCGACCCACGACCGGCTTGAGGGAGTAGCGCTCCTCGGGGGCTCCCTTGGGACGCCCGAGGTGGGCGCACACGATGACGCGTGCGCCCCCCTCAAGGAGTGCCTTGATCGTCGGGACCGAGGCCCGGATGCGGCCGTCGTCGGTGATGACCCGGGTGCCGTCGGCCTGTTCGGCCAGGGGCACGTTGAGGTCGGAGCGAACGAGGACGCGCTTGCCGCGCAGGTCGCCGAGCGAGGCGATGTCACTCATGACCCGATGCCTGCTTCCTCAGAGGCTCTTGCCCATGTAGGCAATGAGGTCGACGAGACGGTTGGAGTAGCCCCACTCGTTGTCGTACCAGCCGACGACCTTGACCTGGTTGCCGATGACCTTGGTCAGGCCGGCGTCGAAGATGCAAGAGTGCGGGTCGGTGACGATGTCGGCGGACACGATCGGGTCCTCGGTGTACTTGAGGATGCCCTTGAGCGGGCCCTCGGCGGCGGCCTTGACGATCGCGTTGACTTCGGCGACGGTCGTCTCGCGGCCGGCCTCGAAGGTGAGGTCGGTGGCCGAGCCGGTGGGGGTGGGCACGCGCAGGGCGTAGCCGTCGAGCTTGCCCTTGAGGGCGGGCAGGACCAGGCCGATGGCCTTGGCGGCACCGGTGCTCGTCGGGATGATCGACAAGGCGGCGGCGCGCGAGCGGCGCAGGTCCTTGTGCGGGCCGTCGAGGAGGTTCTGGTCCTGGGTGTAGGCGTGGACCGTCGTCATGAGGCCCTTGATGATGCCGAGCGCGTCGTTGAGCGGCTTGGCCATCGGGGCCAGGCAGTTGGTCGTGCAGGAGGCGTTGGAGACGACGTTGTGGGCGGCCGGGTCGTAGTCGGCGTTGTTGACACCCATGACGAAGGTGGCGTCTTCGTTGGAGGCGGGCGCGGAGATGATGACCTTCTTGGCGCCGCCGGCGATGTGGGCCTTGGCCTTGGTCGCGTCGGTGAACAGACCGGTGGACTCGACGACGATGTCGACGCCGTACTCGCCCCACGGGATGTTGGCGGGGTCGCGCTCGGCGAACACGCGGACGGTCTGGTCGCCGACGGTGATGGCGTCCTCGGTCGCGGAGACCTCGTCGGGAAGCACGCCGAGCACCGAGTCGTACTTGAGCAGGTGGGCGATGGTCTTGTTGTCCATGAGGTCGTTGGCCGCGACGATCTGAATGTCGGCGCCCGAGGCCTGGACCGCGCGGAAGAAGTTGCGGCCGATGCGGCCGAAACCGTTGATGCCTACGCGTACAGTCACTGGTGAACTGCCTTCCAACTAGAGGTGGGGTGCCACCGGGGCGGCAGCACCGTGGTTCGGCTCCACCCTATCGAAGTCTGGGCCCGTGGGGAGACGGCGCCCGCCCCCTGCGGCAGTGACCTCGGCGTCACTTGCTCGGCCCCGGGCGGCACCTCAGTCGTCGAGCATGTCCGGGGTCAGCAGCGCCTCGGTGCCGTCGATGCCCAACTCGCGGGCCCGCTTGTCGGCCATGGCCAGCAGTCGCCGGATGCGCCCGGCCACGGCGTCCTTGGTCATCGGCGGGTCGGCCAGTTGCCCGAGTTCCTCCAGACTCGCCTGTTTGTGCCGGACCCGGAGTTCGCCGGCCTCGTGCAGGTGCGGGGGAATGTCGTCGCCGAGGATCTCCATCGCCCGCTGCACCCGCGCCCCCGCGGCCACCGCCGCGCGCGCTGACCGGCGCAAGTTGGCGTCGTCGAAATTGGCGAGCCGGTTGGCGGTGGCCCGGACCTCGCGGCGCATCCGGCGTTCCTCCCAGGCGAGGAGCGCGTCGTGGGCGCCGAGCCGGGTGAGCATCGCGGCGATGGCGTCCCCGTCGCGCAACACCACCCGGTCCACTCCCCGCACCTCGCGGGCCTTGACCGTGATGCCGAGCCGCCGGGCCGCCCCCACCAGGGCCAACGCGGCCTCCGGCCCGGGGCAGGTCACTTCCAGGGCCGCGGACCGTCCCGGCTCGGTGAGGGAGCCGTGGGCGAGGAAGGCCCCCCGCCAGGCGGCCTCCGCGCAACACTCGGCGCCCGCGACCACCCGGGGCGGCAATCCGCGCACGGGGCGCCCCTCGCGATCGACGAGCCCGGTCTGGCGGGCCAGATCGGGACCGCCTTCGACGACTCGGACGACGTACCGTGAGGACCGGCGGATGCCTCCTGCGGCCAAGACGAGCACCTCGGGGGTCAACCCGTACAACTCGATGAGGTCCCGACGGAGCCGGCGGGCCGCGTTGGCCGTGTCCAGTTCCGCTTCGACGACAACTTGGCGACCGATGAGGTGTAGGCCCCCGGCGAAGCGCAGCGTCGCCGCCACCTCCGCCTTCCGGCAGCAGGGTTTGCCGGCGGGCAGCCTGCTCAGCTCGTCCTTCACTCGAGCCGTCATCGCCATGGCGTCATCCTCCCATGGTCCCGGTTGGGTGACCGTGCTCGGCCATGAGGTCGTGCAGCGCCGAGGCCAGGCGCAACCGGTCGTGGGTGCCGGGCCGGTCGCGGGACGCCATCGGGGCGATGACCAGTTGAGCGCCGAGGCGTCCGCAGGCGGCTCGCAAGGCCGCCTCGTCGTCGACGGCACTGGGATCGGCGAGGACGGCGTCGAACCGCACGTCCGGGGCATACGACCCCACCGTGTCGAGGTGTTCGACGGCGGTGAAGCCGGCCGTCTCCTTCGTGTGCATTTCCAGGTTGAGCACGAGCAGCCGCCGGGCCCGCGTCACCTGGAGCGCCTCCCGCAACTCCGGCACGAGCAGGTGCGGCATCACCGAGGTGAACCACGATCCCGGGCCGAGGATCACCCAGTCGGCAGCCCGGATCGCCGCCACCGACTCCGGGTATGCCGGCGGCTGGTCCGGCCGCAGCCGGACCCGTTCGACGCGACCCCGGGTGGTCGCCACCTCCGCCTGACCGACCACCACCTCGACAACATCCGGGTCGGCTGCGTCGAGTCCGCTGACGTCGGCCTCGATATCGAGCGGCACCGCCGCCATCGGCAGCACCCGTCCGCTGGCCCGCAACAACCGGGCGACCAGGTCCAGGCCGGCCACCGGGTCGGCGAGCAGGTCCCAGAGGGTGACGATGAGTAGGTTGCCGAGGGCATGGCCGGCAAGCGGCCCGTCACCGGCGAACCGGTGTTGGAGGACGTCGCGCCAGGTCTGCCCCCAGTCGCTCTCGTCGCACAGCGCGGACAGCGCCATCCGCAGGTCACCGGGGGGCAGGACGCCGAACTCGGTGCGCAACCGGCCGCTGGAGCCCCCATTGTCGGCGACCGTGACGATCGCCGAGATGTCGTCGGTGAGAAACCGCAGCGCCGACAACGTCGCCGCCAACCCATGGCCCCCGCCCAGGGCGGCCACCACCCGCTGATTCATACCTGCCTCATTCCCGTCCGAGATCGCGATGAACGACGAAGGTGTGGGTGCCGGGCCCGGTGAGGTCGGCGGCGATCGCCTCCGCGACCGCGACCGAGCGGTGTTTGCCCCCGGTGCAGCCGAGCGCAACCGTGACGTAGCGGCGCCCTTGGTCGCGATAGCCCGTGACGGCCGTGCGGAGCAGGTCACCGGCTTCACGAACAAAGTCCGCGGCAATGGCCTGGCCGAGGACGAACTCCGCGACCGGCGCGTCCTGCCCGGTGCGGGCCTTGAGTTCGGGCACCCAGTACGGGTTGGGCAAAAACCGCAGGTCGAAGACGAAATCGGCGTCCAAGGGGATGCCGTACTTGAACCCGAAGGACAGCACCGCGATCCGCAGCCCCGAATCCTGACCGACACCGACGAACGACTCGACCTTGCGAGTGAGCGCCGCCACCGGCAATCCGGAGGTGTCGAGGACGACGTCGGCGTCGGCGCGCAGGTCACCGAGCAGGGCTCGCTCGCGTTGAATGCCGTCCAGCAGCCGCCCGCTGCTTTGGAGCGGGTGGGGACGACGCACGCTTTCGAAGCGGCGCACCAGCGCCTCGTCGGTCGCATCGAGGAACAGCATCCGAACCCCCCATCCCAGGTGGGCCAACTCCGCCAACGCGCACTCGAGATCGGCGAAGAACTCCTTCGCGCGAGCATCGACCACCGCGGCCAAGGGGAGGGACACCCCCCGCTCGCGCAGTTGGTCGCCCAGCCGGGCCAGTTCGGGCAGCAACCGCGGTGGCAGGTTGTCGACGACGTACCACCCGCTGTCTTCGAGAACGTTGGCCGTGGCCGTGCGCCCGGCGCCGCTCATCCCGGTGACGATGAGGATTGCGGGGCCCGGATCGTGCCCCCCATCGACGGTGCGCTGTGCCGTCATGATCGAACCTCCCCGGTGCTCGGGTCGACCGCAGGGAGGCGATCGTCCGCTGCTCCCAACTGTGCCGCAATCGCGGCCGCCAGCCGTGGTCCCACACCGGGCACCTCGGTGAGGTCGTCGACACTCGCCGCCCGAAGCCGTTTGACCGACCCGAAGTGAGTAAGCAGCGCGGCCCGTTTGACGTCCCCGAGTCCCGGTATGCCGTCGAGTTCGCTGGCGGTCATCGCCTTGGACCGGCGCTGCCGGTGGAAGGTGATAGCGAACCGGTGGGCCTCGTCACGCACCCGTTGAAGCAGGTAGAGCCCCTCGCTGGTGCGGGGCAGGAGAACCGGATAGTCCGCGCCGGGCACCCACACCTCTTCGAGCCGCTTGGCCAACCCGACCACCGCGATGTCGTCGAGCCCGGCCTCGTCGAGCACCGCCTGGGCGGCATTCGCCTGCGGTAGCCCGCCGTCGACGACGATGAGGTTGGGCGGATAGGCGAACCGGCGCGGGCGCCCGGACTCCTCGTCCCGGGGACTCGACTCGGCATCGCGGCGGAGCCGGGCGACCCGCCGGCCGAGCACCTCGCGCATCGCGGCCGTGTCGTCCGAGCGCCCGTCCACGCCACCCTGGACGAGGAACCTGCGGTATTCGCCCTTGCGTGGCAACCCGTCCTCGAACACCACCATGGACCCGACGACCTCGCTGCCCTGCGTGTGCGAGATGTCGTAGCACTCGATCCGCAGCGGCGACTCGGCGAGATCGAGGGCGTCATGCAACTGGTTGAGGGCCTGGCTGCGCGTCGTCAGGTCACCCGAGCGGCTCACCTTGTGGCGGACCAGACTTTGGACCGCGTTGCGGGTCACCGTGTCAAGGAGGGCCTTCTTGTCCCCGCGTTGGGGGACGGCGATCCGCGCCGCGGCCCCGCGCCGCTGCCGCAACCACTCCTGCAGCGTCTGCGCCCCCTCGGGGAGGACGGGCACGAGGACCTCACGGGGGACCTCCAGCCCCTCGAGGGCGCCGTAGACGTCCCGGAGCAGGTCGGCGAGGATGACCGGCAGTTGCTCGTCGTCCTTCTCGGCCACCCAGCCGCGTTGGCCGCGCACCCGGCCCCCGCGCACATGGAACACCTGCACGGCCACCTCAAGTTCGTCCTCGTCGATGCCGAACACATCCGCGTCGGTGCCGTCGGGCAGCACCATCGCCGACTTCTCCAGCACCCGTTCCAGGGCGGCGATGTCGTCGCGCAGGCGCGCGGCCCGTTCGAAGTCGAGATCGGCCGCGGCGGCCCGCATCGTCGTCTCGAGGCGCTTGACGAAGCGGACGCTGTCGCCGGCCATGAAGTCGCAGAAGTCCTCGGCGATCTCCCGGTGGGTCTGGGCATCGACCCGACCCACGCACGGCGCAGAGCACTTGTCGATGTAGCCGAGCAAGCACGGGCGACCCACCTGCCCGGCGCGCCGGAACACCCCGCCCGAGCAGGTGCGGATCGGGAAGACCCGCAGGGCCAGGTCGAGGGTTTCCCGGATCGCCCAGGCGTGCGCGAACGGCCCGAAATAGCGCGTGCCCTTCCGTTTGGCGCCGCGCATCACCTGGGCCCGCGGAAACTCCTCGCCCACGGTGACAGCCAGGTAGGGGTAGGACTTGTCATCGCGGTACTTGACGTTGAACCGCGGGTCATACTCCTTGATCCACGCGTATTCGAGTTGGAGCGCCTCGACCTCGGTGCGGACGACGGTCCAGTCGACCGAGGCGGCCGTTCGCACGAGACGCCGGGTGCGCGGGTGCAACACGGCGCCCTCTTGGAAGTAGGACGAGAGCCGCGAGCGCAGCGACTTGGCCTTGCCTACGTAGATGACCCGCCCGTGGGCGTCCCGGAAGCGGTAGACGCCCGGGTCGGTCGGGATCTCCCCCGGCGCCGGGCGATAACTCCTCGGATCGGCCACCCTCCCAGGGTACGTTCCCCGGCCGCGGTGCCCCCGCGGACCGGTGAGCCGGTATGCCGCGCCGGCCCCGCGGCATACCGGCCCATCACCGGCTCAAGCGATGGTGAGGGTGTCCCCCGACACGGTGACGTTCTTCGCGGGTAGGGGCTTCTTCGCGGGTCCGGAGAGCACGGCACCGGTGGCGATGTCGAACTTGGTGTTGTGACACGGGCACAGGATGTGGCCGCCGGTGACCGAGGTCACCGGGCACCCCTCATGGGTGCAGATCGACGAGAACGCCTTGAAGGTCCCCGCCGTGGGCTGGGTGATCACCACCTGGCGTTCGGTGACCACGACCCCGCCCCCGACGGGCACCTGAGACACAGGAACCGACGCCCCGCTGCCGGACGACGACCCGGCGGCGGCACTGAGGCTTGCCGTGCTCGGAGTCGCGGTGCCGGTGCTCGAGTCACACGCGGTCATCGTCAGCGCACCGACCCCCACGCCGCCGATCGCGAGGGCCTGCCGTCGGGTGGGCTGGGATGCGGTCATGTCGTCCTCCTCGATCGACGCGGCACCGGGCGGCACCGCACCTCGTCATCATGACCGACCTCGTCCCGGCGGTCGCGGCGGGGTCGCAAGATAACGACTTCGACCCAAAGTTCGGACGTTCCCTAGTCGGGGGGCGAGGAGATGGTTATGGTTCACTCGCTCGCCAACTGCGTGAGTTGCTGAGCGATGCTCGTCAATGAAGAAACCAATTAGGAGGAAACGTGCGTCAGCGTTCCGTAGTGGTGATCGGCAGTTCGCTGGTCGTCGCATCCCTCGCCCTGGCCGGCTGTGGCTCGCGCAGCGGTGGTGGAAGTTCCGGGTCCGACAGCAGTGCCAAGATCGCCAAGATCGGTGTGATCGCGCCGTTGTCCGGTGACCTCGCAGCCCTGGGTAAGGGCATCCAGAACTCCGTCGACCTCGCGATCAAGCAAGCCAACGAAAAGAACGCCATCCCCGGCTGGAAGATCGAAATCTCGGCCCAGGACGACGAAGCAAAGCCGGACGTCGGCAAGAACGCCGCCACCAAGCTCACCAGTGACGACGCCGTCGTCGGCGTGGTCGGCACCCTCAACTCCAGCGTCGCCCAGAGCGTGCAACCCGTCCTCGACGCCGCGCACATCGCCCAGGTCTCCCCGGCAAACACCAACCCGTCGCTGACCCAGGGGGCCGAGTTCGCGACCGCGCCCAAGCGGACCTACCCCGGCTACTTCCGCACCTGCACCACCGACTCGATCCAGGGCCCGTTCGCGGCGCGCTACCTCTTCGAGAAGGCCGGCATCAAGGAGGTCGCCACCGTCCACGACAAGAAGACCTATGGCCAGGGTCTCGTCGAGGCGTTCAGTAAGGAATACACCAAGCTGGGCGGCAAGATCGTCGCTGCCGAGACGATCAACCCCGACGACGACAAGTACGACGCCGTCGTCAGCAAGATCAAGCCGGCCAGCCCCAAGGCCGTGTACTACGGCGGCGAATACCCGCAGGCGGGCCCGTTCTCGCAGCAGATGAAGGCCGCCGGCCTCAACGTCCCGCTCATGGGCGGCGACGGCATCTACGACGGCAAGTTCATCCAGTTGGCCGGCGCCACCGCCACCGGTGACCTCGCCACGTCCGTCGGAGCTCCCACGGACACGCTGGCTTCGGCCAAGGACTTCCTCAAGTCATACGCGGACGCGAAGTACGCCGAGCCGTATGCCGCCTACGGCGCCTACGCCTATGACGCGGCCAACGCGATCATCGAGGGCCTGAAGACCTCCCTCAAGGACGCCGCCTCGGCCAAGGATGCCCGCAAGGCCACGATCGACGCCATCGGCAAGGTCTCCTTCGACGGCGTGACCGGCAAGGTCTCCTTCGACCAGTACGGCGACACCACGAGCCGCGTGCTCACCGTCTACCAGGTTGCCGACGGCAAGTGGGCCGCCAAGGACACCTCCGAGTTCAAGTGATCGACCGGTGCGGTGCGCGTGACCGGCGAGGTTGCGCGCCCCGCACCGCATACTCCAAAACGGGTATGCCGTGACGGCGGGGGTGGTCGGCGACCACCCCCGCCGTTGCGTGCCTGCGCCCAGTTCCGACCCCGACACACGCGCCGGATCGACCCGATCGTGACCCGGACCACGCGACAGGGGCTACGCTCCCCCCAGCCACCACACCCGCACTCCTGAGGAGGACACGTGGATGCCTTCGCCCAGCAGCTCGTCAACGGGCTCACCCTGGGCTCGCTCTATGCCTTGATCGCCGTCGGCTACACCGTCGTCTACGGCATCGTCCAGTTGATCAACTTCGCTCACGGCGAGGTCTTCATGATCGGTGCGTTCGGTGCCCTCTCGACGTGGCTCGTCCTCTTCAAAGGCCAGACCGGGCTGTGGGTTCTACCGTTCATGATCATCGGGGCGGTGGTGGCCTCGGTCGTCACGGCCGTGCTCATGGAACGGATCGCCTACCGGCCGCTGCGGGGAGCGCCACGACTGGCGCCGCTCATCACCGCCATCGGCATCTCGGTGTTCCTCCAGGAGTTCGTCCGGCTCTTCTACGGTAGGACGCCCTTCGTCGACTTCCCCGACGCCAAGCAGAAGGTTCCGTTCCCGCAGATCGACGTGGTGACCGGCCCCGCCTTCACGCTCGGCACGGTGACCATCCAGCGGGCGGCCCTATTCACCGTCGGCTGCCTCATCATGTGCGCCGCGGGCCTGTGGTACTTCGTCAACCGCACCAAGATGGGCCGTGGCATGCAGGCGGTGTCTCAAGACCCCGACACCGCTCGCCTCATGGGTATCAACGTCGACCGCATTATCGTCGTCGCCTTCGCCATCGGGGCGACCCTCGCGGCCATCGCCGGTGTCGCCCAAGGGCTCCAGGTCACCAACATCAACTTCAAGATGGGCTTCATCGCAGGGCTCAAGGCGTTCACGGCCGCTGTCCTCGGCGGCATCGGCAACGTCTGGGGGGCGGTCGTCGGTGGCTTGGCCTTGGGGATCGTCGAGGCCATGGCGGTCCAGTTCATCCCCGGCACCTTCGGCGGCAGTCCGTGGAAGGACGTCTGGGCTTTCGTCCTGTTGATCGTGGTGCTCGTGTTCCGACCGCAGGGCATCCTCGGCGCCAAGGTGGTGGATCGGGCATGACGGGCTTCGCACTTTCCGACGCAACCCGCACGAAGTACGGCGCGCAGGCGCCCTGGGTGGCGCTCGCCGGCGGCATCCTCACGATTCTCAGCGGCCTGTTGTCGTGGACCATCGACCCCAAGGTCCTCGAAGACGTCACCTACCGGTTCAACCCCATTGGGGCCCAGATCTACGTCATGGTCATGGGCGTCGTGGGCATCGCGCTGGCCCTCGGGCTGCGCCGCCGCCCGGCGTGGATGAGTCCCGGTCGTGGGTTGCGCATCCTCGGCTGGGTCGTCATCGCCTATGCCCTGACCATGGCCCTGGGCGCCATCGCGTTGGGTACCGGTGCCCTGGTCAACCTCAACGAGGGCCTATTCGTGACGCTCCTCGGCGGCATCCTGCTCCTCCTTGGCGGCATGCTTACCCCCGATGTCCATCTCGACGTGCGGGCCTGGCCGCAATTGAGCAGCAGCCTCGAGATCCTCGTCATCGTTCTGCTCATGGCAGTCCTGCTCTTCGTTGTTGCCACCGCCTTGTCACTGCAGGAGTGGACCTTCGTCGCGTTCCTGCTCATGCTCGGCGGCATCGCCGGGGCGAGCCTGGGCACCGGTCTGGGTGGGTACCTCGGGTTCATCGGGGGCAACAATCGGCGGCCGCTCATGCTCGCGGCCTTCGTGGTTGCCTTCTTCTTCCCGTTCACCCAGAACGGGTCGAACGCCAACATGTCGATCGCCACCCAGATCCTCATCTTCGCGGCCACCGCCCTCGGCCTCAACATCGTCGTCGGTTTGGCCGGTTTGCTCGACCTTGGCTACATCGCCTTCCTCGGCACCGGCGCCTACGTCGGCGCGATGCTGTCGCAATCGGCCTTCGCCACCATTGGCTGGAAGCCCAACTTCCTCATCGTGATGGTCATCGGGGCTTGCGTCGCCGCGATCTTCGGTCTCATCATCGGCTCGCCGACGCTGCGCGTCTCCGGGGACTACCTCGCCATCGTCACCCTCGGTTTCGGTGAGATCTTCCGGCTGGCGATGTTCAACCTCGACGGCAACAACGGGCCGAGCCTGACCAACGGGCCCAACGGCATACCCGGCATTCCGGATCTCACCTTTTTCGGCTGGGACTTCTCCCAGACCCACGTCATCCTCGGGATCCCCATCGGACGGTTCGCCAACTACTACTTCGTCCTCCTGCTCCTCATCGCCTTTGTCATCCTCGTCTTCACCCGGCTCAACAAGAGCCGACTCGGTCGGGGCTGGGTCGCAATCCGCGAGGACGAGCGAGCCGCGGAAGCGATGGGCGTCAACGTGTTCGGGCTCAAGTTGCTTGCCTTCGCTGTCGGTGCCTCGCTCGCCGGGGTGGCCGGCACGATCAAGGCGCACGTCGACACTTCGGTGAGCCCCGACCAGTACATCTTCTTGGAGTCGGCCTTCCTCCTGGCCGCCGTCGTCCTCGGCGGTATGGGCACGGTCGTCGGCGTCATGGTGGGCGCGACCATCCTCAAGTTGCTCCCCGAGAAGTTGCGCGAGGTCAACGACTACCGGCTGCTCGCCTTCGGGCTGCTCCTCGTCCTCATGATGCGGTTCCGCCCCGAGGGGCTGGTGCCCAGTCAGCGACGGCGACTGGAGTTCCATGAAGACGACGAGGAACTCAACGAACTCACCCAGGCCAAGCATCTTCAGGAGGCACAGTGAGCGCGGCCCAGCCTCTCCCGAGCGAGTCCCTCGCCCACACCGGGCACGTCGTGGGTCGCGGGGTGGTCCTCGATGCCTCGCACGTGACGATGCGCTTCGGCGGCCTCACCGCCGTCGACGACGTGTCCATGCAGGTTCACGAGGGCGAAATCGTCGGCCTCATCGGGCCCAACGGCGCCGGTAAGACCACCTTCTTCAACTGCCTCACCGGGATGTACATCCCCACCGAAGGCAGCGTGAAACTGGGCGGTCAAACCCTGCCACCGAAGCCGCTCAAGGTGGTCCGGGCCGGAATGGCGCGTACCTTCCAGAACATCCGGCTGTTCGGCAACATGACCGCCCTGGAAAACGTCATGGTCGGGCGGTACTGCCGGACGTCCTCGATGGCCCTGACGTCGATCCTGCACGGTCCGAAGTACCGCCGCGAGGAGGGGCAGACCCGCGAGCGGGCCCAGGAACTCCTCGACTACGTCGGCCTGGGCAAGACGACCGAGATCCTCGCCCGCAACTTGCCCTACGGCGACCAGCGCCGCCTCGAAATCGCCCGGGCCCTGGCCACCGACCCGCAACTGCTCCTCCTCGACGAACCCACCGCGGGCATGAACCCGAGGGAAACCGAGGAGGCGATGCACCTGATCTTCAAGATCCGGGACTCCGGCCTCGCGGTCGTCGTCATCGAGCACGACATGCGATTCATCTTCGGGTTGTGCGACCGGGTGTTGTGTCTCGTGCGCGGAGCGCTGCTCGTCGAGGGCACTCCCGAAGAGGTGCAGTCCGATCATCGTGTCATCGAGGCCTATATCGGCGGCGACGAGGACGAGGAGGGCGAGGCGTGAGCGCCATGCTGGAGGTCACCAACCTCGAGGTGTCGTACGGCAAGATCAAGGCCGTCAAGGGCATCAGTTTCACCGTCGAACAGGGCGAGGTCGTCTCGCTCATCGGCACCAACGGAGCCGGCAAGACGACGACCCTGCGGACCATCTCGGGGCTGCTCCGCCCCAGCGCTGGGTCGATCACGTTCCTCGGTCAAGACATCACCAAGGTGCCGGCCCACCAGATCGTCGGATTGGGGATCGCGCAATCACCCGAGGGTCGGCGGATCTTCCCCAAGTTGACGGTCGAGGAAAACCTCATGCTCGGGGCGTTTGCCCGCAAGGACAAGCAGATCCAGCAGGACTTGCATGCGGCATACGAGTTGTTCCCCATCCTGCAAGAACGCTGCAACCAGCCGGCCGGCACCTTCTCCGGTGGGGAGCAGCAGATGCTCGCCATGGGTCGGGCCATGATGAGCCGACCGAAACTGCTCATGCTCGACGAGCCCTCGATGGGCCTGTCGCCGCTCATGATGAAGCGGATCATGTCGACGGTGACGACGCTGCAGCAGCAGGGCACGACGATCCTGCTCGTCGAGCAGAATGCCCGCGCGGCGCTGCGCCGAGCCACCAAAGGCTACGTGCTCGAGGTCGGCAAGATCGTCTTGTCGGGCACCGGTGAGGAGCTGCTCCACTCCGAGGACGTCCGCAAGGCCTACCTCGGCGAGGACTGAACCCGTCTGGCCCGCGGCTTCGCGGTCCGCTGGGCGGTTTTCGCGGACCGGCTCGGCGTGCGCGCGGTGCGGGCCAGAATGGGCGCCAGGAACCGGCCCGTGTGTGACTCTGGGTCGGCGGCCACCTGCTCGGGGGTGCCCTCGGCGACGACGAGGCCACCCCCCGAGCCGCCCTCGGGACCGAGGTCGACGATCCAGTCGGCGCTTTTGATGACGTCGAGGTTGTGCTCGATGACGATGACCGTGTTGCCCTTGTCCACCAACCCCTGGAGGACGCCGAGCAGTTTGCGGATGTCCTCGAAGTGCAGGCCCGTGGTGGGCTCGTCCAGGACATAGATGGTGCGCCCGGTGGAGCGTCGCTGCAGTTCGGAGGCGAGTTTCACGCGCTGGGCCTCCCCCCCGGACAGGGTCGGCGCGGGTTGGCCGAGCCGGACATAGCCCAGCCCGACCTGCACCAGCGTCTGCATATGCCGCGCGATGGCCGGCACCGCCTCGAAAAACTCGGCAGCCTCCTCGATGGGCATGTCGAGGACGTCGGCGATCGTCTTGCCCTTGAAGTGGACCTCGAGGGTTTCGCGGTTATAGCGCGCCCCGTGACACACCTCGCACGGCACGTAGACGTCGGGCAGGAAGTTCATCTCGATCTTGATCGTCCCGTCGCCCGCGCACGCCTCGCAGCGCCCGCCCTTGACGTTGAACGAGAACCGGCCCGGCTGATAGCCGCGGACCTTCGCCTCGGTCGTCGCGGCGAACAACTTGCGGACGTGATCGAAGACCCCGGTGTACGTCGCCGGGTTGGATCGTGGCGTGCGCCCGATGGGGCTCTGGTCGACGTGGACGACCTTGTCGAGGTGCTCCAGCCCGGTCACCCGGGTATGCCGTCCCGGCACCTGCCGGGCGCCGTTGAGCCGGTTGGCGAGGACGGTGTAGAGGATGTCGTTGACGAGGGTGGACTTGCCCGACCCGGACACCCCGGTGACCGCGACCAGATTGCCCAGCGGGAACCCGACGGTGACGCCCTGCAGGTTGTGCTCCCTGGCCCCGACGACCTTGACCTCCCGGCCGCGCTCCTGGGGGCGGCGCACCGACGGGGTCTCGATCTCCAGCCGTCCGGAGAGGTACTTGCCGGTGATGGAGTCGGGGTGGGCGAGCAGGTCGGCGACCGGCCCGGAATGGACCACCCGCCCGCCGTGCTCACCGGCTCCGGGGCCGATGTCGACGACCCAGTCGGCGGTGGCGATGGTGTCCTCGTCGTGTTCGACGACGATGAGGGTGTTGCCGAGGTCGCGCAGCCGGGTGAGGGTCTCGATGAGCCGGTGGTTGTCGCGCTGGTGCAACCCGATGCTCGGCTCGTCGAGGACATAGAGGACCCCGACCAGCCCGGACCCGATCTGGGTGGCAAGCCGGATGCGCTGCGCCTCTCCCCCGCTCAGGGTGCCCGCGGCCCGGTCGAGGCTGAGATAGTCCAGGCCCACGTCGAGGAGGAAGCCCAGCCGCGCGTTGACCTCCTTGATGACCCGCTCGGCGATCTGTCGCTCGCGTGGGGTGAAGTCGACGCTCGAGAAGAACTCCGCCGCCTCCCGGATCGACAAGGCCGACACCTGCGCGATGGAGAAGCCGCCCACGAGCACGGCGAGCGATTCGGGCTTGAGGCGGGTGCCGCGGCATACCGGACACGGGACCTCCCTCATGAAGCCTTCGTACCGCTCCCGGCTCCAGTCGGAATCGGTCTCGGTATGCCGCCGCTTGACGAACGGGATCGCCCCCTCGAAACCGGTGGAATAGGAGCGTTCGCGCCCGTAGCGGTTGCGGTAGCGCACATGGACCTTGTGGTCGCGGCCGTGGAGGATCGCCTGCCGGGCCCGCTGCGGCAGCGCCCGCCAGGGGGTGTCCATGGAGAACGACAGCTCCTCGGCGAGCGCGCTGAGGACCCGTTGGAAGTACTCGGAGGCCCCACTGGCCACGGCCCACGGCACGACCGCCCCCTGGGCCAGGGACCGCTCCTCGTCGGGCACGATGAGTTCGGGGTCGACCTCCAACTCGGTGCCGAGCCCGTGACACGTCGGGCAGGCCCCGAACGGGCTGTTGAAGGAGAACGAGCGCGGCTCGATCTCGTCCATGGTGAGCGGATGGTCGTTGGGGCAGGCGAGCCGCTCGGAGAAGCGACGCTCCCGCGGGGAGTCCTCCTCCCCGGTCGCGTCGACGAACTCGACGACCACGACCCCACCGGCGAGCCCGAGCGCGGTCTCGACCGAATCGGTGAGCCGCTGCTTGGCCGACGAGTCGCCCCCCTTGGCGACCAACCGGTCGACGACGACGTCGATGGTGTGCTTGACCTGCTTCTCCAGGGCCGGCGGCTCGGTGAGGCTCACGACGGCACCGTCGACCCGGGCCCGGGCATACCCCTTGGCCTGCAACTCGGTGAACAGGTCGACGAACTCGCCCTTGCGGGCCCGCACGACCGGCGCGAGCACCTGGAACCGGGTGCCCTGCGGCAGCTCCAACAGCCGGTCGACGATCTGTTGCGGCGTCTGCCGGGTGATCGCCGCGCCGCACACCGGGCAATGCGGCCGCCCGGCACGGGCGAAGAGCAGCCGGAGGTAGTCGTAGACCTCGGTGATCGTGCCGACCGTCGAGCGCGGGTTGCGGTTGGTCGACTTCTGGTCGATGGACACCGCCGGCGAGAGGCCCTCGATGAAGTCGACGTCCGGCTTGTCCATCTGCCCGAGGAACTGGCGGGCGTAAGCCGACAGCGACTCGACGTAGCGGCGCTGCCCCTCGGCGAAGATCGTGTCGAACGCCAGCGAGGACTTGCCCGACCCGGACAGGCCGGTAAAGACGACGAGGGCATCGCGGGGCAACTCGACGGAGACGTCTTTGAGGTTGTGCTCGCGCGCGCCGCGCACGATCAGGTGGTCATGACTCACGCGGTCAACTCTAGGTCGGCGCACGGACAGCTCTGTCCCGCTGCACGGCATACGATCGGCGTCATGACCTACACCGGCGTCGTGACCCCCGGCGGCCCCACCGACGTGCGGGAGTTGCCCGACCTGACCATCCGCAAGATGTCGGTCTCCCCGATGCACAACAACGTCTACCTGCTCACCTGCATGGCCACCGGTGACCAACTGCTCATCGACGCCGCCGACGACCCGGCCCGCTGCCTGGCGTTGATCGCCGAGGGCAGCGGCCGCCTCGACCACCTCGTGACGACCCATCGGCACTGGGACCACACCCGCGCACTCGCCGACGTCGCCACCGCGACCGGGGCCCGCACGTATGCCGGGCGCCCCGACGCCCCCGCGCTCCCCCACCCCACCGACACCCTCCTCGAGCAGGGCGACACGATCACGCTCGGCGCCCTGACCCTCGACGTCGCCGTCATCAGCGGCCATACGGAGGGCTCGGTGGTCCTCTCCTACCGGGACCCGCACGGGCACGCCCACGTCTTCAGCGGCGACACCCTCTTCCCCGGCGGGGTCGGGGCAACGACGAACGACCCGAGCCAATCCTTCGACGCGCTCTACGACGGGGTCACGAACCGGATCTTCGCGGTCCACGACGACGCGACCTGGGTGTACCCCGGGCACGGCGCCGACACGACTCTCGGGGTCGAGCGCCCACAGCTGGCGCACTGGCGGGCGCGTGGCTGGTAGCCGTCGTCGGGGCGCGGCGCGATGAGCACCCATGGCGGCCTGGAGACGAAGGTCCCACCGACGGTCCTCGTCCTCGGCGGCATCGTGTCGGTGCAGTTCGGCGGAGCGCTGGCCGTCACCCTCATCCCGCAGATCGGCGCGGGCGGCTCGGTGCTGCTCCGACTCGGGATCGCCGCCCTCATCCTCGGGGCCGTGGCCCGGCCCCGCTGGCGCGGCCACCCGGGGGCTGCCTGGCGAACCGTGGTCGCCTTCGGCGTCACGCTCGGCCTGATGAACTTCACCTTCTATTCGGCCCTGGCCCGGTTGCCCATCGGGGTGGCGGTGACCCTGGAATTCCTCGGTCCCCTCGTGCTCGCCGCGGTCCTGTCGCGTCGCTGGACCGACGGGCTCGCCGTGCTCGTCGCCGCGGGCGGGGTTGCCCTCATCGCGCAGGTCGTGCAGGTGCCGTTCGCCGACCTCGATCACCTCGGGATCGCCCTCGGGCTGCTCACCGGGGTGTTCTGGGCGATGTATGTCATCTTCTCCGGCCGGACCGGCGCGCAGTTCCGCCAACTCGACGGGCTTGCGATCGCCCTGGTCATCGGGTCCCTCGTCGTCATGCCGTTCGGGGTGGGCAGCATCCCCACCTGGTCCGGCCCGGTCGTCCTCAAGGGCGTGGGGATCGCCGTCCTCTCCTCCCTCATCCCCTATTCCCTTGAACTCATCGCGCTGCGCCGGTTGCGCGCCTCGGTGTTCGGCATCCTGCTCAGCCTCGAACCCGCGGTGGCCGCCGGGGCCGGGCTGCTCGTCCTCGGGCAGCGGCTCACGCCGTGGCAACTCGCCGGGATGGGGCTCGTCGTGCTCGCGAGCATCCTCGTCCTGGGCCGGCCCACCCCCGCCGAACCGGACCCCCGGCTGGCCGCCGACGTCCCCGGCGGCACCGATGTCGACGGCCCGCAGATCGACCCGGCGGCCTAGCCGTCGCCGCGCGCCCCCGCCGCCGGCCGGCCGGCCCACAGGTGCCGGACATGCCCGATATGCCGGGTCATATGCCGCGCCATCGCCTCCCCGTCGCGGGCCAGGGCCGCGTCGAGGATGTCGAGATGCTCGGCGGCGTTTTGGACGAGGGTGTCGTTGTCGGCGAGGACCTGGAGCCCGAAGAGTCTGGTGCGGCCCCGCAAGCCGCGCACCACCTCGACGATCTCGTCGTTGCCGTGCAGGGCGAGCAGCGCGAGGTGGAACTGGGTGTCCAAGGTGATGTAGCGGCGCAGGTCGGCGGTGTGCGCCGCGTCGAGCATCTCGGTGACAACTGGGCGCAGCGCCTCGATCTGGGCCGCCGTGTCCTCGGTGACCTCGCGGGCGACCGCGGCCATCGTCGGAATCTCGATGAGGGCCCGCAGCTCGGCCAGCGAGTCGAGTTCGTGCTCACTCATCTGGGTGACCCGGAACCCCTTGTTGCGCACCGGTTCCACGAGGCCGGCCCGGGCCAAGTCGAGCATCGCCTCGCGCACCGGCGTCGCCGACACCCCGAACTCGGCAGCCAGCGTCGGTGCGGAATACAACTCCCCGGGGACCAGCCGCCCGGTCACCAAGTGCGCCCACAGCGCCTCGGTCACCTGCTCCCGGAGGTTCTGGCGGGTGCCGACGGGGGACAGCCCCATCGTCGCGTCCTTGGTCATCGCGCTCACCGTGCCTTCTCGTATACCGCCACCGCGACCACGAGGTCCTCCCATCCCATCCCGGATGTCTTGACCACCAACGGTCGATCGTATGCCGCCGAACCTGGGTCTGCACCGTCCGCGCGCACGTGCTCGGCGAGGGGCACGAGCGCCTCGAGAGTGAGGTGGCCGTCGCGCACCGCGAGGATGACGTCCCCGGCCTCCCGGGCGGCCACCTCCCGGGTCTCGACGACGACCGTGGCTCGGCTGAGGAGGGCGCCGTCGAGTTCGCGGGCATCGGGTTCGTGGGAGCCCACCGCGATGACGAGGGCGTCGTCGCGGACCAGGCCGCCGTCGAACAACGGGGCGCGGGCCGTCGTTGCGGCGACGACGACGTGCGCCGCACGCACCCGCTCCGTCACGCTCGGGTCGTCGTTGGCCAACCGCTCGTCCGCCCAGGCCGGCGGTGGTCCGGTATGCCGCGTCACCACCGTGAGGCGGCATACCGGGACGTGCGCTTTGAGCGTGGCCGCGTGACTCTCCCCCTGCGGGCCCGCGCCGAAGACGACGACCCGCAGGCCGGCCGGGCCGGCGGCGGCCAATCGCCGCAACCGAGTGAGGCCGGCCGCGACCGACACCGCGGGAGTGCGCAGCGTCGTCAGGGCGGTGCCGTCGAGGAGGGCCACGAGTTCGAGGGTGTCGGCGTCGTGGAGGGCGTAGAGACCCTGGATGCGCGGCCGGCCCCGCGAGGGGTTGGCCGGGGCGATGGTCGCCACCTTGACCCCGACGTGGCCGCGGGTCTGAGCCGGCATGAGGAGCAGTTGCCCGTGGTCCACATCGATGACGCTGCGGGGCAGGCTCGCCTCGGGGTCGAGCCCGCCCCGGAGTGCCTCCCCGATCGCCGCCACCGCCCGCTCCGGGCCGAGCGCCTCGACGTCGCCCGCACGCAGGTGCAGGGTCCGGCGCGGCACCCCGTCTCCACCCCCACGCGGCATACCGCTCACGCCCCCAAGTACGCCTCGACGACCTGCGGATTGGTGGCCAACTCCGCCGCCGTCCCCTCGACCGCCACCCGACCGGAGTCGATGACGTAGCCGCGGTGGGCGACCTTGAGGGCGGCTCGCGCGTTCTGCTCGATAAGCAGCACCGAGGTGCCGCGGGCGTTGATGGCCTCGATGGTCTCCATCACCTGGGCGACGACGAGCGGGGCCAGACCCATACTCGGTTCGTCGAGCATGATCAGACGCGGCCCGGCAACGAGCGCCCGGCCCAAGGCGAGCATCTGCTGTTCGCCACCGGAGAGGGTGCCGCCCTGCTGGTTGGTGCGTTCGCCCAGACGCGGCAGCAGGTCGTAGACCTCGCCGATCCGTTGCTCTATGACGGCGCGATCCCGCACCGAGTAGCCACCGATCTGGAGGTTCTCGTGGACGGTGAGCCGGGAGAAGATCCGCCGTCCCTCGGGCACCTGGATAACCCCGCGTTCGACGATCGTCCACGGTTTGGCGCTCGTGATGTCCTCACCGAACGCGGTGATCCGCCCATGCTGCGGACGGACCAGGCCGGAGACGGCGGAGACGGTCGTCGACTTGCCGGCGCCGTTGTTGCCGAGGAGGGAGACGATTTCGCCCTCGCGGACGGTGAGGCTGAGGCCGCGCAGGGCCTCGACCTTGCCGTAACTGACCCACACGTCATCGAGGTTCAAGACGATGTCGCTCATCGCGGGTTCTCCTTGGCGAATTCGGCGGCGCCCTCGGCGGCGATTTCGGCGGCCTCCCGGCGAGCCTCCTCGTCCTCGGCACCGAGGTAGGCCTCGATGACGGCCGGGTTGGTGCGGATTTCCGCGGGGGTGCCGTCGGCGATCTCCTTGCCGTAACTGAGGACGACGATCCGCTCGGACACCTTCATGACCAGGCCCATGTCGTGTTCGATGAGGACCACGGCGATGCCCAGGTCGGCGATCCGCCGCAGCAGGAGCAACAGTTGCTCCTTCTCGTTGTGGTTCAGGCCCGCGGCGGGCTCGTCGAGGAGGAGCATCTTGGGTTCGCGGGCCAGGGCCCGGGCGATTTCGACCCGCCGCTGCTCGCCGTAGGGCAGGTTGCGGACCTGACTGGTCCGGTCCGAGCGCACCGAGACGAAGTCGAGCCACCGGTGTGCCTCGGCCGTCGCCGCTTCCTCCGAGCGCCAATAGCGCGGCGTGTGGAGCATCGCGTCGAAGGCGTTCTGGCGGATCCGCACGTGCATGCCGGCCCGGACGTTGTCGAGGACCGTGAGGTCCCCGAACAGGCGCAAGTTCTGAAAGGTGCGCGCGATCCCCGCGGCGGCGATGTTGGCCGGTCGCCCAGCGGTGATGTCCTTGCCGCGGAAGAGCACCCGGCCGGTGCGCGGCTTGTAGAAGCCGGTGATGCAGTTGAACGCCGAGGTCTTGCCGGCGCCGTTGGGGCCGATGACCGAGAGCACCTCACCCTCGTGGACGGTGAAACTCAGCCCGTCGACGGCGCGCACGCCACCAAAGACCACCGACATGTCGGTGACGTCGAGGAGAACCTCGCTCATGAGGACGACACCTCCTCGCTCGTGTCGCGCCCTCGTCGGGCCCGCCGGCGCACCTGCTCACCCGGAGTGACCGGGAGCAGACCCTGGGGCCGGAAGAGCATGACGACGATGAGCAACACACCGAAGATGAAGAACCGCCAGTTCTCGGCACCGCGGAGGAACTCGGGGAGCAGCGAGATGATGAGCGCCCCCACGACAACCCCAGGGGTGGACCCCATCCCGCCGAGCACGACGGCCATGAGAATGAGCGCGGACCACAAGAAGTTGAAACTGGGCGGCGATATCGCGCTCTGATGGACCCCGAAGAGCACCCCGGCCAGCCCGCCGAAGATCGCGCCGCTGATGTAGGCGGCGAACTTGATCTTGTAGGTGTGGATCCCCATGGCCTCCGCGGCATCCTCGTCCTCGCGCACGAACCGCCAGGCCCGCCCGAGCCGCCCCCGGCCCAGCCGGGCCGCGAAGAGGACCGACAGGGCGACGACGATCGCGGTCACCCAGTAGATCGCGACATCCGAGCGCAACCCGAAATTCCCGAAATCCGGTATGCCGTAAAGCCCGTTGGGGCCGCCGGTGATGTCGAGGTTGTTGGCCGTGATCCGGATGATCTCCCCGAAGCCGAGGGTGACGATGGCGAGATAGTCGCTGCGCAGCCGCAGCGTCGGGCCGCCGATGACGAGGCCGCCGGCGATGGCGGCGACGATGACGACCGGGATGGTCATCGCGATCGGCCAGCCCGCCTTGGTGGCGAGCATGCCCGAGGTGTAGGCACCGATGGCGAAGAACGCGGCATACCCCAAATCGAGAAGTCCGCAGTAGCCGACGACGACGTTCAAACCGACGGCGAGCATGACGAAGATGAGGGCATCGGTGGCGATCCGCAGGGTGTAGGCCCGCGAGTCGACATAGGGCAGGGCGACAGCGAGGACGACGACCACCAGGGCGAGCCACGGGCTGCCGAGGACCGCGGAGACCAGGTCGCCGACCTTGCCGCGGCCACCCTTGCGAGGTGGGGCGACCGGCACGCCGGGGCCGGGGGCGATGTTGGCCGCGCCGCGGTCTTCGACGGCCTCGACGAAGGCCGACGGCGGCTCTTGAGTGGGGTGCTCGTTCGCCATCACACACGCTCCGTCACTCGTTCGCCGAGCAACCCGGTCGGGCGGACGGTGAGGAAGAGGATGAGGAAGGCGAACGCGAACACGTCGCGCCACTGGCTCCCGAGCCAGGCGGTGCCGAACGACTCGAGCAGGCCCAGGACGATGGCGCCGAGGACGGCGCCGCGCAGGTTGCCGATGCCCCCGATGACGGCGGCGGTGAACGCCTTGAGGCCGATGATGAACCCCATGAGGAAGTCGATCTTGCCGTAGTAGGCACCGGCCATCACCCCGGCGGCGCCGGCCAGCGCGGAGCCGATGAAGAAGGTCCGGGAGATGACGTTGTCGACGTTGACCCCCATGAGCAGGCAGGCCCGCGGATCCTGAGAAATGGCCCGCATCGCCCGGCCCGACCGGGTGCGGCGCACGATGAGGTCGAGGCAGATCATGAGGCCGACCGCGATCCCCATCATCGCCAACTGCGGATAGGTGATCCGCGCCCCGAGGACCTCGAAGGCTCCCCCGCTCACACTCACCGGGTAGGCCCGCGGGTTGGGCCCGTAGAGGACCGCCACCCCGTATTCAAGGGCGAAACTCGCCCCGACGGCCGTGATGAGCACCGAGAGCCGTGGTGCCGACCGCAACGGCCGGTATGCCGTCCGCTCCAGCACCAGCCCGAACAGCCCGGTGGCGAGCATGGCCAAGGCCATGACGACGACGATCGCGCCGATCCCGCCGCCGAGGGCGCCGGCCCCGGCGCTCAAGATGGTGAACCCGATGAACGCACCGAGCATGTAGATGTCGCCGTGGGCGAAGTTGAGCAACTTGATGATGCCGTACACCATCGAGTAGCCGAGGGCGACCAGCCCGTAGAACGAGCCGAGAAACAACCCGTTGAGCACGAGTTGGAGGAAGTGGTCCATGGGTCCTTCCCGAGGGGCAAAAGTCCGGCAGGCGCGTCGGTGGCCGGTCCGAGAACCGGACCGGCCACCGCAGCGATCAGGAGTTCAGGACGAAGTCCATGTCCTTGACGACGAGGATGTCGAAACCGCCCTCGGTGAGGGTGTGCTCGGGGGTGAACTTCAACTTGCCGGAGAAGATCTGGAAGCCGTTGATGCCTTCCAGGGCCTTGATGACCGCGTTGCCGTCGGTGCCACCGGCGCTCTTGATCGCCTCTGCGGCCACGCGCACCGCGTCGTAGGACTGCGGAGCGTACGGGCCGGGGGCCGCGCCGAACTTCTCCTTGTACTTGGCGATCCAGGCGTCCCCACCGGGGATGGTGGAGGGGGTCTGGGTCATCGTCGCGTAGACGCCCTGGGCGTTGTCCTTGCCGGCGATCTCGATGAGTTTGCCGTCGACGGCCCCGTCGGCGACCATGATCTTCCCGGTGTAGCCGGCAGCCTTGAGCTGCTTGATGATGAGGCCGCCCTCTTGGAAGTAGCCGGTCCAGTAGACGAAGTCGGCCTTGGCGTTCATCACCGCGGTGACCGCGCCGGAGTAGTCGGATTCGCCCGCCGTGACGGACTGCCGGTTGGCCACCGCGGAGCCGGCGGCCTTGAGGTTGTCAGCGGTGCGGTTGGTGATGTCCTTGGAGTAGGACGTGTTGTCGTCGAGGAGCGCGACCGCCTTGAACCCCTGCTTCTTGATGAAGTCGGTCGCCGCCTGGGCCTGCTGGATGCCGGTCCCGTTGAGGAGGAAGACGTTGGGGAGCTTCTGGGCCACGAGGTCGGCGCTGTTGGCGGCCGGGATGATCATCGGAATGGTGGCCTTGTTGAAGATGCTCAACGTGGGCAGGGTCGCCGACGAGCAGTAGCCCCCGACCGAGACGTTGATGCCGGCGGTGACCAGCTTGGCGGCGCCCGCTGCGGCGGTCTTGGGGTCGCACGCGTCGTCTTCGACGCTGAGCGCGAGCTTGCGCCCGTTGACCCCACCGGCGGCGTTGATCTCGTCGACGGCGAGTTGGGCGCCGTTCTTCATGTACGGGCCGATGCTGGCGGAACTGCCGCTCATCGGGGCCAGCATGCCCAACTTGATGTCGCCAGAGCCCGAGCCCCCGCTCGACGAACCGCTCGACGTGAGGCTTCCTCCCCCACAGGCGGTCAGGCTGGCGCCGAGGGCCACAGCGGCCACGACGAGGGCGCCACGACGGATAACAGTCATGCGGTGCTCGATTCTCCCAAGGCCCGGGCGGCCGGACCGATCCTGAACCGGAAGGGACCTCCCGGCCGACGTCAGCGCCACTCACCACCACACGGCGATGTGTGACATTGCACAACATAGCGGTCGCGGGGTCCGACGAAAACCCCTTCCCGCGAATTGGTCACGTCCGCCGTGGATGGCGCTGCTACAGGTCGAAACCGGTGGGCCAGGGGTCACTCGGGTCGAGCATGTACTGCGCCGTGCCCGTCACCCAGGCCCGCCCGGTGATCGCCGGCAGGATGCCCGGGCGGTCGCCGACGGTCGTCAGGCCCCGAATCCGCCCGACGAACTGGGAACCGATGAACGACTCGTTGACGAAGTCGGCGCCGACCTCGAGCAGGCCGCGGGCGTGCAGCTGGGCCATCCGGGCGCTCGTCCCGGTCCCGCACGGGGACCGGTCGAACCATCCGGGGTGGATCGCCATGGCATGCCGGGAGTGCTGAGCCGTCGAGCCCGGGGCCTCGAGGTAGACGTGATGGACGACGTTGATCGCCGGGTTCTCCGGGTGGGCCACCGGGTTCTGGGTGTTGATGGCGTCCATGATGGCCAGCCCCGCGTCGAGGAGGCGCTGCTTGTGGGCGCGGTCGAAGGGCAACCCCAACTCCGCCAGGGAGACGATCGCGTAGAAGTTCCCGCCGTAGGCGATGTCGTAGCGGACCTGCCCGAAACCGGGAACCTCGACGAACTGGTCGAGGGCGTGGGCGTAGGACGCGACGTTCTCCAAGGTCACCGAGTCCGCGTGCCCGTCGCTGACAGCGACACGAGCGGTGACCAACCCGGCCGGGGTGTCGAGGCGCACGACCGTCTCCGGCTCGTGGACCTCGACCATGCCGGTCTCGACGAGCACGGTGGCCACCCCGATCGTGCCGTGCCCGCACATCGGCAGGCAGCCGGACACCTCGATGTAGAGCACCCCGAAGTCGGCATCGGACCGGGTCGACGGTTGGAGGATCGCCCCCGACATGGAGGCGTGACCTCGGGGTTCGCGCATGAGCAACTGGCGCAGGTCGTCACGCTCGGCGACGAAGCGTTGGCGCCGTTCGAACATGGTGTCCCCGGGCAGGACGCCCACTCCCCCGGTGATGACCCGGGTCGGCATCCCCTCGGTGTGGGAGTCGACGGCGTGATAGACGACGCGGGTGCGCATGAGTGACCTCCGTTGGCCGGCGAGAGAGCCGCAGGCTAGTGCACGCCGGCGTCGATGAGGGCCTGGGTCGCCGAGCGCACGACGGCATCCTGCTCGGCGGTGAGGGGCTGGCGCGGGGGGCGACAGATGCCGCCACGGCGCCCGATCATGTCCTGGCCCAGTTTGATGGCCTGGATGAACTCGGTCTTGCTGTCCCATCGCAACACCGGGTGCATGGCGCGGTAGAGCGGGAGTGCGGTGGCGAGGTCGCCGGCCACCGAGGCGCGGTAGAGGTCGAGGCAGGCCCGCGGGAACACCTGCGGGTAGCCGGCGACCCAGCCCTTGGCACCGGCGATGCCCACTTCGAGGACCGTGTCATCGGTGCCGATCATGAGGTCGAGGCCCGGGGCCAACTCGCTGATCTCATAGCAGCGCCGCACGTCCCCGGAGAACTCCTTGACCCCCACGATGAACCCTTCGGCATACAACTTGGCGAGGATGCCGGGAGTGAGGTCGGTCTTGGTGTCGATCGGGTTGTTGTATGCCGTGACCGGCAGCCCCACGGACGCGATCAGTGCGTAGTGCTCCATGATGCTGCGCTCATCGGTGCGGTAGGCGTTGGGCGGCAGCGCCATGACGGCGGACGCGCCGGCGTCCTTGGCCGCTTGGGCGTGCCGGCGGGAGTCGAGGCCGCTGTAGGCCCCGACGCCGGGCATGACGGTGAACCCCTCGGGCGCGTTGGCCACCGCGGTCGCCACCACCTGGTCCCGCTCCTCCACCGACAGGGTCTGGTACTCCCCGAGCGATCCGTTGGGGGCCACCCCGTGCAGCCCTTGGGCCGCGAGCCAGGCGACGTTCTCGCCATACGCCCCGAAGTCGATGCTGAGGTCGGCGTTGAACTGCAAGCTGGTGGCGACGATGACGCCGTGCCACGGCTGACGGGTCGAACTCATGGGAGGTCCTTTCGGGAACGGCACTGTTCGATCAGTACAATATCACATATTACTCGGCATCGAGGGCGGCGAGGGTCCCCAGCGGAACGGGCACGGCCACTAGCCGTTCGCTCTGGCAATAGGGGGTCGGGGCAACGCCTCCCTGACCCACGCGGTCGCCGCCGAGGATGCCGTGGACGGCCGGGCCGCACATCCGCCCTTGACACCAGCCCATTCCGGCCCGCGTGAGTTGCTTGATCTGGCGATGGTCGGGTGCGGCGACCGCCTCGTCGGCCGCGGCCCGCACGGCGGCGAACGGCACTTCCTCGCATCGGCAGATCACCGTGTCGTCCCTCAGCCACCCCAGCCAGCCGGCGGGAAGCGGATGGGCCAGGCGGAGCGCGACGGCGAACGCGTCGAGCCGGGCCACTATGGCCCGCACCTGAGCCAGGCGCCGCGGCGAGGTCGCCGAGGGTCGGCCGACGTCGGCGAGGACGGCCTCACCCGCGAGTTGCCCCTCACGCAAGGCCAAGGCCGCCCCGCCGACGCCGCAGGGCTCTCCCGCGGCATACAACCCCGGCACGCTGGTGCGCTGCTCGGCATCGGTGCGAACGACGGAATTGCCGTCCTCGCTCGCCCGCAGGTCCGCGCCTAGGGTGAGGAAGTGGTCGAGTTGGGGGACGAACCCCCACCCGGTGCCCACGATGTCGACGGACAGGCGGCGCGCCCGGCCCAGGTCGGGGCGACCGTGCCGGTCCATCGGGGCGACGTCGACCGCCTCGACCCGGGCATCACCATGCGCCGCGACGATCGCGGTCCGCGACCGCACCGGGACCCGATGCCGGGCGAGGGCGGCGGCATACTCGACCCCCTCGGCGACCTTGCCGGCGTTGCGCACGACCGCAGGCAGGTGCCGAGCCCAGGCGAGCGGGCTGGCCGCCTCGGCGACGAGGACCACGTCGGCGCCGCGCCTGGCGAGCGCGGCGGCCACCGGGAGGAGGAACGGACCGGTGCCTCCCAGGGCCACCCGTTGCCCGGCCACCACGCCACCGCCTTTGAGGAGCGCCTGCAGCCCGCCGACGGTGAGGACCCCGGGGAGGTCCCAGCCGGGGAAGGGCAGTTGCCGGTCGTAGGCCCCGGTGGCGAGGAGCAGCCGGGGCGCCCGCGCGGTGACGGCCGCCTCGTGCGCAGGGTCGCGGCGGTCGACGGCATGCGCGACGAACCCGTCGTCGTCCCGAGCCACGGTCCACACGTCGTGCTGGAAGCCCACCAGGAGTTGCCCCGAGCCGGTCCCGGCGTCGAGGGCCGCGGTCAGCGCCGCGAAGGTGGCCAGGTCGTGGTGGAGGTCGCCGGTCGGTATGCCGTCCCGCGCGGTCTGCGGCGGATGGCGCCAGAACTGCCCCCCGGGACCGCTGCCGGCATCGAGCAGGACCACCCGCAGCCCACCGGCCAGGGCGGTCGCGGTGGCGGCCAGGCCGGCCGGACCGGCGCCGACGACGACGAGATCGGCGCGCAGCGCGCGAGTCGGGACGGTGGGCGAGGGCGTCATGTCGGGTCCTGGGTCGAAACGGCCATCCCGGGACGGGCCAGGACGAGGCAGGCGCGGTGGCCGGGGGTGCCGTCCACGGTGACCAGGCAGTCGAAACAGACACCGATCCCGCAGAACACCCCGCGCGGGGCGCCGCGCCCGCGGGTGGTGCGCCAGGCCAGTCGACCGCTGGCCACGAGGGCGGCCGCGATCGTCTGCCCTTCGGCGTAGGCGACGGGCAGGCCGTCGACGGTGAACTCCGGAGTGCTCATGACTGGCCTTCCGCCGCCGCGACGAGGAAGCGGTCCGGTGACAGGCCGGCATACGCCGACGGCTCCGCTCCCCGCCACGGGTGACCGAGGAGGTATGCCGTGACGAGCGCCCCGGTCGCCGGCGCCAGCCCGATCCCCGCCCCCTCGTGGCCACAGGCATGGAGCAGGCCGGGGACGCGGGCGTCGGGTCCGATGACGGGGAGGTGGTCGGGGCTGTAGGGCCGGAAACCGCGATAGGTGCGCAGCAGGCGCACGTCGGCGAGGAACGGGAAAAGCGCGCAGGCCTGGGCGGCGAGCCGGGCTACGACGGGCGGGCTCATCGTCGGGTCGAACCCGACGCGCTCACGGCTGGCGCCGATGAGGATGGTGCCGCCACGGGTGCCTTCGACCACGCACGAGGTCTCCAGGCCCTCGTCGGAGGAGGCGACGTTGGCGACGTAGTCGGCCGAGTAGACCTTGTGGTGGACCCGCGGCGTCAGCGGCACGGTGACGAGGACGAAGCCGCGCCGGGGCAGGATTTCCAGCGGGGCGCCGAAGCGGGCCGCGACCGCGCCACCCCAGGTGCCGGCCGCGTTGACGACCGCATCGGCGGGGACCGCGGTGCCGTCGGCCAGGTGGATGCCGCGCACCTGCCCAGCCGGGCCGGTGTCGAGGCCGGCCACCTCACCGGTGACGACCCGGGCGCCGCGGCGGCGTGCCGCACCGAGCAACGCGGCGGCGGCGAGCACCGGCTGGACCTGGGCGTCCTCGGGGTAGTAGACGCCGCCGGGGAGCCCGTCGGCGAGATGGGGCTCGAGGTCGTGCAGGGCCGCTGCGGGTTCGGTGACGACGCCGGCGGCTGCCTGGGTGGCGGCGAAGGCGGTGAGCGCCTCGTGGGCCGCAGCGGTGGTGGCGACGACCAGGCCGCCTTTGCTTTCGTACTCGAACCTCGCCGCGCCGAGTTCGTCGGCCCAGTGGTCCCAGAGGGTGCGGCTGAGCCGGGCCAGGTCGAGTTCGAGTCCGGGCCCCTTGTCCGAGACGAGGACGTTGCCCTCCCCCCGGCTCGTCGTCCCGGCCCCGACCGGGCCGCGGTCGACGATCGTGACATCGAGCCCCGCAGCCGTTGCCTCGGCGGCGCACGCTGCCCCGACGATGCCGGCTCCGATGACGACGACTCTCACACCCGCACCCTTCAGTGCAATGTCACATATTGATGGGTATGGTAGACAGGGGTGACCCTCGGGGACAAGGCGGCGAAAGGCACATTCATGGAGATCACCGGCGCGTCGATCATCGCTGGCTCGGATGTCATCGGCGGTGGTGAGCCGTGGCAGGCCCGATCGGCAGACACCGGTGAGCCGTTCGGCCCGCAGTTCCGCGACGCCACCGTCGATCAGGTCGCCCGGGCGTGCGCCGAGGCCGCGGCAGCGGCGCGCGCGTTCCGGGCCGTGTCCCTGACCGACCGGGCGGCCTTCCTCGACGCCTGCGCCGACGAGATCGAGGCGTTGGGCGAGCCGCTCCTCGACGTGGCCGCCCGCGAGTCCGGCCTACCGCTGGCCCGTCTCACCGGCGAGCGGGGCCGCACCACGGGGCAGTTGCGGCTCTTCGCCGAGGTGGTCCGCCGCGGCATCGCCCTCGACGTCCGCATCGACCCGGCCCAGCCCGACCGCGCTCCCCTGCCACGCCCCGACCTGCGGCTGCGGATGGTCCCGCTGGGCCCGGTCGCCATCTTCGGGGCCAGCAACTTCCCACTGGCCTTCTCGGTGGCCGGTG